>ERZ808032.42-NODE-42-length-19147-cov-3.579182_pt1 | contig 19147 bp, 18 predicted proteins | sample MGYA00380187_ERZ808032 | MGnify/ENA primary metagenome ERZ808032 (study PRJEB31490, sample SAMN06133378) | cow dung metagenome | isolation source: M10 | host: cow | place: China: Chengdu | collected 2015-05 ...
AATTAGGGTTTGATTCTCAATTGGAGATGCATGTTTTTCTACTGCATATTTACGCTTCCAATAATAGTAAGTAGAACCGCTTACATGTTCACTTGCTAAAAATTTTGCCAAGCTCAAACCGCTAGCTCGCATCTTCTGTTGAAACGTTACAAATTCTTCTGCTGTCTTCATAAAAAATAATAGTTGTAGTTTTAGCAATATTGCTTTCGCAAAGTTCTACCAAAACTACAACTACTACAACGGGTATTTGCTCGGAGGGTTACGAAATAAGATGATGATAAAAAAAAGAGCGACTAAAAATTTAGTCGCTCTTTTTGTGTGCATCGGGCCTCAGTGACCAATGAGAGAATAGCTGCTTCGGGCCCTTCGACAGGCTCAGGGACCGATAGGGAATAATTTTAGTTTTACTCCCACAATTTATTAGGATACACCCCCTTAGCAATCAAGGCATTTAATTGCAAAAGTACATTGGGTTTATCGTCTGCATAAGTTACTCCAAACCATTTAGAAGTGGTGTTAAGCACTTTAACGGTAGCTTTGCCATTATTAATTAGGTAATCTACCATGGTAGGAATGTAGAATTCTGCTTTAAGGCTCTTTTCGTTTTCTTTTAGGAATTCTTTAAAGAATTCGTACGAGTACTCAAAATAGTCGGGTGTAAAGCCCCACATATTCATAGAAACAGGGGTATCGGGTGCAATTTCTTTTTCGGTACCATCGTCGTTGTGGTTTACAATGCTACCGTTAATGGCTTCTATTTTGGTATGTTCTTCTATGGATACCAAATTGCCTGCTTCATTGCTTTGGCATACACCGCGCGACACCGTACCACTTTCTGACAAGGTGTTTTTAACGGGGAAACCCACCATGCAATACTCGCCTTTTTTGCCTGTCATGGCCGTCAATTGGTCTGCCAATACTTTAAACGATTCGTATCCGTAAAAATCGTCACCGTTAATAACAGCAAAAGGCTCTTTTACAACGTCTTTTCCCATTAAAATAGCGTGATTGGTACCCCATGGTTTAACACGCTCTGGGTTAGGCGTAAAGCCTTCTGGTAAAGCGGTAATATCTTGGTATACAACCTCAACGGGAATTTTACTTTCAAATTTTGAGATTACGATGTCTTTAAAATCTTGGGCAAAATCGCGGCGAATAACAAATACCACTTTGCCAAATCCGGCACGAATGGCATCAAAGATAGAATAATCGATAATGGTTTCGCCATTTGGACCTAGTCCGTCCATTTGTTTAAGACCTCCGTAGCGGCTTCCCATACCTGCCGCCATTACATACAATGTTGGTTTCATAATTATTGTTTAGTTGTTGAGTCGTTTAGTTGATTGTCACTTGTTGATTGTCACTTGTCGCTTGTCACTTGTCTTTGAGACTACTAACGACTTGCAACTAATGACTAGAGACAGTCGCGCAGCGACTTATTTAATGTTTCCTTTTATAAAGTTAAGTATGCGGGTTAGCAAGTGGGGTTGCAAAAGCGATGCGGTAAAGCTTTCGTCGCGATTGGGGTACAATTGCATTTCAAATTGAACGTTGTTGTTTACCAATTCTTCTACCAATTTATTGGTATTGTCTACAGGATTATCACCATCGTTCATGGCATGTACCAGCAACAACTTGCCTTTTATGTTCTTAACATTGCCCACAGCTTGGTTGGTTTTGTAACCGCCGGTTACCCCCTCTTTGTTCATGTAGCGGGTAACGCGTATGGGGTTATAGTTTAATAAATCGGTTACGGGCGAAATACAGATGCCACCTACAAAGGGCGAATCAGGCTGCATCATGGCAGCAAACACTACCCCACTGGCCAATCGGTTACCCATGATAAATAGGTTTTTACCGTCTGAAATGCCATCTTTTATAAGGGTTTTGGCTGCCACTATATAATCTAGCGCTGGCACCTTAAAGATATTGCCATAAATGGCTTTGCGGTAATCTTGACCATAACCTAAGTTGCCGTGTGCCGCTACAGTAGCCACCACATACCCTTGCTCTGCCAATTTGTACGACACATCTTGTTTCCATTGGTTTTGGGCATCGGTTACATCAAAAATAACAGGGGCATTTTTTACGCCTGGTTTGCGTAAAATCCAACCCGATAGTCCGTTTGCAAAGTTATAGGATTCTTTTACTATGCCTGGGTTTATGCTATCGCGGTAAATTTCGCGCAAGCTATTTCCTTTGGCATCGCAAACAGCATAAATAAAAGGTTGTTCTATGCTACTATACGTTAATACAAAGTAAGCGTAATTTTCCGAAAAAGAAGCATCGTTGGTGCCATTATGAGCGGCAAGTGCACGTTTTTTGCCATCGTATAAGCCAATGGCATATACCCCTCTGTTTAATGGACCATTTTCTGTAGATTGGTAGTAAACCAATTTATTTTTGGCATCGTACCCGTAAATTTTGGTTACATCAAAATTGCCTTTGCCTATTTGATGTTTTAAAATACCGGCTTGAGTATACACGTAGGCATGTATATAACCATCTTTATCGCTTAAAATAGCAAAATTGTCGTTTTCTGGAAAGAACAAAATGGTAGAGGCTATATCGGGCGATATAAATCGATTATCGGTATAGGTGTACACACGTTTGGCAATCAAGGTTTCGGCGTTTACCATGGCTACGCTTAGTTTTTTTTGCACCTCGTCAAGGTACATCACGGCAAACAAATTGTCTTTGTAACTCCATTTAATTTGGGTGATGTGCACTTTTTCGCCTTCGGGCAGTTGGATGGGTTTGTTCCACTTGTATTGAACATGGTACATGTACACCGTATTATTTTTATTGTACACAAAGCATTTGCTATCGTTAGACCATGCCATTTGGTGGGTTTTTCCAAAAGCATTGGCAGATTGCACTGACAATACGCCATTGCGCGTAGTGGCACTACCATCGGTAGTTAGTTGCACCTCGGTATCGTATAACAACCTCTTAATAAACAAGTTATTATCGCGCTCAAATGCAATCATACTGCCATCGGGGCTAAACATGGGCATGCTTTGGTTGCCTTTTAACGACAATTTGTCACATCGGTTGTTGGCAAATTGGTATACCATGTAATTTTTATCGGACGCACGTAGCAAAACGCGTTTGTAATCAGGACTAAAACGAAATGCCTCTACTTTCTTTAAAGGCACATTGCGCATTTTAGAGAACACCACTAGTGTGTCTTCTTTGCCAGTTTTGTAATCGCCACTCAATAAAATGGTTTTATCGTCCGATAATCGGGCATAATTTTTACCATCTTGTAACGATATTAGCACCGGAGCATTGGCATAAGTTCCTAAACAACATGCCATTAGCACTAAAAATAAACCTAGCTTTTTCATAACTATAGTATAAAAGGTTTCTGCATTCAAAAGTAGTACAAAGGCGTGTTACCGCAAAATTATTTTACCAATTTTATAAGACAGTGACACATTTTTGACACTTTGTCAGTTTTTAAAGGGCAATTGGCTTTGGCACGGAATTTGATACTTTATTGACGAAAGTTGCGATTAAGCGAGAGCAGAAGCAATGTTTACATTGATTATGCCGAGCGTGAGCAACTTCATGAAGGCGAAGCCTGAATAATCGACTAATCGGTGACGAATTGATGAACGAATGTGAATAATCGATGAATCGTTAAATTACCAATCAACGGTTACACGATTAAACGTGAGTGAAGCAATGCGGTCACTGAGCCTGTCGAAGTGCCCAGCATTGCAATTTCGACTAAACGACTCAACAACTAAACAAAAAAGAATATAAACAATTAAAAAATAAAAATTATGGGAAAAATTATTGGTATTGACTTAGGAACAACTAACTCTTGTGTTGCCGTAATGGAAGGCAACGATCCTATTGTTATTGCAAACAGCGAAGGTAAACGCACTACTCCATCAATTGTTGCATTTATTGATGGTGGTGAACGTAAAGTAGGTGATCCTGCTAAACGTCAGGCTATTACTAACCCTAAAAAAACGATTTTCTCTATTAAACGTTTTATGGGCGAAACCTACGACCAAACCATGAAAGAAACACAACGTGTTCCTTATCAAGTAGATCGTGGCGACAACAACACGCCTCGTGTTAACATCGATGGCAGATTGTACACTCCACAAGAAATTTCGGCTATTATTTTGCAAAAAATGAAAAAAACTGCCGAAGATTATTTGGGTACCGAAGTAACAGAAGCCGTTATTACCGTTCCTGCTTACTTTAGCGACGCACAACGTCAAGCAACCAAAGAAGCTGGCGAAATTGCAGGTCTTACTGTTAAACGTATTGTAAACGAACCTACAGCTGCTGCTTTGGCATACGGTTTGGACAAAACCCAAAAAGACATGAAAATTGCCGTGTTTGACTTGGGTGGTGGTACCTTCGATATCTCTATTTTGGAATTGGGCGATGGCGTATTTGAAGTAAAATCGACCAACGGTGACACACACCTAGGTGGTGACGACTTTGACCACGTTATTATTGACTGGTTGGCAGACGAATTTAAAGCTGCAGAAGGTGTTGACTTGCGTCAAGATCCTATGGCACTTCAACGTTTAAAAGAAGCTGCCGAAAAAGCTAAAATTGAACTTTCTAGCTCTACCAGCACCGAAATTAACTTGCCTTACATTGCGCCAGTTAACGGTGTGCCTAAACACTTGCAAATGAACTTGACCCGTGCTAAATTTGAACAATTGGCAGACCGCTTAATTCAAGCTACCGTTGCTCCTTGCCAAAAAGCACTTTCTGACGCAGGTTTGAGCAAATCAGACATTGACGAAGTAATCTTGGTAGGTGGTTCGTCTCGTATCCCTGCTATTCAAGCAAAAGTAGAAGAAATCTTTGGTAAAGCTCCTTCTAAAGGCGTTAACCCCGACGAAGTAGTTGCTGTGGGTGCTGCTATTCAAGGTGGTGTATTAACCGGCGAAGTAAAAGACGTGTTGTTGCTTGACGTTACTCCTCTATCGTTGGGTATTGAAACCATGGGCGGTGTAATGACCAAACTAATTGATGCTAACACCACCATTCCTACTCGCAAATCGGAAGTATTCTCTACCGCCAGCGACAACCAACCTTCGGTACAAATTAACGTACTACAAGGCGAACGTCCTATGGCACGCGACAACAAACAAATTGGTATGTTCCACTTAGATGGCATTCCAGCTGCTCCACGTGGTGTACCTCAAATTGAAGTTACCTTTGACATTGACGCTAACGGTATCTTAAATGTATCGGCTAAAGACAAAGCTACTGGCAAAGAACAAAACATTCGTATTGAAGCATCGTCTGGCTTAAGCGACGACGAAATTAAACGCATGAAAGCCGAAGCTGAAGCCAATGCCGAAGCCGACAAAAAAGAAAAAGAACGCATCGACAAACTAAACCAAGCTGACGGTATGATTTTCCAAACCGAAAAACAACTAAAAGAGCTTGGCGATAAGATTCCAGCCGACAAAAAAGCGCCTATCGAAGCGGCTCTTGGCAAACTAAAAGAAGCGCACAAATCGCAAAACTTGGACGCTATTGATGCTGCTATGAAAGAACTAAACGATGCTTTCCACGCTGCTAGCCAAGACATGTACAACGCTGCTAACGCTGCTCAAGGCGGTGCTCAAGCCGACCCTAACTGCGGTGCAGGCGGCTGCGGAGCCCAAGGCGGTGCTCAAAACGCTGGCGACAACGTACAAGACGCCGACTTTGAAGAAGTTAAATAATACAACATTTGCAAGTATGCCGTGAGCAATGCGGTCACTGAGCTTGTCGAAGTGCCCTGCATTGCCAAGGCGATATAAAAAAAACTGCAATCCAATGGGTTGCAGTTTTTTGTTTGTATTGCACGTTATTTCTTCAAAAAGCAGGTTTTTAGCACGATGCTGCTGCCGTCTATTTTGCAGTCTACTTCTTCGGGGTTGTCGGTTAGGCGGATGCTTTTTACTTTGGTGCCGCGTTTGATTACCATGGAAGAGCCTTTTACTTTCAAGTCTTTGATTACGGTTACTGAATCGCCGTCTAAAAGTTCTACACCATTGCTATCTTTAGCTATATCGGCACTTTCTGCAGCGGCAATATCTTCTTCGTTAAACTCGTGGCCGCAATCGGGACACACATAAAGTGAACCATCAAAATAAACATATTCTCCGTTGCATTTAGGGCATTTTGTAATTTCTGTCATAATTAAACTTTTATCAATCGTTATTTTGTTACAAATTTAGATAAAATCTTTCTAACCATCAAAATCATTCTACCAAACTACCATATCCCCTATTTTTTGAATACCTTTGTAGGCTGAAAGCATTTAGGAGGAGAGAAAAGGATATGAGCTACCGCTTTACTACATACCAACCGCATTACAAAGCCATATTAAAGCTTTCGTTGCCCATTGTAATTTCGCAATTGGGGTACATTTTGGTGCAGTTTGCCGACAATGTAATGGTGGGCCAATACGGGGGAAACGATCCGTTGCCGCTGGCTGCGGTATCGTTTGGCGTTACTACATCACTGCTCTTCTTTTTGGCAGGACAAGGGCTTACCCTAGGACTTACACCGCTTATTGGGGAACTTTATGCACAAGGCAACAAACTTCACGCTGCCTCGTATTTAAAGCATGCCATAGGACTTTTTTCGGCATTAGGCATCTTTTTTGTATTCATTCAATTGGCTTTTGAGCCTATGCTTTACCACATGGGGCAACCGGTTGAAGTAGTAGACGCTGCCATACCTTATTATAGGATGATGGCGTATAGTTTGTTTCCCGTATTGCTTTTTTCTGCATTTAAAAACTTTTTGGATGGTGTAGGCAATACATTTGCACCCATGGTGATGATGATGTTTTGCAATGTACTAAACATTGCGCTCAACTGGATATTCATTTACGGAAAATGGGGTGCCCCCCAAATGGGCGTAGAAGGGGCTGCGCTAGCAACGCTTGTATCTCGCATTTGTATGCCCCTACTAGGAATAGGCTACTTTGTTTTTAACCATAAATACCGTTCTTACACCTCGTTGTTTTCTTCTATTAAACTAAAGCGTACCGATATCACCTCGCTGCTTAGAATGGGATTCCCCATTTCGGCTCAGATGTCTTTGGAGTCGCTTGCTTTTATTATTACCGGTATTATGATGGGATGGTTTACCACGGCTGCTATAGGGGCCAATCAAATTGCCATGACCATGGCCAACACATCGTTTATGATTGTATTGGCATTAGGAACGGCAGTAACCATTCGTGTATCGCATTTTTACGGTAGTCGCGATGCCACTAATATGAGCATTACCGCCAAAGCAACCATCCATTTGGTGCTAATTTGGAACCTATCGGCTGCGCTCATCTTTACCGTATTTAGAAACGAACTTCCGCTGCTATTTACGTCGAATGCAGAAGTGGTTGCATTGGGTTCAGACCTACTGATTATGGTGGCGTTATTTCAACTTTTTGATGCGCTACAATGTGCTGGCGTAGGCATTATGCGCGGCATGCAAGACGTAAAAATGATTTCGTGGATTTCGCTCCTAGCCTATATTGTGCTAAACATTCCTATAGGTTATTTATGCGGGTTTACATTAGGCATGGGGCCTACAGGCATGTATATTGGTTACATTTTTGGCCTTGGAACTGCTGCCATTTTGTACCTTGTTAGGATTAAGTTTAAGCTTAATTTTTTTAGAAGAACGTTAACTGCTTAAAAATAAATCATTTAGCAAATTTCTACAAATTATATCTTGCCACATAGAGGTATTTTTGCTTGTATTTGGCAGAATATACTATAGTTTATTTTGCCAGATAGAATAATTTTTATATGTTTGTGGCAAAATATAACACATTATGAGCGTAATTGTAGGAAGAAAAAATGAGATAGAAGAACTAGAAAGACTCTATCAAAGTGACCGACCTGAATTTGTGGCTGTATATGGCAGACGACGTGTTGGTAAAACTTTCTTGATAAAACAAGTGTTTAAAAATCGCATTACCTTTCAGCATACAGGTGTTTCGCCTGTGGACCAAGAAGGTGAAAAGAACCTTATGAAAACACAATTAGAAAGTTTTTACTACGACTTGCTAAGTTATGGTCTAGAAGGTTGTAGCAAACCAACTTCGTGGATGGAGGCATTTTTTCTATTAAAACAACTGCTTATTAAACTAGACAATGGTTCTAGACAGGTGATTTTTCTAGACGAACTTCCATGGATGGACACTCCACGTTCTGGTTTCCTACCAGCATTTGAAAGTTTCTGGAACGGCTGGTGTAGCGGAAGAGATAATATTATGCTTATAGTTTGTGGTAGTGCTACTTCTTGGATATTGGGAAATCTTTCGCGCAATAAGGGTGGACTTTATGGAAGGCTGACCGACGAAATAAAACTATCTCCTTTTACCTTAAGAGAATGCGAAGAATACTTTGCACATGAGAATATTGTAATGTCTCGTTATGATATACTTCAGTCTTATATGGTTTTCGGAGGTATTCCGTATTATCTAAGTTATTTCAAAAAGGGTTTAAGTCTTACTGCCAACATCGATAATATTCTATTCGGAAAAAATCCTAGGTTAAACGATGAGTTTAATAGACTTTTCAATGCAATATTTACCAACCCAGAAGATTGTAAAAAAATCATTTCTTTGCTAGCAAAAAGACATGCTGGTTATACACGAGAAGAAATTTCAAAAGAAACTAATTTACCATTCGGCGGTGGACTGACAAACACACTTAATGCATTGATTGAAAGTGATTTTGTTCAAAAATATAGTCCGTATAATACACACGGCAAGGTTGTACGTTATAAACTTATAGACAATTTCTGTTTGTTTTGGCTAAAATATGTGGATGAAAACGTGCATAAGTCAGACTTCATGACTGAGAATATTAGTTCTGAAATATTAAAGACTTGGCGAGGCGTGGCGTTTGAAGAATTGTGTTGGCAACACATAAATCCTATTAAACGTGCTTTGGGTATAAATGGAATAAGTTCTTCACTTTCTGCATGGAGTGTAAAAGGTGACGACAACAAGGAAGGAGTTCAAATAGACCTTTTAATTACCAGAAATGACAATGTGGTAAATCTTTGCGAAATGAAATTTGCGGGAGGTACCTACACCATAGACAAAGATGAAGATACCAAATTGCGCAACAGAATAGAAACGCTAAGACAAACCCTCTCTGCCAAACAATCTATTCATCTTACCATGATTACCACCTTTGGGATCACTTACGGAAAATACAGTGGCATTGTCCAAAAAGAAGTAACCATGGATGATTTGTTTGAGTGACACATACATTGTTATAGTTTGTTTTTAAATGCTTAAATCTTTTATTTCTGCCTAAAAAATTGTACCTTCGTGGTGCATTGATTTAATTTAACTAAGATGAAAAAATTATTTGTATTTTTATTGATGATGGGATTGGCCTCTTTTATGATGTCATGCGCCACTCCAGAGGAAAAGAGTTTGCGCTCGTTACAAGAGTTTCATGACGAGTTAGAACTTAACCACGAAAACTATACCATAGAAGATTGGGGCAAGGCACAAGCAGAATATGATGCCATTACTGCTGGTATGAATTTAAATAACTATACCAACGAACAATTGCGCGAAATTGGTAAATTAAAAGGTAAATGTTCTGCCTATCTAACCAAAGGTTTGCTTAAACGTGCCGAAAAAGGATTTGTTGAGTTTGGCGGTATGTTAGAAGGTTATTTGGAAGGACTAGAAAGTATAAAACCAGATTCGGCCAAGTAAAAACTGAATATCTATAAAATTTAATGCTGACGCAGCGGGTTAAACCGTTCCGCCAGCATTTTTTTTGCTCTCTTCTACTTGTTTTTGGATGATTTCTCTCACCTGAGCGTACGAAATTGGAGTAAAATTGTTGTTGTCAACACCCACATCATATTGAGTTGGAAACAGCATGTGCAAGCGACTTGCATCCATACCTGTGTTATTTGCTCCTGTATACACATGACCAAACAGTTGCCATGTATCGGTATAAGACCCTGCAAAACAAAGAAATGGATTGTGATTTAGGTAAATTCTATACATGCACTACCATTAAAACCATAGCGGTGTTCATCTTGAAATACATAACCCATTTGGTTACAAACAATTAGTGTTTTGCCAATTACGGTATTGATATTAGAGTGCGAATGTCCGAAAATCCAAGCGTCTATTCTGCTATTTACTATATAATTACCTAATTCGGTAGCAAAAGCACTGTTAACACAGCTACCTTTATGTTCTGGAGCTACAACCTCCATAGTTGGCAAATGATGCGTTACCACCACAATACGTTCGGCATCACTTTCTTCTACGCTCTTTTTAATAAATGACAGGCACTTTTCGTGTTCTATATTATAATCTTCTGTTGTAAATCTACGACCACCGTATTGAATTTGCCTAAAGTCGTTCATTCCTCTGCTTACAAAATATTCATCTCTAGGTGTAATGTATGACCACAACGTAGTGAGGATAAAGTCGGTATTTTCAATGCGCACAACCTTGTTTTGATAGTAATGAACATTTTTTCTTATTTCATGTGACCAACTTTCGCCTCGTGCTAATACGTCACCATGTCCGTAAAATTCGTGGTTGCCGGGAATGATTAATACTTGCTTATAGTTTTCAGATGCCCATTTCCAAAATCTGGTTTCGTATGTCTTTCGCTCGTGTAAGTACCCAATATCGCCAGCAAGGACCAAAACATCTCCAACAGCCTCAAAAGGAATACTTTTTACCAAGTTGAAATTTGGCGTAAACTCTAAATGCAAATCAGAAGCATATTGTATTTTCATAGTATTATATAAATAACGTTGCAAAGATACTTGTAGGCTGTATCAAATAATGATACAAGTTTCTTTTGTTTACTAACCTTTTAGATTTTTCCTTTTCCAAATGAGGCCTGCTTGTTGTTGAATCTCATGCGAATTAAGAGGCAATCCCTTTTTTAAACATTCCAATGCGCCCAATCTCATCAAAGACCATTGACTTTCAGGCCATCTTGAGCGAATGCGTTCTTCAACGGTCATATCTATTTGGCTCATTTTGATAGTATATAAATCTATCTCAGTAAGTTGGTTTTTCATTATTGTTTTTTTAGAATGGTAATTTTTCATTTTTTCTCTGTTCTTCAATTATCTTTACCTTCTCTGCTATAGATTCTTCTATTTCTTGCATTGTATAACCCATTTGCAATAATTCATTCTTTATTGCAGTTATCTTAGCTTTGTTTTCGCGGATTTGGATATTATTCTCCATTAGGCGGTCTTCCATCATCATTTTGCGTCCTAATGGGGTACCCCACAATATTAATTGACTCTTCTGTTGTTCTGTTAATTCGCTCACTGGAATTGTTCTAAAGTTGTTGATATTTTCCATTAGTAACTATAAAAATTAAAGGGTTATTATTACTTATTTATGAAACCTTCTACCTTACTTGCTAAATTACCACTCATAGGGTCGATAAATACTTTTTCTAGGCTTTTATCTGTAACCAAATGCACTGATCCACCGTTGATTAACAGGCTAACATGCCTTGCTGTGAGTTGCACACCTTTGTATTCATTTGGGATCTTCACTAAGTTCATGCTGCGGTACATCACTTGATTTGTTTCATTATCGATAAACGGCAATATGAGCTGCTTACTTTTTTCTATTACTACATGTATAGACTTTTCTAGTCTGCCTTTGGTGCGCAAGCATTCCTTTTCTTCTTCGCTTAATGTATAGTTGAAAATCTTGTCAGGAATAGAACATTCCTCGTTAATTGGAATCATTATGTAGGTTAGTTTACCATGTTCATCTTTGTAAATACGCAACTTAGCCGCATACTTTTTATCACCACACCAGTCAACTACCTGCACCACACCCGTTAACCGCCCCGACAGCAAACAATCCATTGTTTCGTGGTCTATTTGTTCAACATCTACACCTTTACTTATAAAGTACGTCCAATCCACTTTGTTAATATCAATAATGTATTTATCTGGATTGTACATGGACTGATATTTTACTAAAAGTTTATCTACCGCTGGATATAGGCTCATGTATTTTTTCTTAAAGGGTTTATTACCTCAAATTACACTACAAAGATACAGTAAAATTTCAATATTTCAACATACTATACTGATTGTATTTGCTAAATAGACATATTACGTTTTTCTACCAAAACCATTAAATACTGATTATATGCGTATTACATAATTTTTATCAATATATATTTTTACTTTATTTATTATTTAATTTGATTTTATTAACTCTACAAAGCATAACAGAACAGACAGAAGAAGCCTATTGTTATGCGAAACAACAATACATTAAGTTCTAAAAAGCAAATAAATGGGAGAAAGAAAAAGAAAACTCAATCTTTCAAACCCGCATCATTACGAAGCAGGTTATTCTTTTGAATCTTTTCCAAATCTGCAGAAGAAGAAAGCACATCTATTTCTTGAAGTATTTGTTCTCTAAGGGTATCGTGCTCTGCAGTAAGCATCTCTGTTGAATATTTTTTTGTAGCGAGAAGAATGTTTAAATCAATAGAAAAACGCTTGTGCAGTGTAGTAAGTAGTTTATATAAGGAAACAAGGTCACCTTTTCCATGCTTTTCAAGTACCCTATACGAATGAGGTGGGATGTCGCATAGCAACGCAAATTCTTGTCGAGACAAACCAAAATATTCCCTAATGGTTGCCACTGCCTCCATTAAGACTTTAATTTCTTCTATGGTTTCTAATTTATCAATTCGGGTGGTTACGTTTAGCATAATATTTATACTATATTGATTTGTCCTTTCGGTACAAAAGTATAAAATTTACTTCATGTATCAACGATGTTTATAAAAAGTTATTTGATAGGCACATGGGTATATATCATATTTTTTCTATATCTTCGCAACACTTAATTAAAGCTACATAAGATACATGCCAAAAACATTTAAACTGGGTCTGCTACCCAAAGTTCTTATTGCCATTGCTTTGGGTATTCTTTTAGGTAATTGGATGCCGCATTGGGGCATTAGAATCTTTGTTACGTTTAACGATATTTTTGGCCAGCTGCTAGGCTTTTTAGTACCTTTAATTATATTGGGATTAGTGGCCCCTGCCATTGCCGATATGGGCAAGCGTGCCGGAAAAATGTTGCTGATTACCGTAGGATTTGCTTATGCAGCCACTCTTATTTCGGGTTTTATGTCGTACGGCACCAGCGTGGGGTTGTTCCCTATGGTGATAAACGCTAGCGAGGCTGCCAACAACTTGGCACAAGACAATGCCCTAACGGCTTACTTTAGCATTGGTATTCCACCGCTTATGTCGGTAATGACAGCCTTGTTTTTGGCTTTTTTATTGGGATTGGGCATTACCAAAATTACGGGCAATAGCCTAAAAAGCATGTTAGACGAGTTTAAGAACATCATTTCGCTCTGCATCGAAAAAGTGATTATTCCCCTACTACCCTTGCATATTTTTGGCATCTTTTTGAACATTACCCAATCGGGCCAAATAGCCACCATGCTTGCGGTATTTATCAAAATCATCGGTATTATTTTTGCGCTACACGTGGTAGTTTTGCTGCTTCAATACACCATCGCGGGTATTGTTACCAAACGCAATCCATTTAAATTATTGTGGACGATGTTGCCAGCCTACTTTACGGCATTGGGCACCCAATCGTCGGCAGCCACCATTCCGGTTACGCTGCAACAAACCTTAAAGAATAAGGTAAACGAGGATGTAGCCGATTTTGTAATTCCCCTTTGCGCCACCATTCACCTTTCGGGCAGTACGCTTAAAATTGTAGCATGCGCCATTGCACTCATGATGATGCATGGCACTGCAGTAGAACCATCAAGCATGATTTACTTTATTTGCATGTTGGGTGTAGTAATGGTAGCAGCGCCAGGCGTACCCGGTGGAGCCATTATGGCGGCGGTAAGTGTATTGCAAAGCATTTTAGGTTTCGATGAGAACCAAATTGCCCTGATGATTGCGCTTTACATTACCATGGACAACTTTGGAACGGCTTGTAACGTAACGGGCGATGGCGCCATCGCGTTGATTATTGACAAAATCTACCAAAAGAAGTAAGTTCAACCCAAGTTGAATAAACGATGAAACAGACTGTCAAAATAACGGAGCAATCGGGACTGATTTTAGAGGGCGGTGGCATGCGTGGCGTGTTTACCTGCGGTGTGCTGGATAATTTTATGGACCGAGGCATACGATTTCCCTACACCATTGGCGTAAGTGCGGGCGCTTGCAACGGGCTATCGTACATGTCTAACCAACGCGGCAGGGCCAAATACAGCAACATCGACCTATTAGAAAAGTACCAATACATTGGTATTAAACACCTTATTACCAAGCGTAATATTATGGATTTTGATTTGCTGTTTCATACTTTTCCAGAGCAGATTATTCCGTACGATTACGAGAAATATGCCGCTTGCCCCGAGCAATACGAAATGGTAACTACATCATGCAAAACGGGCCAAGCCTGCTATTATAGCGAAAAAAACGACCCCAAACGCATCATCGATATTGTAAAAGCATCCAGCAGTTTGCCCTTTGTGTGCCCCATTACGCATGTAGATAACGAACCTATGCTAGACGGTGGTTTGGCAGATTCTATTCCTATTTTGCGTGCTCGCAGTTTGGGCTTTAACAACAACGTGGTGGTACTAACCCGCAACAAGGGCTACCGAAAGCCACCTTCGCGCATGGATAAACTACCGCCTTTTATTTATAAACAATACCCAGCATTACGCAAAACCATCGAAAACCGAGGTGTTTTGTACAACGAACAACTGGATTTAGTAGAAGAGCTAGAAGCCAAGGGCGAGATTGTGGTTATCCGACCCGAAAATCCTATTCAGGTAGACCTTATAGAACGTAACATCAAAAAATTACAAGATTTATACGACGAAGGATACGAAATAGCAAAAAAAGTGCGGTTTGAATAAAACCGCACTTTTTTGTTACCTAGCTAAAAGCTATTATACCACCGCTTTTCCAAAAGGCCAAAGGGCCAAACTCATCAATTTAAAGTGTTGCATGCCAAAAGGAATACCTATTACGGTAATACACAACAAGATACCAAATATAAGGTGCGAAAGCGCAATACAAAGGCCTCCGGTTATCAGCCATACTATATTAAATAAGCTGTAAAGGCAACCTGTACCCGAAGAAGGTTCTACGGCAGCAGAGCCAAAGGGAAGCAATGCCATTAGTCCTAATTTAAATAGCTGCACACCAAAAGGTATACCTATAATAGTTATACACATGGCAATACCAGCAACAAAATACTCCAATGCGATAAATAGCCCTCCAAAAATAATCCAAAGTATGTTTCCTAAGCAGCCCATATTAGTTCTATTTTTTATAATCTATGGCAACATTTGGAGCAGCGAGAGCAGAACTAAGTTTACTTTAGTTTTGCCGAGTCGCTACAAATGTCGTACTGAATTTATTCAGTGCAAAGGTAGTGAATAAAAATGATTTAGTGGGCCATAGCCGGTGGATAGTTTGATGTCTTTTGATGCCACAATGGCGTTGGTGATATACGCTTTGGCTTTTTTTACGGCCTCTAGTAATGTGGCACCGTGGGCCATATAGGTAGCAATGGCGGACGATAAGGTGCACCCTGTGCCATGTAGGTTGGTGGTTTCTACTTTGGCCGATGGGTAAATGTGGTATTGCTCATTGGCGTATAGGATGTCTTGAATGGTGTTGCCCGTTTGATGACCACCTTTAATAAGTACAGCAACGTGGTATTTCTCTGATAAAGTTTTTGCTGCAAGTTTTGTATCTTCTAGGGTAAGGATTTTACTGCCGTAAAGGTGCTCTGCCTCGTACAAATTTGGGGTAATGACGTGGCAAAGTGGAAACAGGGTTGTTTCTAGCGCCTTTATGGCATCGGGATTTAGTAGTGAGCTTCCGCTGGTGGATATCATAACAGGGTCGCATACCACAAAGTTTGGTTTGTGTTTTTGCAAACTTTTGGCGACTTGCTGGATGATTGCTGCAGAATAGACCATGCCGATTTTGACGCAGGCGACGGGCATACCGGCCATCACTGCCTCTATTTGGGCACGCACCATGGCTGGCGAAACGGGTTCGATGCCCTGCACGGTAGCAGGGTTTTGGGCAGTAATGGCAGTGATGACCGTGGTGGCGAAGCCGCCCAAAGCCGATATGGTTTTCATATCGGCTTGTATGCCCGCGCCTCCACTGCTGTCGGACCCTGCTATGCTCAACACCACAGGGGGAGTTTGCAACTTGTCCCACACGTAGCCCAAAAGTGCCATACCACCAAAACCATTTGCCTTTAAATAGGAGGCATGCTCAGGTTTTATTCCACCCAAAGCAATTACTTTGCTATCTATAATACCTTGTTTATAAGCCTCTTGCAATGTTTCTTCCGAAAACGTACTGCCATAGCCCTCTTTGGAAATACTATCGAAAATAGGACTTAAAAACACATAGTCGCATCGATCTTTGTAACGCACCACTTCTTCTAAACTGTGACAAGAACGACTTACTCTGCCTTTGAATCCATCAGGTAGATGAGGGCATCTGCTGTTTAGGTGAAAGCCTTGCAATTGGTATTTTGCCACCAAGTGCGGATGCTCGTGCAACACCACCTGCGACCTAAATTGGTGTGGAATTTTTTCTATCAGCGCCTGCACGTCTTTTTCTGCAGCGTGTGGCTTGCGTAGGTGCAAACTAGTAATACCCTGTTCAAATAGATGAACAATGTATTTTTCTTCGCCTTCAAAAAAGTAAGGGCGGGTAATCACAATGGTTTTCATAAATCAATTAGGTTAAATTGATTGGTTAATAAATTAACAGTAAGTAGTTTATTGTACAGCACATCGCCGTAGCCACCTATCATCTTTAACGCTTCGCTAGCTTGCAAACTTCCCAAAACGCCTGGCGTTACGCCCATTACGGCCTTAGACGGAGCAGCTGTGCTGCTACCAAATAGTTCTTTTAAGGAGTAAGGACTTTGTTCGGTAAAAACGGTAAGCAGCCCCTCAAACCCTTCTATAGCGCCATAAACAAGTGGTTTACCTGCTTGCTTACACACATCGTGCAATAAGTATCGGGTAGCAAAATTATCGGAGCAATCTATTACTACATCTGCCTTTTCTACCAAAAGCAGGGCGTTTTCTTGGTCTAAAAACTTGTGGTGAGGCACTACCTGCACATCGGGGTTAAGTGCTTGCAGTACCTGCTGGGCCACGGTTACCTTGGGCAGGCCCAAGTGCAACGTATTGTACAGCACTTGCCTACCTAAGTTTGATAGGCTAACCACATCGGCATCTACTAGATGAAGTGTACCCACCCCAGCGGCCGCCAAGTACAGCGCCACAGGCGAACCAAGCCCGCCCACGCCCACTATCAGCACGCTGGCGTTTTGTATTTTTCTTTGTCCTTCCTTACCAACCTGGGGCAAGGCAATTTGTCGTTGGTATTGTTCCATGTTTTGTTTAGTTGTTTATCTGTTCGCTGCGCGATGACGAATCGACTAATCGGTGAGGCGGTGATACTATATCGGTGGCTGAGCCTGTCGAAGCCCCCGAATAGATAGTGATACGGTGATTCGATCCTATTCGGTCACTGAGCTTGTCGAAGTGCCCGAATTGATGTTGAGGCGATGCAATGAAAAGACATCGTGATTGAGCAAAATTGCCGCGAAGAGCGTAGGCTTTGAATGCAGCGCCGACAAGAAGAGGCAGTGGTTCGGGCCCTTTATTCGCTTCGCTCATGATTTTGCTCACGCTCGGGATAATCAAAACTGGGCCCCTCGACAAGCTCAGGGACCGTTTTGAGGTTGATGCATTGCGGTTTTGGAGCACGGACGCACGAACCGTGCGTCCCTACAACGCTCTCTTCTTCTTTTTTTGTACAGGCCTTGCGGTCGCAAGCGACCTTAAGACCTGCCTACAATAAGGTTTAACCCCTACGGGGTTCCCTAACTCCTCACTCCTCACTCCTAACTCCTAACTATTTTTTGCTCCGTCAAAAATAGCGTCCCAGTCTTTCCAAACGGGTTCTAGGCCTAGTTCTTGTAGGCGTTGGTGCACCTCAAAAGGCGTACGCTCGTCGCTTACCTGAAATTGCTCCAAAGCTTGTGGATAAGTAAAATAACCACCTGGATCTGTTTTACTTCCAGCACTCATGGTGGTTACCCCAAGCGTAGCCATATTATCCCTAAAAGCAGGAAACTCACGGGTAGAATAAGAAATATCTACCGTGTGATCAAATATGCGCATGGCAAAGGTAAGTTGTGCCAATTCGGCATCGCTCATAATTACATTGGGTTGAAATCCACCGTTCTCGGCTGGTCGCATACGCGGAAAGTTTACACTATAACGGGTACGCCAATAATGTTTTTGCAAGTAACGTAAGTGATAGGCAAGCATGGTTACATCGGTGCGCCAATCTTCTAAACCAATCAACACGCCCATACCAATGGAATGCACGCCCGCCTGCCCCATTCTGTCGGGAGCATTTACGCGCCAATCAAATTTAGACTTCATGCCACGCGGATGGTAAACGTTGTAACGACTCTGATTATAAGTTTCCTGAAAACAAATTACGCCGTTTAATCCGCATTGCACAAGCTGCGCATACTCTTCTGCTTTTAGCGGCATTACCTCAATTTTTAAATCGGCAAAATATGGTTTTGCACGACGCAAAGCCTCGCTTAAATAGGATACCCCAGCCTTAGCAGGATTTTCGCCCGTTACCATTAGCAAACTTTCAAAAGGCCCCATGGCCTTAATGGCTTTAAACTCATCTTCCATTTGATTGGGCGTAAGAATGGTGCGCGCCATAGGATTTGAAACATGAAAACCACAATATACGCAACTATTGGTGCAAGAGTTAGTTAAATAAAGAGGAATAAACAACGAAATGGTTTTGCCAAAACGCTCTTGGGTATAATGCCTGCTTAGTGCTGCCATTTGCTCTAAAAAAGGCGTAGCTGCAGGCGAAATAAGTGCCATAAAATCATCTACATTGCAAACTTTTTTTGCCAATGCCCTACGCACATCTGCCTCTGTTTTTGAGGCGATGCGGCGTGTGGTTTCTTCCCAACTTATTTCTTGTAAAGTATCGTAAAACATAATTATTCTTTGGTAGATGGATGGTTTCTTAA
>ERZ808032.43-NODE-43-length-18685-cov-4.375967_pt1 | contig 18685 bp, 16 predicted proteins | sample MGYA00380187_ERZ808032 | MGnify/ENA primary metagenome ERZ808032 (study PRJEB31490, sample SAMN06133378) | cow dung metagenome | isolation source: M10 | host: cow | place: China: Chengdu | collected 2015-05 ...
TATCGGCAGGGTCAAGATAAATTGTTTCAGGAGCGTAGAAATAAAGCTGACTGATAGTTTCGTCTTTTTCAAGCTCAACCGTAATGGTCTTCTGAGTTCCTGCTTCGATTTCTGCCTGAGTTCCGCCACCTTCGTGTGTCAAATCAATATTTGTTACTCTAAACCAGGTTGATCTTGCGGCCGGGCCGGTGTCGTCGATTAGTCTGATATAGTCCAGCGGCTGCATCCTGGGATCGCCTTTCCAAGTGAATTTTATGGTGTGCGTGCTTCTCTTGAAAAGCGAGGGGTAGTTTAGGACCGTTTCTCCGTTGCTGTCTGTAATAATTCCATATATAAAAGGAGAAAATTATCATGGCAATGAAAGAAAATAGTGTTAAAGTTTTAAATTACTTAAAAGGAATAAACGGAGCAGATGTAACAGCAGCAGACGTAGCTGAAGCATTAGATTTACCAAAGAAATCAGTAGATGGAATATTCACATCAGCAATACAAAGAAAAGGTTTAGGAATAAGAGAAATAGCTGAAGTTGAGTTAGAAGATGGAACTCACAAGCAAGTTAAATTCTTAAAATTAACTGATGCTGGTATGTCATTCGACCCAATGGCTGAGTAATTAAATTAAAGAAACTCTCTAATGAGAGTTTCTTTTCTTGTATAAGGATTATATTTGAAAACTTTAAAAAAATATGATATAATATTTATATAAGAAAAGAAACTTTTCTTTAAATTAGATAGCAGAGGAGAAAGACAATATGAAGAAAATATATTTAGCAAGTCCATTCTTTAATTCAGAAGAAACTAACAAACTAGAAATAGTTAAAACGATATTAAGAGATAAAGGGTTAGATGTGTTCGTGCCGAATGAGCATCAAAATCCGCAGTTAGAATTTGGTTCTCTTGAATGGAGAGCGGCAACGTTTAAATCAGATGTAGATGCTATTGATAATTGTGATGTTATGGTTGCAATAAACTGTCAAGGCAATTATGATGATGCTGGTACAATGTGGGAGATAGGATATGCTTTCGCTAAGGGAATACCAGTTGTAGTATTTAATAATACAGGAAAGACAATAAATCTAATGATAGCAGATAGCTTACATTCGCTATTGACTTCATATGATGAACTTCAAGAGTATGATTTTGATAAACTAGAGAAGAAGCCATACTTAGATTACGTTTGGTAAAATTAATTTTGACAAATTTAAAAAAATATAATATAATATATATATAAGATAAATAAAATAATTAAATGGTTGATAGGAGAAAATGATTATGAAAATGAATAAAAAAGATATGTTTATAGCAATGGTTGAGAGATTAGTTAAATTAGGTGAAGCTACTAATATGTTTGAAAATGGTGAATATGCAGATGCAATGGCTTACTTTGAGGCATTTAAGTCATCAGTAGATACTAAGTCTGATAAGCCTAAATTCACTGACAATGGTAAGTTAATACTTCAGTATATGAGAGAAAATGCAGATGCTTCACAAAATATGTTTAAAGCTAGAGAAATAGCAGAGGGAATATTTATCTCATCTAAATCAGTAAGTGGTTCTATGAGAAAGCTAGTAAATGATGGTTTTGTTGAAAAGATAGGTCAAGACCCAATAATATATGCTATAACTGAAGCGGGTATGCAAGTTGAGATAGATTAGTTTCTCTCTTGTAACATTTGACAAAAATTAAAAATTATGTTATAATAAATATATAAATAAGAGAGAAGAGTTTTCTTCTTCTCTCACTTATTTAATGTTTAAGATAGTGCTTAAAGCCTTGAGCATTGCCTTAAATGTTGAATAAAAAAAATGTTTGACATTTAAAAAAATATATGATATAATAAATATATAAATAATAAAAAAATTAATTGGTTAATAAGGAGAAAATAATTATGAAGAAAATGATAAACAAAGCTCACGTTGAAGGAAGAATATTCGAAAGTACATTAGAAGTTAAGGTTTCAAAAGCAGGTGTTACTTATATAGGTGGTAAATTACAAGTTGCAACTGATGAAGAGTGCTTAAATGTAATACCAGTAGAATTCACTTATGTAGTTCCAACTTACAAGTCTGGTGCTGAAAACAAGAGTTACGCAGTATTAAAACAAATAATAGATGCTGGTAAAACTGTTATGACACATGGTAAGGAAGAAGCTACAATGGTTAGAATAGACCCTGCAATAGGTCTTAACGAATGGTACAAAGATGAAAATGGAACTGACGTTTTAGTTTCTACTAAGAGAAATGAAGGTGGTTTCATACACATAGTAAATGCTTTAAATGCAGATGAAGGAAAGAGAAGTACATTTGAGGCTGATATGGTAATCACAGGAACAGTAATGTTAGACGGCGATGAAGAAAAAGGAACTCAAGATAAGTTATTAGTTAAAGGTTGTATATTCAACTTTGCTAACAGATTAATGCCAGTTGAGTTCTCAGTATTAAATCCAAATGGTATAAAATACTTCGAGAATTTAGATGCTACTCCAAATACTCCAGTATTCACTAAAGTTTGGGGAAGACAAGTTAATGAAACAATAATAACTAAAATTGTTGAAGAAAGTGCTTTTGGTGACTCTCAAGTAAGAGAAAGTAAAAAAGAAAGAAAAGATTGGGTAATAACTGGTACTTCAACTGTTCAATATGAATTTGATACAGAAGGTGTATTAACTGCTCAAGAATTAAAAGAAGCAATGTCTGCAAGAGAAATACATTTAGCAGAAATGTTACAAAAACAAAAAGAATATCAAGCTATGAAAGATAATAAGAATAATGCTTTCACTGCTGGTGCTACTCAAGCTCCTGCGGCTGGTGGTTTTAACTTCTAATAAAAAAAAGAAGCCTTCGGGCTTCTTTAATAATTTAAGAAAGAAAAGTTTGACAAAATAAAAAATATTTGATATAATATATATATAAGATAAATAAAAAAAAAATTAAACGGTAAATGAAGGAGAAAACAATATGTTAGATTTATTAAGCTTACAACCACACCAAGTATCAAGAAATTTAAGAGGATATTCAGTATTATTCTATGGAGAGCCTAAATCAGGTAAGACTACAACTGCTACTAAATTCCCAAATCACTTAATATTAGGATTTGAAAAAGGTTGGAATGCTATACCTGGAGCAATGGCAATGCCAATAAATTCTTGGTCTGATTTTAAGAAAGTATTAAGACAGTTAAAGCAAGATGAAGTTAAAGCTAAGTTCGAGACTATAATAATAGATACTGCTGATATAGCTTATGATTACTGTGAAAAACATATATGTAACATAAATGGTGTTGAAACAATAGGTAAGATACCATTTGGACAAGGTTACACTATGGTTGGTAAAGAATTTGATGAGTGTTTAAGATTAATAGTTCAATTAAACTATGGTCTAGTAATTATATCTCACGCACAAGATAAAACTTTCACAAATGAAAATGGAGAAGAGTATAACCAAATAGTTCCTACTCTTGGTAACAAGGCAAGATTAATATGTCAAAGAATGTGTGATATAATAGGTTATTCAAGAAGTGTTGATACACCAGATGGTTTAGCAACTAAGTTATTCATGAGAGGTACTCCAAGATACGTTGCTGGTTCAAGATTTAAGTACACACCAGATGTGATAGATTTCTCTTATAAGAATTTAGTTGATGCAATAGGAACTGCTATTGATAAACAAATGGCTGAAGATGGTGCAGAAAACTTCACTAATGAAGTTCAAAACTTAAATACTACAACTTTAGAAGTTGACTTCGATATGGTAATGGCTGAGTTCAATGAATTAACTCAAGGCTATATGGCTCAAGACCCAGCTTACTACGGACCGAGAATAGTTGAAATAGTTGAGAGACATCTTGGTAAAGGTAATAAAGTTGGAGATTGTTCAAGAGACCAAGCTCAAGTTATAGATTTAATCGTTTATGACTTAAAAGAAATAAAGAAATAACAACAACGGCTGTCTTAGGACAGCCTTTTTTAGTTCAAGGGAGTTGATTATAAAATGGAAAATAAAGAATTAGGGAGAGAATATATGGCAATATTTTTTACAGCAGATACCCACTTCGGCAGAGAAAGTTTCTTTAAAGAAGTGTATACAGATAGACACAAGATATGGAAAAACGCACAAGAGATGAATGAAGCACTTATTGAGAATTGGAATAAAACAGTAGGTAGAGATGATACAGTTTTCATTTTAGGCGACTTCTCTAATATAGATGACCCAATGAGAAATGTGCGTCTTTGGAATAGATTAAATGGGAAAAAGAAATTGATACTAGGAAATCATGATACACAACAAAGATTGGACATTAAGAACTTTCCTCTTGGAAAGGTTACCTTCCCCTCTTGTACCACAATTAATACTCCAGAGTGGGAATTATTCTTAACTCATTATCCTTGCTTAGACTGGACTAATAAATATAAATGGGACGAAGAAGGTAATAAAGTGGGGCAGCATGCTATTCAACTATATGGGCATGTCCACAATAAAGAGTTACCTGCTCTTGAAGGAGAAAGGGCTTATAATGTAGGTGTTGATGTCAACAACTTTAGACCTGTGTCTCTTGAAGATATACTAAAAAGTCTAAATTTGACTTCATAATAAAAAAATGATATAATATTTATATAAGATAAGAAATGTGGAGGTAAATTAATGGCAAGACTTACTAAATGCCCAATATGTGAATTATCTTTCGACAGAGATAAGTGTGAATTTGTTCATCACAAAAATAGATACTATCACAAGGTTTGTTATGATAGTATGTTGTCTGCCAAGACACAGGAAGAAAAAGACCTTGCACAACTTGAAGAATATATAATGAAAATGTTTAAAGAAACCTATGTTAATGCAAGGGTTAGAAAACAAATTAAAAGTTTTAAAGAGCAGTACAACTTCTCATATACGGGTATGCTTAAATCATTAATTTATTTCTATGAGATAAAGGGCAACTCAATTGAGAAGGCTAACGGGGGAATAGGTATTATACCTTATGTTTACAAAGATGCGTTTGATTATTACTACTCCTTACATCTTGCACAAGAAAGAAATAAAGATAAAGATGTTAGTCAATATGTTATAGAAGGAAAAAGTATAAAGATAAAATCGCCAAAACTACAACCAAAACAAAAGAGATTATTCAATATGGAGGAGGAGTAATATGAGTTCAAAATTTATAGATACAACAGCAATAATGCAAGTGATAGGGTGCATATACAAACACCCATACTTATTAGAACAAGAGGATAAGTATTTCTTCCACGAAGAAGATTTCACAGAAAGATTTCATCAAACATTGTTTGGTTCAATATACAACTTAAAGATGTTAGGGGCTAATAAAATAGATATAGATGATATATTAAATTACTTATCAACAAGACCTACTAGAGAGGCTGAGTTCAAAGTAAATAAAGGGGAAGAGTATTTAACTAGATTAGTTGATATAGCAGATTTAAGTAAATTTGATTACTACTATGGTAGAATGAAAAAGATGACACTATTAAGGTTCTATGATAATAGTGGAATTGATGTTAGAGATTTATATGACCCAGACAACATACTTGACATAAAGAAAAAGCAAATACAAGAGGACTGGTTAGATAATTCTTCTCTTGAAATGATAGCACAAAAAATAGACGACAAGATAGAAATGATAAAATCTACTTGTGTTGATAACTCTTTTGGTAAGGCAAGACACGCTTCAGAAGGAATAAGAGGTCTTATAGATAGATTAAAAGAAACTCCCGAAGTTGGTGTGCCACTATATGGGCCACTTATCAATACAGTAACAAGAGGAGCAAGATTAAAGAAATTCTACTTGCGTTCAGCACCAACTGGTTGCGGTAAATCTCGTTCTATGATAGCAGATGCTTGTAATATCTCTTGTAATGAAATATATGATGAACAATTAGGTTGGATTAAAAATGGAAATGCAGAACCAACATTATATATAACAACAGAACAGGAATTGGAAGAAGTTCAAACAATGATGTTAGCTTTCTTATCTAATGTTAATGAAGATAAGATATTAAATGGTAACTATGAAAATGATGAAGAAGAAAGAGTAATCAGAGCTGCGGAAATACTTGAAAGGTCTCCATTGTATGTTGAAGAGTTGCCAGACTTCTCATTAAGAGATATAGAGAGTACAATAAAGAGAAATGTTAGAGATAATCAAGTTAAGTATGTATTCCACGATTATATACATACTTCATTAAAGATATTAGAAGAAATAACTAAGCGTAGTGGTGGAGTTAAATTAAGAGAAGATAATATCTTATTTATGATTTCAATAAGATTAAAGGACTTATGTAATGAACTTGGTATATTCATAATGTCGGCAACACAGTTAAATGGAGATTGGCAAGAGGCTAAAGAAGCTAACCAAAACTTACTTCGTGGTGCTAAGGCGATAGCCGATAAAATAGACTTAGGGGCAATAATACTTCCTACAAAAGAAGATGATATAGTTTCTCTTGAAAAGATACTATCAACAGGAGTATTCCAAAAGCCAAACCTAAAGCTGTCTATATACAAGAATAGACGTGGAAAGTTTAAGTCAGTTATATTATGGTGTCATGCAGACTTAGGAACTTGTAGAATAAAGCCAATGTTTTTAACAGACCATAGTTATGAGATGTTACCAATAGAGAATATAAATATAGTTGTTGAAGAGGAGAGTGCGTTCTAGAATGGCTTTTGATAAGGATAAGATTAAAAATAGTTTAACGTTAGAGCAAGTAGCAGAGGTATTGGAAGCCCTAGGAGCATTGTCTTTTAGGGTTACCCAAGACTCTATAATAAGTGAAACAATTTGTCATAATCTACCTGGCGAAGGTAGTCAAAAGCTATTCTATTATGACAACACAAAACTATTCCGTTGTTATACAGATTGTGGAGAATATTTTGATATATTTCAACTCGTAGTTAAGGCTTATGAAATTCAATATGATGAAGAATGGTCTTTGCCTAGAGCAGTGTCTTTTATAGCACACAAGTTCGGATTTGAAGAAGAAGCTAGTGAAGAATTTGAAAATTTAGGCTTGGAAGATTGGGCGATATTCAAATCATATGAAAGAATTAAAACTAAAACAGAAGGCAAGAAAAAGGTAATTGAACTTAAAATGTATGATGATAGCATTTTAACTCATTTGCCGAGACCTGTTATTAGTCCGTGGGAACAGGAGGGGATTACAAGAGAAACAATGAATAGATATGAAATATCTTATTATCCTGTGGATTGTCAAATAATCATTCCGCATAGGGACGATAAAGGAGAGTTAATAGGAGTTAGAGGAAGAACTCTTGTTAAAGAAGAGGGAGAAATGTTTGGTAAATATAGACCAGCAACTTTAAATGGAACAATGTATAATCACCCATTAGGGTTTGCCTTATATGGACTAAACTACACAAAACAAAATATAGGTTTAGTGAAGAAAGCAATAGTGTTTGAAGGAGAAAAATCAGTAATGCTTTATGATAGTTTATTTGGGGCAGAAAATAATATTGCGGTTGCAAGTTGTGGGAGTGCGTTTTCACTTCATCAATTTGAACTACTGAGAAATTTAGGAGTGCAGGAAATAGTATTCGCTTTTGATAGACAGTTTGAGGAAATAGGAGATAAAGAATTCCAAAGACACGTAAAGCACATAAAACAGTTGGGAGATAAGTATAAGAACTTCGTTACTATTTCTTGTATATTTGATAAGGAAATGATAACTCCTTACAAGGCTTCTCCGATAGATTGTGGCAAAGAAACATTTCTAAAACTCTTTAGCGAAAGAATAATATTGTAGGAGGTGATAGTATGGTTTATAAATAAATAAACATAATAACTAATTTTAGGAGGAAACAATATGAAATACAAATTAATAGCAGAACCAAATAAGAATTATTCACCAATGCAACAAATATTAGTGAATAGAGGAATAGCTCCTCAAGATATAGAAGGATATATAAAATCTACTGATGCAGATATCCTGCCTAATGAATTACTAGATAATATAGAATATGCGGCAGTTACCATACTAACTTGCATGAGGGATAGGAAGAAGATGTTCGTTCAGGTCGACTCAGACTGTGATGGATATACAGCATCAGCTTCACTAATAAACTATCTATATAAAATAGACCCAGAGTATGTAAATAACTACTTGCAAATTAGGGTGCATAATGGTAAAGAGCATGGTGTAATACCTTCAACTGTTGGAGACGATATTGCTCTTGTTATAATACCAGATGCTGGGTCAAACCAGTATGATGAACACAAGGAATTAAAAGATAGAGGAATAGATGTTGTAGTAATAGACCACCATGAAGCTGAAAAGGTGTCAGAAGATGCAATAGTAGTAAACAACCAACTTTCAGAAAACTATCCTAATAAGAATTTAAGTGGAGTTGGAGTAGTTTATAAGCTATGCTGTGTAATGGATAAAATAATGGAAGTTGCAGAGGCAGATTCAACATTGGATTTAGTAGCTTTAGGAATGATAGCAGATATGATGGATTTAAGAAGTGTTGAAACAAAGCACTTAATTGGAAAGGGATTGGCAAATATACAAAATCCATTCTTCAAAGGTCTAGTTGAAAGACAGTCTTATTCTCTTGGTGGTACAATAACTCCAATAGGAGTAGCTTTCTATATTGCACCTTTAGTAAATGCAACTATAAGAGTTGGAACTCAACAAGAAAAAGAAACAATGTTCAAAGCTATGTTATCACATCTTGCGTATGAACAAATACCTTCAACAAAAAGAGGATGTAAGGGACAGTTTGAAACTACTGTTGAACAGGCAGTTAGAAATGCAACCAATGTTAGAAATAGACAAAAGAGAACTAGAGATGCGGGAATGATGGAAGTTGAAAAGATAATAGCAGAAAACAACTTAAATGATAACAAAGTCATTCTAGTAAACACTACAAATATATTAGATAAAAACTTAACTGGATTAGTAGCCAATCAAATAATGGCTAAGTATCAAAAACCAACTCTTCTTTTAAGAGAGGTTGTATGCGAAGAGACTGGAAATGTAACATTACAAGGGTCTGGTCGTGGCTATGATAAATCAGAGCTAAATGATTTAAAAGAATTCTTACATCAATCTAACTTCTTCGATTATACCGAAGGACACGCTAATGCGTTTGGGGCTGGAATTCAGAAGGAATTTGCTGATGACTTTATAGCTTATGCAAATAAAGAATTGGCTAACTATGATTTTACGGCTTGTTATGATGTTGATTTTATATATAATGTTAATGACTTTAAACCACAAGACATATTAGATATAGCTAGTATGAAATCACTTTGGGGCAAAGGTTTGGAGGAAGCATTTGTAGTTATCAAAGGAGTAAAAGTAACTAAAACCAATATAACTCTTATGTCGAGAGATAAAAACCCTACTCTTAAAATAACTTTACCAAATGGCACTTCGCTAATTAAATTTGGCTCTTCAGAAGAAGAATACAATTCATTATTAACTGATGGATATGTAGAAGTAGATGTACTAGGAACTACTACTATTAATGAGTGGATGGGGAATATTACTCCACAAATTCTAGTAAAAGAGCTTGAAGTCATAGGGCAACAAGCTTATTATTTCTAAGGGAGGAATTATAGAATGGATAGAAAACTTGTAAAAGAGATTATTACAACTGAAACTGAAAAATTCACAGAAGATGGAAACATCAAGGAAAGGGTTAAGGAGATAAAGGAAAAAATATATAGTACTGAGGCAATCAATACTGAAGAAGTTGAGGTGGTGGAAGCAACTCCCCAACCTCAAACTGAGCCTCCAAAAGAAGAAAAGAAGGAAGATAAGCAAGAACTTATTAAAGAGGCTGCAAAGGCAATAGAAAGTCATAATACTCAAACTCCGACACAGCCTCAACAACCGCCTTATATACCACCTAACAGTTACAATGTTTTAAATAGAACAACACCAATGCCAATGGGACAAATGCCACAACCTGTCAAGTTCCCTTGGGAAAAATAATAAGTAGCCTTATGGCTACTTATTTGATTTTTATAAAAAAAATTGATATAATATATATATAATAAATAAGAAATGGAGAATGATAAATATGATAAAATTAACATCTAAACAAGAACAAGGAATAAAGATAGCAAAAGAAAGATATAGAGCGGGAGAAAAATTTACTTGTATAGCTGGATATGCGGGAACTGGTAAATCAACTTTAGTTAAATTCTTAATCTCTGAATTAGGAATTCCACAAGAGGACATAGCTTACGCTTGTTTCACTGGTAAAGCGGCTTTAGTTTTACAACAAAAAGGTCAAGCGGCAATGACATTACACAAATTACTTTATAATTCATTTAAAAGACCCGATGGAACATTTGGTCATATACCTAAAGATGAATTAGATAAGGACTACAAACTAATAGTTATAGATGAAGTTTCTATGTGTCCTGCAAACATATGGCAACAAGCATTAAAACATGATGTGCATATAATTGCTCTTGGCGACCCATTCCAATTACCTCCAATCGGAGAAGACAATGGAATATTAGCCGAGCCACATATATTCTTAGATGAGGTTATGCGTCAAGCATTAGAAAGCGATATAATTAAGCTGTCTATGGATATTAGAGCAGGAAAACCACTTCAACTAATGAATGGAAATGATGTTAAAGTTGTTTCTAAAGACCAGCTAGTTGCTGGAATGTATACTTGGGCAGACCAAATACTTTGCGGCAAAAATGCCACTAGAAGAATGATAAATGCTCAAATGCGTCAGTTACTAGGATATGGTGAAGAACCACAAGTTGGAGATAAGGTAATATGTTTAAAGAACTACTGGGATACAGAAACTGATATGAATGACCCACTTATAAATGGTATGATAGGTACTATTGAAGATGTTGAATTAGGGAAAGATGAGGGAGTGTTAGGAAGAAAAATGAAAATGACTTTCTCTCCAGACTTTAATGCTTCTACTGTTGAGTTACCAAATGTTGATTACAAGTTAATCAAAGAAGGTAATCCTTCTCAACAAAGAGAGCCTTACGTTCCAGGTAGAAGATATGTAAAGAAACCTATAAATAAAATGTTTGAATTCGATTATGGATATGCAATAACAGTTCATAAATCTCAAGGTTCTCAGTTTAATAAAGTGTTATTATTTGAGGAAAGAATGAATAGAGAAATGCACGCTCGTTGGTTATACACTGCAATAACTCGTGCTGTTGATAAAATAGTAATAGTTAAACAATAATAATTTTGACAAATATTTAAAAAAATGATATAATAAATATATAAATAAGAAGAAAAGTAAGAAATTAATAGCATTAGCTAAGAAACTATATAGCTTTTAATTTCTACTTATAGGAGGATTAATCTATGGGATTACTAAAAGCATATTTTTCAATACACAACCACACAGAATATTCAAACTTACGTTTACTAGACTCAATCAATAAGGTTAGAGGAATGTTTGCAAGAGCAATAGAGTTAAACTTACAAGGTTTTGCAATAACAGACCACGAATGTTTATCTGCTCATGTACAAGCAATTCAAGTTTACAAAGAGTTATTAGCAAAAGGTGAAATAACTGAAGATTTTAAGTTAGGTCTTGGAGATGAAATATATTTAGTAGATGATGCAACTCAAGAAGGTGAAAAGCCTTATGGTTTCACTCACTTTATATTAGTTGCTAAAAATCAAGAGGGACATAGACAGATAAGAGAAATAAGCTCTCAAGCATGGGCTAACTCTTATCATGGAAAAGGTATGGAGAGAGTTCCAATATCTAAAGCACAATTAAAATCAATAATAGGAAATAATAAAGGAAATATAGTTGCGACAAGTGCTTGTCTTGGTGGTGAGTTAGCTAAATTAACTTTAAGAATGATAGATGCAGAAATGAATGAACCTGCAAAAGTAATGTATTACAAATCTAAAATAAATGATTTTATACTTTACTGTAAAGATGTGTTTGGTGATGATTTCCATATAGAAATACAACCTTCACACGCACAAGAACAAATTGATTACAACAAGAGAGTAATGAATATTGCTAAATTCTATGGAGTGAAAACTATATTCGCTACTGACTCTCACTTCTTAAAGAAGGAAGATAGACACATTCATAAATCTTTCTTAAACTCAAAAGAGGGAGAAAGAGAAGTTGATGATTTCTATGCAACAGCTTATATGATGAGTGCGGAAGAAATGTACGAAGAATACTTTTCAAAATATATGACTGTTGATGACTATAATGCAATGGCTCAAAGAACTAGAGACATTGGTCATCAAATAGAGTTTTATGATTTACACAAACCACAATTCATTCCCGAAGTTGAAGTTACAAAATATGATAAATCAAATAGAGTTGTTGGTTTTGAGTATTTAACTAATATGTTAAGTTCAGATTTTGAACAAGATAGATATTGGGTAAATGAATGTTTAAATTCTTTAGAAAGTAAAAACTTACTAAATGACTTATATTTAAAGCGTCTTGATGATGAAGCTAAAGAATTATGGAATATATCAACTAATATGGGACTAAGAATGACATCTTACTACAATACAATGAAGTTTATAATAGAACTTACTTGGGATAAGGGAGATTCATTAGTTGGGCCAGCGAGAGGTTCTGCAACAGGTTTCTTATCTTGTTACTTATTAGGAATAACTCAATTAGACCCAATACAATGGAACTTACCACATTGGAGACACTTAACTGAAACAAGACCAGAGTTACCAGATATAGACTTTGATACACAAGCTACTAGAAGAAAGCAAATACTTCAAGCAGTTAAAGATGTATTTGGTGGAAATAATGTTCTTAATATAGCAACATTTGGTACAGAAGGCTCTAAATCATCTTGTTTAACGGCTTGTAGAGGTTACAGAAGTGAAGAGTTCCCAAATGGTATAGATAGTGATATAGCACAATACTTAACATCTATGATACCTTCTGAAAGAGGTCAGCTTTGGTCTTTATCAGATGTTGTATATGGAAATAAAGAAAAAGACAGAAAGCCAATATCATTATTCATTAAAGAAGTTAGTCAGTATGAAGGTTTATTAGAAATAATGCTTAACATAGAAGGTATGATAAATAAACGTTCTATACACGCTTCGGGTGTTTATATCTACAACAATGGTTTCCTTGAGTACAATGCAATGATGAAAGCACCAAATGGGCAAGAGATAACTCAATTCAATATGAATGACTCAGATTATATGGGTTCATTAAAATATGACTTCCTTACAATAGAAGCATTAGATAAAATAAGAGTTGCTCTTGATTTACTTGAAGAAGATAGTGTGATACAAAATCAAGGTAGTTTAAAAGCTACTTATGATAAATATCTTCATCCAGACGTTTTAACTTATGATGATAAAGATATGTGGGATTTAATGGGAAGTGGAGAGGTTATAAACTTATTCCAATTCGATACAGCAGTTGGTTCTCAATGTGCGAAAAAGGTTAAGCCTCACTCGCTAGTAGATGCGGCTTCTGCCAACTCATTAATGCGTCTTATGGGTGAAAAAGATGGAGAGCAACCAGTTGATAGATATATAAGAATGAAAAACAATATTCAACTTTGGTATAATGAAATGAAAGAATATGGTTTAACTCAAAATGAAATATCAATATTAGAACCACATTATCTTCCAGTTTTCGGAACACCAAATACACAGGAAGATATGATGGAAACTCTAATGAATGATAAGATAACAGGTTTCGACTTAGTGTTAGCAAATAAAGCTAGAAAGATAGTTGCTAAGAAGAAAATGGGAGAGGTTGCAGGATTTGAAAAGCTATTCTATGAGAAAGGTATGGCTCTTGGAAATAGAGAGATATTCTTAAAGTATGTTTGGGATACAAACATCAAGCCACAACTTGGTTATTCATTCTCAAGAAATCATACAACTCCTTATACGACAATAGCACTTCAAGAGTTAAACTTATATAAGAATTATCCTTCAATATATTGGAATACTGCTTGTTTAACAGTTAATGCTGGTTCTGCTGATGAGGAGGCTGATGATAAGAAATCTACTGACTATGCTAAAATCGCAACGGCAATAGGAGATATAATGTCAAGAGGTGTAACAGTTTCTCTTGCAGATATAAACCAATCAGGTTTCGGTTTTAAGCCTGATGCAAAAGGTAATAGAATAATCTTTGGATTAAAGGGTATAAACAATGTTGGAGATGATTTAGTACATGAAATAATAAGATGTAGACCATATACGTCTTTAAGTGATTTCTTATCTAAGGTTGCAATAAACAAGCAGGCAATGGTAGCTCTTATAAAAGGTGGAGCTTTTGATGAGCTTGAGGGTAATAGATTAGAGGTTATGACTAAGTATTTATGGGAAACTTGTGATAAGAAGAAAAGATTAACACTTCAAAACTTCAATGGTTTAATTGAGGCTGGATTAATACCTCAAGAATTAGATTTTGAAAGAAGAACGTTTAACTTTAATAAATACTTAAAAGCAGTGTGTAAGAAAGGTACTAACTATGTTCTTGATGAACCAGCTTTTGACTTCTTCTCTAATTTCTTTGATACAGATGAAATAAGTGTTGAAAATGGTAGACCTGTCCTTGAAGTTAAAGTTTGGGAAAAAGACTACAAAAGAGTAATGGATAAAGCAAGAGAATGGTTAAAATCTAATCATGATGAAGTGTTAAAAACTTATAATGGAATGATATTCCAAAATGAGTGGGATAAGTATGCGGCTGGTAATTTATCAACTTGGGAAATGGAAAGTTTATGTTTCTATTATAATGAACACGAACTTGCTCATGTGAATAGACATAAGTATGGTATATCAAACTTCTCTGAACTTCCTCTTGAGCCAGAGGTTGAATCAATGTTTAAGAGAAATGGGAAGGAGATACCAATATTCAAATTAAATAAGATAGTTGGTACTTGTATAGGAAAGAATAAAACTAAAGGAACTGTTTCATTGCTAACAACTGACGGAGTTGTAACAGTTAAATTCAGACCAGAGTATTTTGCAATGTTCGATAAGCAAATGTCTGAAAGACAAGCAGATGGAACTAAGAAAATAGTTGAGAAATCTTGGTTTAACAGAGGTTCAATGATAATGCTTACAGGAATGAGAAGAGGAGACCAATTTATACCTAAGAAATATGCTAAGACAGTTACACATCAACTTTATAAGATAGATGAAGTAACTAAGGACGGAGATATAAAAATAAGAAGTGAAAGATATGGAGAAGCTATATAGCTTCTCCTAAATTATAGAGGAGGTAATTATATGAGAGATACTACTACTGGATTAAAATTTGAAAAGGCAACTGATTTAATAGATTATTTAGAAAGAGGAAGAGGATACAAGCATTTAGGAGAGAATATATATTCTAATGGAAGAACAACATTGGTAAATCTAAAAGGAAACAAACTTTACACTTGGCTAAATACTTATGGAGTTAAGTTTCAAGATAGAATAAGTAGAAAATTATTGCCAGACGAATGTGTGTATAGCACAGGCTCAAATACTTTATATGTGTTTGAAAAGAAATTTCAACAAACTGCGGGGTCAGCAGATGAAAAACTTCAGACTTGCGACTTTAAGAAAAAGCAATATGAAAAGTTAGTTAAGGGATTGCACGTAAAGGTTGAGTACACATACTTACTAAGCGATTGGTTTAAAAATCCAATGTATAAAGATGTGTTAGAATATATCGAAGATGTAGGTTGTCATTATACTTATGTTGATAATTTTCATAAGTTCCCTATAAGGTAAAAAATTGACATTTATAAAAAAATATTATATAATATATATAAGATAAGAGATAAAGGAGAAATAATTTATGTATAGAGTTGTTGCGATTATGGGAAAGAGTGCGAGTGGAAAAACTACATTACAAAAAACAATTGCCAAGCAATTTGATGTTAATGAGATAGTGTCAACTACAACAAGACCCAAGAGAGATAGAGAAAAAGAGGGTGTTGATTATAAGTTCGTAACAATAGAACAGTTTACAGAGAAGGTTTTAAATGGTGATATGCTTGAAGCTGATGATTTTAATAACTGGTTCTATGGAACTGAAATATCTGCACTAAATAAAAATAAAGTAAATGTTGGTGTGTTTACACCTAATGGTGTAGAAGCACTAGCACAAGATGGAAGAATTGATTTGAAAGTTATTTATATAGACGCAGATGATAAGCAAAGATTATTGCGTTCTTTAAATAGAGAAACTAATCCTAATGTTGCCGAAATATGTAGAAGATATTTTGCAGACGAGAAAGACTTCTGTGATGACAGAATGGACGAATTGGCTGATATGAACTTAAATGCTATGACAATAATATCTGATGGTAGCAAGTCAATATATCAAATCGCTTCAGAGGTTGCACCGTTCATATTCGGACGAAATTAGAAAACTTTACCAAGATAAAAATAAAATTAAATTACTGATATAGGAGGGATTTCCACCCTCCTCATATAATAAATAATTAGGAGGATTTAAAAAGATGAAAATAATAAAGAGAGATGGAACAGAAGCACAATTCAACAAAACTAAGATTAAACAAGCAGTAGTGAAATCAATGAGAAATGGTAGTGGTATTTATTTACCAGATATAGCTAGATTAATAGCTAATGATGCCGAAAGATATTTTGAAAAGCAAGACGAAACACCAACTATACAAAAAGTTGAGGTTTACGTTTATAATAGACTTATACACTACGGACAAGGTTTAACTGCTAAGGCTTATGAAGGATACAGAGCCATACAAGCATTTAAGAAAGAAGCAAGCGATACAGATGAGGCAATACTTGGATTAGTTAGAGGAACTAATGAAGAGGCTATAAATGAAAACTCTAACAAAGATGCGAAGTCAGCTTCAACTCAAAGAGATTTAATAGCTGGTGAAGTTTCTAAGTCTATAATGAGAAGAAAGAAATTACCAGCATATATGACACAAGCACATGATGAAGGTATATTACATTATCACGATATGGATTATGGTATACAACAAATATTTAACTGCTGTCTAGTTAATATGGAAGATGTGCTAGGAAATGGAACTGTAATAAATAAGAAGGGTGTTGATAGACCTAAGTCATTCCAAACAGCTTGTACAATAGCTACACAAGTTATGGCTCAAATTGCAAGTGGTCAATATGGAGGACAAACAATTTCTCTTGCTCATTTAGCACCATATGTTAGAGTGAGTTATGAAAAGTATTTAAGAGAAGTTGCGGCAGAAGGACAAGAGAATGATATCCAATATTCTCAAAGTCAAATAGAAAAGATAGCTAAGAGAAGAACTCGTAAAGAAGTTAAAGATGGAGTTCAAACTATACAGTATCAAATAAATACATTAGCTACTTCTAATGGACAATCACCTTTTGTTTCATTATTTATGTACTTAGAAGAAGCTGGCGAATATGAAGAAGAAATGGCAATGATAATAGAAGAAGTTTTATCTCAAAGACTTAAAGGAATTAAGAATGAAAAAGGAGTTTATGTTAGTCCTGCTTTCCCTAAATTACTTTATGTTTTAGATGAAAATAATATACACAAAGATAGCAAGTACAGACACTTAACTGAGTTAGCGGCTAGATGTGTATCAAGAAGATTAATGCCAGACTTTATATCTGCTAAAGTTATGAAAGAAAACGTTGGTCATGTATTCCCTCCAATGGGTTGTAGAAGTTTCTTATCGCCTTGGTATGATGAAAATGGAAATGCTAAATTCTATGGAAGATTTAATATGGGAGTTGTTTCTGTAAATCTACCTGATATAGCTTTATCTGCTGATGGTGATGTAGAGGAATTTTGGAGAATATTTAATGAGAGAACTTCTTTAGCAAAAGAAATGTTGCTTACTAGAATAGACTTATTAAGAGGAGCGCCAGTTGAAATATCTCCAATACATTGGCAACATGGGGCGTTAGCTAGATTAGAAAAAGGTCAAACGATAGACCATTTATTTGAAAATGGATATGCAACTATATCTCTTGGATATGTTGGATTACATGAATGCGTTAAGGTATTAACTGGTGAAAGTCATACGTCTGCTAATAAAGGACAAAAGATGGCACTTGAAATAATACAAGCATTAAGGGATAAGGTTGACTCTTGGAAAGAGGAAACAGGATATGGATTTGGATTATATGGAACACCTGCTGAATCTTTAGTTTATAAGTTTGCTAGAAAAACAAAAGAAAGATTTGGAGTAATAGAAGGTGTTACAGATAAATTATACTTTACTAACTCATATCATGTTCATGTGCAAGAGGAAATAGATGCTTTTGAGAAATTAAAGTTTGAGGCTCAATTCCAAAAAATATCTAGTGGTGGATGTATTTCATATATAGAAGTTCCTAACATGAATAATAATATAGAAGCGGTTTTACAAGTTATTGAGTATATGTATGAAAACATACAGTATGCGGAAATCAATACTAAATCAGATTATTGTCAATGTTGCGGATTTGATGGTGAGATAATAATAAATGAAGATTTACAATGGGAGTGTCCAAACTGTGGTAACACTAACAAAGATAAAATGAACGTTTGTAGAAGAACTTGTGGTTACTTAGGTGAGAACTTCTGGAACTTAGGAAGAACGCAAGAAATCAAAGAAAGAGTATTACATTTATAATTATGCATTACGCAACTATTAAAAAATTTGATATTGCAAACGGAGAGGGAGTTAGAGTCTCTCTCTTTGTTTCTGGATG
>ERZ808032.44-NODE-44-length-18659-cov-4.314659_pt1 | contig 18659 bp, 14 predicted proteins | sample MGYA00380187_ERZ808032 | MGnify/ENA primary metagenome ERZ808032 (study PRJEB31490, sample SAMN06133378) | cow dung metagenome | isolation source: M10 | host: cow | place: China: Chengdu | collected 2015-05 ...
CTTCACTTACCTGGTGCTAGTGTTGTGTTAACCCTAGGTATGGGTACCGAAGCATTACTATTCGCTCTTTCTGCATTCGAAGATCCACACAAAGAATACCACTGGGATTTGGTATTCCCACAACTAGAAGGTGGTGAAGGTGGTCCTATCATGGGCGCTGCTCCTGCTGCTCCTGCCGCTAAATCAGGCAACTCAATTGACGACATTGCTCAAGCTGGCAAATTGTCTGAAAGCGATGTACAAAAATTAAACGACGGCATCCGCAAATTGAGCGAAACTGCTGCACAAATCTCTGATGTTACAGCTGCTGTATCTGCTTCTAGCAACTACGCACGTAACATGAACGCTGCTTCTGACGCTATTGGAGCATTCGCAGCAACTCAAGCTAGTTTGAAATCTTCTTCTGACTCATTGTTTGCTTCTTATAAAACAGTTGCAGAAAGCATGTCGAACGTTGCTGCTGACGCTAAAGGTTATATGACAGAAATGCAAGGTATCACCAAAAACTTGTCAGCTATCAACGCAAGCTACGAAATGCAAGTTAAATCGATCAGCGAACAAGCTGGTATCGTAAACGACGTAAACGACAACTTGAAAAAAATCCAAACCGCTATGGACGCTGCTTCTGCAGAAACCATCGCATTCAAAGACCAAGCTACCAAACTTACTCAACAAGTTAGCAGCTTGAACAATGTTTACGGTAACATGTTGAACGCATTCGGTGCGAGAGTATAATTTCTTTTACTAACACTTAATAGACTAATATAAGAATATGAGTGCAGCAAATTGTCCGGAAACACCAAGGCAGAAGATGATTAGTATGATGTACATCGTACTAACGGCAATGCTTGCATTGAACGTATCTACCGATGTGCTAAACGGTTTCACCCTAGTACAGGACAGCCTTAACAAAACCCTATATAGCTCTGAGTTAAAAAACAACGCGCTTTATAACCAATTCTCTGATTTAAAATCAAGAAACCCCGAAAAAGTGGGCGAATGGTTAGACAAAGCATACGATGTTAGAAAACAAACTCAAGAACTATACAACGAGATTGAGCAACTTAAAAAAGACATGGTAGCAGCTGCAGACGGCGACACCATCAACTATCCTAATATCGAAAACAAAGATAATGTTGACGTTGGTGCGCAAATCGCCCTAGACTCTACCAAACCTGTTAAAGAACAACGTGGTGTTATCTTAAAAGATCACCTAAATACTTATGCCGCAAACATGGCAGCATTGGTTCAAAAAGACAGCTCAAAAGTTGCTGCTATTAAAGAAAACTTTAACACAGAAGATAAAATTGTAAACGGCGACAAACAATCGTGGGAAACCGCACGTTTTAGCTCTATGCCAGTTTCTGCTTGTGTTACCTTGTTGACCAAAATTCAATCAGACTTGCGTTACACCGAATCTGAAGTTGTAGGTTATTTGAAAAACCAAGTTGACGCTAGCGACTTCCGTGTAAATAAAATTACCGCAGAAGTTATTCCTGTGTCTTCTTATGTTACTCGCGGTGGCAACTACCAAGCTCGCATTATTTTGGCTGCCGTTGACTCAACTCAACGCCCCAAAATTACCTTGAATGGCGAAGTTCTAGAAAGTTCTAACTACGTAGTTAACTGCTCTAAAGTAGGTACATTTGATATCGCTGGTACCATTGAACTACCAAGAGCCGACGGTAGCATTGAACCATATAGTTTTAGCAGCTCTTACATTGTAGGTGAACCTACCGCTGTAATTTCTGCCGACATGATGAACGTATTCTATGCTGGTATTGAAAACCCAATTAGCGTATCTGTTCCTGGTGTTGCCGCTCAAAACATCCAAGTTAACATTAGCAATGCCGACATCAAACGTACTGCTAAAGGTTGGAGCGTTAAACCACGCAAAGTAGGTATAGAATGTAACATTACCGTAGCTGCAAAAATGTCTGATGGTAAAGTACAAGGCATTGGTAAAAAATCATTCCGCGTAAAAGCGTTGCCAGACCCAGTTGCCTACATCTCTTATCAAGCAGATGGTCGTGAGCAAAAATACAAAGGTCAAGGTAAACCTATTGCAAAAGGTAACCTAGTAAGTGCTCCTGGCATACGTGCTGAACTTCCAGACGCAGACCTAGATGTAAAATACCGCGTAGTAGGTTACGATTTAACCTCATTTGACTCTATGGGTAACTCAATGAAACAAACATCTAACTCTGCAGCATTTACATCGGCACAAAAGCAAACTATACAACGTATGACTAAAGGCAAAACATTCTTTATTTCTCGTATTAGAGCCGTTGGTCCTGACGGAATTGAAAGAGTATTGCCTGCAATTGACGTAACTGTAAACTAATACGATTATATGAAAGCGTTTAATAGAATATTAACTTTTGGGTTATTTTTAGTATTGCCATTAGTTGCCAATGCACAAGAAGCAGAGAATTCGTTCTTTGACGAAACAGGTGACGTTGCAGCTATTACCAATCTTCCAACCAGTATATCGTTGGAAGAAAGAAAGCCCATTGAATACAACAATCCTAGGGCAGACGACGTTCTTTGGCAACGAGTGGTATATCGCATCATTGACCTTCGCGAAAAAATGAATTATCCTTTGTATTTTCCCGAAGAAGCAAGCGATAACCGTCAAAGTTTATTTACCACTATTTTCCGCTTGTTCGAAGAAGATAAAGTTAGAGCATACAAATATCTTGACAATAAGGAAATCTTCACAGAGGAGCACCGTGTTGACTTTGATGAGTTTGTAAAATCGTACGACATTTTGCTAACCGTTAAAACCGACTCTATTACAGGTGACACCTTAAGTGCAGAAATTGACGAAAGTAACATTCCTAATCGCGAAATAGTAAAATACTATGCAAAAGAGGTATGGTACTTTGACAAACACAATTCTGTATTTACCGTACGCTTAATAGCATTGTGCCCCATTTGGTACAAAGAAGATTATGAATTGGGATTGCAAAAGTTCCCCTTGTTCTGGGTACCATACGACGATTTGCGTCCTTTCCTAGCACAACAAGAAGCTCTTATCTCTGACAAGAACAATGGTGCTCGCGAAACCATGGACGACCTATTCATTAAACGCCGTTTTGGTAGCTACATTTTCAAAGAATCTAGCATTATGAACCGTAACATCTTACAGTACAACAATACGGCAGAAGAAATGCACAAAGAACAAGATCGTATTAAAACATTTATTATCAACTTTGAGCAAGATTTGTGGGAATACTAAACTACCACATATTCATAAAAAAGGAGAATGCTGCGGCATTCTCCTTTTTTTATGGTTAATACTAACTATTTTTAATATATTTTACTAGATAAAAGGCACTATATTTTAAAAATCTATTCTGCAAAACAAAAGATATTGATTATCTTTGCATGATAAAGACGACGGAGGACACGCATGTAAAGATTTTACGCTCTCTACCATTAACTTATGAATCAAATTATTCAGCAACACAAGCTCATACTACTTGTGATTGTACTTTTGTCATTCAACGTAAGTAGCATTTATGCTGCTTATAATCACGAATTAGGACTATCTGGCGGAACAGCGTTTTATCTAGGTGATGCAAACCACTCTACACCTTTTCAGCGCCCAGGATGGTCTGTTGGAGCATTGTATCGTTATAACATAGATACCCGTTGGGCCATTAAAGCATCGGTAAGATACGCTGTTGTTCAGGGAGATACAAGAGATTTTGGTTATACCTTCCCTAATGGACAAGCGTATGCCGAGTTTCAGCGCGGATTTGTAGACGCAGATGCTACCGTTGAATTTAACTTTTTTGACATAGGCGAATCAAAATATTACAAAGCCAGATACCACGCAACGCCCTACATTGTATTGGGTATTGGATTAACCACGTATAGCGACCTATATTCGGGTGGAAACGCATACAAGGTTAACATACCATTTGGCATAGGTGGTAAGTGGCGCATCAATAGGCGCTGGACATTAGGGTTAGAATGGACTATTCACAAGCTCTTTATTGATAATTTTGATGTAACCAACGCCAACAACAAGGTATTAGACAACCCCTACCAAGTACCAAGTGTAGGGTTCTTTGATACCGATTTTTACTCGATTGCCAACTTATACATAACGTTCAATTTATTTGACACCAATAAATACTGTCGCTAACGCATGAGCCAATACAAAGAACAAATTGACAAAAATAAATTGCCCCAACACATTGCCATTATTATGGATGGCAACGGCAGATGGGCCAAAAAAATGGGTAACCAACGTATTTTTGGCCACGAAAACGGAGTAACTTCTGTTCGCGAAACAACCGAAGCTGCTGCAGAATTAGGCATTAAATACCTTACTTTGTATGCTTTCTCTACCGAAAATTGGAACAGGCCCAAAGCAGAAGTAGATGCTCTTATGAATTTATTGGTAAAAACCATTGAGTTAGAGACCCCTACTCTTGCCAAAAATAACGTTAAGTTATTAACCATTGGCGATACATCGCGCATGCCTAAAGAAACGGCTGACAGATTGCAACAATGTATACAACAAACAGCAAATAATACAGGCTTACACCTAATATTAGCCCTTAGCTACTCGTCACGTTGGGAAATAACAGAAGCCATTAGAAGCATGGTAAGCGATGGCATCAACGGCAAGTTGTCTGCAGACGACATCAACGAGACAACCATTCAAAACTACCTATGCACAGCCAAATTCCCAGATCCAGAACTGCTTATCAGAACCAGTGGAGAATACCGCATAAGTAATTTCCTACTATGGCAGATTGCTTACACAGAACTGTATTTTACAGAGGTATTATGGCCCGATTTCCGCAAAGAAGATTTGTACCAAGCCATTGTTAATTTCCAATCCAGAGAACGTCGTTTTGGTAAAACGAGCGAACAAGTAACCCAATAAAAATATGTTGCTTAAAAGACTCGTTTACATGATATGGTTGATGGTATTGAGTGTGCTATGTGCATTTGCTCAAGACCTACCAGAGGTGGATTATACAGCTCCAAAAGAGTATACCATCTCGGCTATTACCATATCTGGCAACAACAACTACGATGAGTTTGTATTGGTGGGTTACTCTGGTCTAAAAGTAGGACAAAAAATAACCATTCCTAGCGATGCCACTAGCAATGTGGTTCAACGATTCTGGAAACAAGGATTATTTACCAATGTTCGTTTAGAAATAGCTGGTGTACAAGACAATAACATATGGCTAAACATCCACCTAGACCAACGTCCAAAGGTTAGCGAGATCAACATCACCGGCACTAAAAAGAAAGAAAAAGAAGAGGTTGAAAAGTGCATGGGCATTAGCAAAGGCTCGCAAATTACTCCCTACCTTATTGACAAAGCCAAGAAAAACATTACCGACTACTTTTTAGACAAAGGTTACTACTATGCCAAAGTATCGGTAGTTCCACGCGAAGAAGATGGTGCTGAAACCATTGTGGACGTACAAATAGACAAAGGCCGAAAAATTAAGGTTAATCACATTTATTTTACAGGTAATGAGCAAGTTTCTGCTAGAAAACTTGATCGCGCCATGAAAAAAACAAACGACAGGGGTAATATTCTAAACATTTTTAGAAATAAAAAATTTATTCCTGCCGAATACAAAAACGACAAACAACTGCTTATTGATAAATACAACGAATTAGGCTATAGAGATGCCTATATTGTAGCAGACAGCGTTGTTCCTGATAATACCAAAGAAAAAAACAAAGAAAAATACGTAAATGTTTACATCACCGTAAACGAGGGTAAACAATACTACTTTAGAAACATCAATTGGATTGGCAATACCGTTTACTCTACTGCCTTTTTAAAACAAGTATTGGGCATAAAGAAAGGCGATGTATACAACCAAAAGAAATTAACCCAACGCCTGCACGAAGACGAAGACTGCGTAGGCAACTTGTATTTGGACAATGGCTACTTGTTCTTTAATATGCAGCCCTACGAAACCAACATCGTAGGCGATTCTATCGACCTTGAGATTAGGATTATGGAGGGTCGCCAAGCAACCATTAACCGTGTAAACATTGAAGGTAGCGAGTATCTGTACGAACACGTTGTTCGCCGCGAATTAAGAACCAAGCCTGGCGATTTGTTTAGCAAATCGGACATTATGCGTTCTATGCGCGAGTTAGCTGCTACGGGGCATTTCTCTACCGACCCTGGCAAAATGGACATTCGCACCGAACCAGACCCCGAAAATGGAACGGTAGATTTAACCTACGTGCTTGAATCCAAAAGAAACGACCAAATTGAGTTGTCGGCTGGTTGGGGACAAACAGGCGTTGTGGGTATCTTAAAACTGAAATTTACCAATTTCTCGTTAAAGAATCTATTTAATTTTAAAAAGTACAGACCATTACCACAAGGTGACGGACAAACCCTTACCTTAAGCGCCCAAACCAATGGTATGTACTACCAAGCCTATAGTTTGTCGTTTACAGAGCCATGGTTAGGTGGCAAACGTCCCAATACCTTCTCGTTCTCGGCATACTATTCTATTCAGTCGGGTATTAGTAGTACTTATAGTTCGCAATATAGCCAATATTACTACTCGGATAACTCGTGGTACTCTTACGATTACGACCCAGACAAGTACATTAAAACATTGGGTATTACCGCGGGTATTGGTACACGCTTAAATTGGCCAGACGACTACTTTACCTTGTATGGACAAATTGCATACCTAAACTACAACTTGAGCCATTGGGACTATTTTGCCTTAAACACAGGGGTAGCAAACAACTTTAACATTTCTGTTATTCTATCTAGAAACTCGCTAAACCAACCCATTTACCCAAGTAGAGGTAGCGACATCTCGCTATCGTTGGCATTAACTCCTCCCTACTCTATTTGGGACGGAATTGATTACGAACATGCCGACCAACAAACTAAGTATCGTTGGATTGAATACTATAAAATTAAGTTCAAATCGCGTTTCTTTGTTCCTTTAACGCCCGACAATAAACTGGTACTAATGGGACGTGCCGAATTTGGTTTCTTGGGTTACTATAACATCAACAAACGCTCGCCATTTGAAACCTTCTGGGTAGGTGGCGATGGTATGAGTGGTTATAGCAGTACCTATGCAACCGAAACAGTAGCCCTACGCGGTTATACCAATGGTTCGCTTACCCCTACCTACGACGACGGTGGACAAGCCGGCAACATTTACTCTAGATTTAGTCTTGAACTACGCTATCCTATCTTAATGAAAGAAACCACCATGGTATGGGTATTAGGTTTTGCTGAAGCAGGTAACTGTTGGCGCGATTATCACGACTTTAACCCCATTGATCTTAAACGTTCAGCAGGTGTTGGTTTGCGCGTATACATGCCTATGTTTGGTTTGCTAGGTGTTGACTGGGCATACGGCTTTGACGAAGTAAACGGCAAAGTAAGTGGTAGCCAATTCCACTTTGTTATTGGACAAGAGTTTTAAACATTATTAAAACTATATAAGCAAGATGCATCTAAACTTTTTAGTTATATTTGCGTCTAAAGAAATGTAAACACTAAAAAATAGAAAATATGAAAAAAGTAAGTGTATTGGCCATTGCCTTGTTTATTGGTTGCGTAAGTGCCATGGCTCAAAAATGGGCCTTAGTAGATATGGAATACATTTTAAAGAATATTCCAGCATACGAGTCGGCTGCCCAACAATTGGAACAAAGTTCAAAAAAATGGCAAAAAGAAATTGATGCATTAAATACAGAAGCTGATAATTTAATGAACAATTACAAATCGGAGATGGTTTTCTTAACCGACGAACAAAAGAAAGAAAAAGAACAAGCCATTATTGCCAAAGAAACCGAAGCAAAAGATTTAAAACGCAAATATTTTGGTAACGATGGCGAATTGTACAAAAAACGCGAAAGTTTGATGCGTCCTATTCAAGACGAAATCTACAACGCTATTAAAGAAATTGCCGAAAAAGAAGGTTATATGCGCGTAGATGATCGTGCTTCTAGCCCAAGCATCTTGTATGCTAACCCTGCAAACGACATCAGCGATGCTGTATTATCGAAAATGGGATATGCTAAATAAGTAATTAATAAGTTAACACGATAGATATGAAAAAATTATTGGTAGCCCTAATGATGATTCTTCCATTAGGAGCATTTGCACAAGGACTAAAAATTGGTTATGTAAATAAACAAGAAGTATTGGTAGTAATGCCAGAATACAATGCTGCCATGAAGACCTTGGAAGATATGAATTTGAAATACATTACCGAAGGTAAAAAACTAGAAGAAGAATTTCAACGCAAATACCAAGAATACGCAGCACAAGCTGACACGCTAGACGCAGCTATCCGTCAATACAAAGAAAACGAATTGGCTCGTTTGCAACAAAGCATCCAAGAATTTACCAAAAGTGCTGACGAAACCCTTAAAAAGAAACAACAAGAATTGTTTATGCCTATTATTGCTAAAATGGACGAAGCCATTGCCAAAGTAGGTGAACAAAACGGTTTCGCTTTTATCTTAGACAACACAGCCGGCATTATTGCATACAAATCGGCACAAACCACAGACGTTGCCGCTTTAGTAAAAAAAGCATTAGGCTTATAATAACCACTTAAAGGCTTCTAAAGATGCGTATCGGTGTATTTGATTCGGGCTACGGAGGCCTTACCATACTAGAACAGTTTAGGGCATTGTTACCTCAGTACGATTATGTGTACTTGGGCGACAATGCCCGAACTCCTTATGGTACCCGTTCGTTTGAGGTGGTGTACCAATACACATTACAATGTGTAAAAAAATTATTTGAAATGGATTGTGAGCTAGTTATTTTAGCCTGCAATACAGCATCGGCCAAGGCACTACGCACCATTCAACAAAAAGACCTTCCCTTACTTGACCCCAACAGAAGGGTGCTAGGAGTAATCAGACCCACCGTTGAGGCGATTGGTCATCTTACACAAACCCGCCACGTAGGATTATTGGGTACAGAAGGAACCATTCAATCGGGTTCGTATCCGATGGAAATCCAAAAAATATTCCCTGATATTACCGTTACTGGGCAATCTTGCCCCATGTGGGTGCCACTTATAGAAAATAACGAGTACCAAAGCGAAGGAGCCGACTATTTTATCAAAAAATACATCGACCAATTGCTACAAAACGATCCACAAGTAGATACCTTGGTACTAGCATGCACCCACTACCCTTTACTACTGGATAAAATAAAAATGCATGCGCCAAAGCACATGCACATTGTTTCGCAAGGTCCTATTATTGCCCAAAGTTTAGCCCATTATCTGCAAAGACATACCGAAATAGAAAGTAAATTAGACAAAAACGGGCAATGCCTTTTCTATACTACCGAATCGGTAGAGAAATTTAAGCAATCTGCCTCTACGTTTTTACACGAATCTATTCAGGCGCATCATCTTTCTTGGTAGTTTTCTTTTTTTTGCCGTCCGAAGGCTTTGCCTCTTCGCACTCTACCCTATAAAGATGCTTATCTTCGGGGGCTTCTACTAACTTTAATTTACCATCAAATTTGGTGCCGTCTTGTTTTACAAAGCCTTTTAGCGACAAGGTTTCGCCTTTTAGCAACCTACCCACTTGCGATGAAGATAATTCTTTGCCGTATTGTTCTTTCCACACCACAAAGGTACATCCTTCTTTGTAACCGCTACAACCAAATCCCCGTTTTCCCTCAATAATATCTTTGCCACAAACGGGACATTGGCCTATTTGCTCGGGGGTAAAATCAAACACCATTTTTTGCTGTTCGGGGCTGTATTTTAAGCGTGCATCAAAAGGTTTGCCTGCCTTGCTGGTAAAACCTTTGATTACATCGGTCATGCCATTTTCTATGATTTGGCGCAAGTGCTTTTCGGTTAATTTCTTTTTGGCGACGTCTTTCCACAGCACAAATTTGCAACCGTCTTTGTACCCCAAACAACCAAAGGCTTTTTCGGTTTCTTTAATACGGCCACCGCAAACGGGGCATTTAATGCCTTCTATGGTACCGGTTTGCACCGTTTTGCCATCGTTGAGTAGGCGAGCGGTTTCGGTTTTGGTAAATTGTATAATTTCTTGGTAAAAGGCTTCTACCTCGTATTCACCTTTGGCCATTAAGTTGAGTTTCTTTTCCCACTCGCCAGTTAAGGCTGGGTTACCAATGGGCAACTCGCAGGTAAGTTCATAGACCTGCATGCCTATATCGGTAGGAACCAGTTTGTTTTTCTCGTTCACTATATAGGCCCGCTTGTACAAGGTTTCGATGATGTTGGCACGCGTTGCAGGGGTGCCTAACCCACAGTCTTTCATGGCCTGTACCGCTTCGGGGTCATCTAATTGCTTGCCGGCTGTTTCCATGGCTTTTAATAAGGTGGCCTCGGTAAGCAAGGCGGGCTTTTTGGTCATGCCTTCTTTGATACGAGAGCCTGTAAGCTGTACCTCTTCGCCTTTTTTTAGGTTGGGCAACAACTGTTTATCCTCGCCCTCGGCATCATCGTCTACTGCATCTTTGCTAAGTACGGCACGCCACCCCATCTCTTTGATGGTGGTTCCCGATGCTTCTAATAGTTCTTTATCGTCCGCAAAATGAAATTTATAGGCTAGGATTTCTTTTTTACAGACAGGCAACAATGCCATAACCAACTGAAAACAAACCATTTGGTAAATTTTCTTTTCAATATCTGTTAGGTTCCCGTACAAATTCATGTGCTGAAATGTAGGGATGATGGCATGGTGATCGGTAAGTTTTTTACTATCGAAACAAGCCGTGTTAAAACTGCCCGACGACAATTGGGCAATAGACTTGCTAAATGCCTCACCAAATGATAGTTGCGACAAGTTTGATAATTTACCTTGCACCTCTTTTACCATATCATCGCCCAAATAACGGCTACCTGTACGGGGATAGGTAAGCATTTTGTGGCGTTCGTATAAGGCTTGTACGGTATCGAGGGTTTGTTGTGCACTAACGTTGTAGCGTTTATTGGCCTCGGCTTGCAACGAGGTTAAGTCAAACGGCAAGGGGGCTTTTTCTACCTTTTGTTTTACTTGCTTATCGGCCACAGTAACCACGGCTGGCAACAAGGCCGCCAAGGCTTCTGCCTTTTCTTTTTGCAAGAAACGTTCGGGGTATTTGGCCACAAAGGCTTGTCCTTGGCCTAAAAGTTCAGCTTCGACCGTATAAAATGGCTCGGGCTGAAAATTGGTATGTTCTTGATAGCGTTTGCAAATAAGGGCCAAAGTGGGCGTTTGCACACGACCCAACGAAAGTGCTTTTTTAGAGCGCGATGCCAACGTAAGGGCACGGGTAGCATTCATGCCTACCAACCAATCGGCTTCGTTGCGGGCTTTTGCAGAATGATACAAGTTTTGGTATTCGCTGGCAGGTTTTAGCGTAGCAAATCCTTCTAATATAGCCTCGTCTGTCATGGACGAAATCCACAAGCGTTCTACGGGCTTATCGCACTTGGCATGGGTGTATATGTAGCGAAAGATAGCCTCACCTTCGCGCCCGGCGTCGGTAGCGCAGATAATGCTATCGGCTGCTTGAAACAAAGAGACAATAGTATTAAGCTGCTTTTGTGCACCGTCATCGCCTTGTGGTTTGTATATAAAAACACTGGGCAACATGGGCAAATCGGCTGTATTCCATTTTTCGTATCCGTAGGTTCCCGGATCGGCCAATGTAATAAGGTGTCCAAACGCCCATGTAACTTGGTAGCCATTTCCTTCTATATACCCTTCTTTGCGGTTCTTGGCGCCCAATACGCGGGCGATGTCTTTGGCTACCGATGGTTTTTCGGCAAGAATTACTTTCATAAACTCCTCAAAAAATGCTCACAAAGATAAGGAATAAAGTTGAAAAATGGTTGCTTGTTGATTGTTGATGTAATCACTCAATCACCGATTGGTTAGATTCTTCAGGCTTTTGCAATCGTGGGCAGAGAAGCAAGTCACGTCGAAACGTAAGGTTTTGGCATTGTTAAGGTAAATGCTTAAAACATAACGGCTACTACCGTGGAGCAGGGATTTGTAGCTCTTTGGCTCGCTTTTAATGGAACATTTGGTAATGTCTTCCAGTTTTACGCTATCGTATTGAAAGAATGACTTTTTGTAGTGCAGACGGTTGTCTTCAATAATAAACTTTGTACCAAACAGCATTTTGACGGTATCGTAACATTCCCAACACGCCCAAGCAGTATAAGCAAGGGTTACAATCAGCCACCAAGCCTTTAAAGGAATGATAAAAAGAGCATATAGGCACCATAAACATGGGGCAAAAAGAATTAGATACAAAACAATGCCGCCTATAATCTCCTTGTAACTTGCGTGAAATATTTTTGTATTGTGCGTTGGCATATTAGGTGCAAAGGTAGCAAATAAAAGAGAAAGGAGGCAAGAGAAAGGATAATTTGTAGTATATTTGCGTATTAAAATATATTGTATGCAAAATATTAGAAACATAGCGATTATCGCACACGTTGACCACGGTAAAACTACCCTTGTTGATAAAATGTTAGTAGCTGGCGCTTTGTACAAAGACCACGAAAAGGCTGGCGAATTGGTATTGGACAACAACGACTTAGAGCGTGAACGTGGTATAACCATTGTGTCTAAAAATGTTTCTATTAACTACAAAGGCACCAAAATTAACATCATTGACACCCCTGGGCACTCGGACTTTGGTGGCGAGGTAGAACGCGTACTTAACATGGCAGACGGCGTTTTGCTATTGGTAGATGCTTTTGAAGGCCCCATGCCTCAAACCCGTTTTGTGCTACAAAAAGCCATTGAAATTGGTCTAAAACCCATTGTGGTTATTAACAAAGTGGATAAACCCAACTGCCGCCCCGACGAAGTACACGAAGCGGTATTTGATTTGATGTTTAGCTTGGACGCTACCGAAGAACAGTTGGATTTTCCTGTGGTATATGGTTCGGCTAAACAAAACTGGATGTCGACCGATTGGAAAAACCAAACCGACAACATCTACCCCCTATTGGACGCTATTATTGAGCACATTCCTGCTCCTAAAACCATAGAAGGCCCATTGCAAATGCTTATTACCTCGCTAGACTTTTCGTCGTATGTGGGTAGAATTGCCATTGGACGCGTACACCGTGGTACTATTAAAGAAAACACCGATATTGCCTTGGTACGCCGCGATGGCAGCATCAACAAATGCCGCATTAAAGAACTAAACGTATTTAGCGGATTTGGCAAAACCAAGGTAAGCGAGGTTTCGTCGGGCGAATTGTGCGCCGTTATTGGTTTGGATAAATTTGATATTGGCGATTGCATTTGCGACCTAAACGAGCCAGATGCATTGCCCCCTATTGCCATTGACGAACCTACCATGAGCATGGTATTTACCATTAACAACTCGCCTTTCTTTGGCAAAGATGGCAAATACGTTACCTCGCGTCACATTCACGAACGCTTGGTAAAAGAGTTGGATAAAAACTTGGCCTTGCGCGTTGAAAAAGAAGAATCGAGCGATATTTGGCACGTATATGGCCGTGGTGTATTGCACCTTTCGGTATTGATTGAAACCATGCGCCGCGAGGGTTACGAATTGCAAGTAGGTCAGCCTCAAGTTATTTACAAAGAAATTGACGGGGTTAAATGCGAACCTATCGAGGAACTTACCGTAAATGTTCCCGAAGAAAACTCGGGCAAGGTAATTGAACTAGTTACCTCGCGCAAAGGCGAAATTGTGAACATGGAAAGCAAAAACGATCGCATTCACTTGCTATTCCACATCCCATCGCGTGGTATTATTGGTTTGCGTACCAATTTGCTAACCGCTACCGCAGGCGAGGCGGTTATTGCCCACCGTTTTATTGAGTACGCTCCCTATAAAGGCGATATTGCCCGTCGTGTAAACGGTTCGATGATTGCCATGGAAAGTGGTACCGCTTTTGCCTATGCTATTGACAAACTACAAGACCGTGGTAAATTCTTTGTATTCCCACAAGACGAGGTATATGCTGGACAAGTAGTAGGCGAACACTGCAAAGAGGGCGACTTGGTGATTAACGTAACCAAATCGAAAAAGCTAACCAACATGCGTGCTTCGGGTTCGGACGAAAAAACAAAGATTGTACCTCCCATTGTATTTAGTTTGGAAGAAGCATTGGAATACATTAAAGAAGACGAATACGTAGAGATTACCCCCAATGCTATGCGTCTGCGTAAAATTATTTTGGACGAAATAGAACGTAAACGTGCCAACAAATAAGGTATATTTGGCATTGGGTAGCAACATAGGCAATGGCAAAGAACTGATAGAGCAAGCCTATGCCTTGTTAGCAGAACGCATTGGACCCATTACCCATAAATCGGCGCTGTACACCACAGCGCCTGTGGGTTTTGAATCGGGCAACTTATTTACCAACAGTGCTATTTGCTTACAAACTACCCACAGTGCCCTAGAAGTATTACACCTTACCCAACAAATAGAAAAAGAATTAGGTCGCATGCACAAAAGCGTTAACTTGCAATACGCAGACAGAAGCATGGACATTGATATCTTGTACTATAACCTAGAACAAATTAATCAAGAAGACCTAATTGTTCCGCATCCACGTATGCATACACGCCGTTTTGTGCTAGAACCACTGTGCGAAATTGCACCGACGCTTAAGCATCCCATCATAGGAAAGAATACGCAATATTTACTTAATCAACTGCCCCGCTAGTATGACTACCAACCAACGTATATCCACCTACTTTGTATCTATTTTTATTTTATTCTCGCTGATTATTGTACTTTTTTCGATACGCTACGAAAAAAGCAATGCAACCGAAAAGCTAGAAACACAAATGGAATTGTACGCAAAAATGCTAGAAAGCGGCACTCCTTTGCAACAATTACCCGACACTACCCTACGCATTAGCAAGATAAACGCCGAAGGAACTATACTATACGATAACCATATCTGTGTAGATAGTTTAGAGAATCATGCTAACAAAAAAGAAATACGCGAAGCACATCGATACGGAACAGGAAGTTCGTTGCGCTATTCATCGTACAATAACCAACTATACTTTTTTTACGCCCAAAAAAACAAAGACGGTTACCTACGTATTGCCAAAGCCTATAACAATCGTTCTGAGGCATTACCCATTAGTTACATCCCCATTTTTGTAACCATACTGCTTTTTGCTATTTCTACCATTGCTTATTACAGTACCTCATTGCGATTTAGATCTACCATTAAAGTATTAAAACAACTGATAGAGCGAGTAGACTCGGGCGATAAATACAATTTTCCAGACAATGAGTTTAGCGAAATTAGCGAATACATTGTTAGAAGTTACCAAAAACTAGAACGCACCCAAAAGGCACTGGATATGGAACGCGAAAAATTGTGGGCCCACTTGCGTTTATCCAAACGCGGCTTGTGCATTTTTTCGCCACAACGCAAAGAAATTATATCGAACGAACTGTTTATTCAATATGCCAACTTAATTTCGGATAGACCCATTCAGTATTCCGAAAAGATTTTTGATATACCAGAATTGTTTGAAATTGTAGAATTCTTTGACGACAAACAACGCGATTACAAGAATGTACTAGAAACCAAAACGATGCAGGTGCATAAAAACGACCGCATTATGGTAGTACATGGTATTGTTTTTCCCGATAAGAGTTGCGAAATTACCATTGACGATATTACCGAAAAAGAAGAGCAAGCTTTGCTAAAACGTCAATTAACACAAAACATATCGCACGAGCTTAAAACCCCGGTAAGTAGTATCCAAGGGTTTATGGAAACCATTATTAATAATCCTGGAATGGATACCGACAAGCGCGACTTTTTTATTGAGCGTTGCCACGCACAAGCTATCCGACTTAGCTACTTGCTACAAGATATCTCTATGTTGAACAAGTTAGACGAAGGTTCTGGTATTTTTGATCGCGACGAAATAAACCTAAACGAGGTAATAGAAAACGTACTAAAAGACGTATCGCTAGAACTAGAAGAAAAGCACATTACCACCGAAGTTACCATGCCGCATAATGCCATTATCAAAGGGAACATGTCGCTGCTATATTCTATTTTCCGCAACTTAATAGACAACACCCTACACTATGCAGGAAGCAATATTAGCATTCAAATAAACTGCTTTAGGGTAGACAACGAATTCTTACACTTCTCTTATGCAGATACAGGCGTTGGTGTAGACTCTAAACACCTAAATCACCTATTTGATCGTTTTTATCGAGTAGACAAAGGAAGATCTAGAAAACTAGGAGGTACAGGGCTAGGCTTAGCCATCGTAAAAAATGCCATAGGATTTCATCAAGGTAGAATCTTAGCTAAGCACCACCCCGGTGGCGGTTTGGAATTTGTATTCTCGCTAAGAAAAGAGCCGCTTCCGGTGATAGACTAAAAGCGTTGTATTTTACTTTCGCGCAAGCTATCTACAATTTGTTGCTGCACATAAACATAGTGAACCTGCTGTTGAATAAGGGATGCTAATTGGTCATGATCTTGATTGGCCTGAGCTTGTTTTATAGCCTCTGACACCTCTTTTAAACGACCCTTTACCGTACGCAATTTAAATTCTAACATAACTTGCGGCATTTCTTGCGATAGCTGAGAACTTAACTTATCGGCATCTTCTTTAAAGGTTCTGCAATGCTCGTATTTATCTTCGATTAACGAGAATACATAATTTTGAATAGCCAAATTGGTATGATTTAAGAAGTAATTGCGCAAATCGGTTTGTTCTACTTGCAAGGCTTCATCTAACAGCTGACGATGCATAGGGAATTGCAACGGCATATCGTCTTGCGCTAGCATAATATCGATATAATCTGCCAACGAAAAATGCATCATATCGTTGCTCTCGGCATCAAAAAAAGATAACGTTTGCTTTCCGTAATTTACCAAATAGCGCATAATTACTTGCTCTTGGTTATAGGTATAAGGCAAGTCGCTACCCGATTGTTTGGTTATTTCTGGTTCGATAGGGACAATAGCCGATGGCGTTGCATGTTGAGTAGGCAATGCTGGTTGCGCAGGCTTCTGCACCATTTTTTCTTGACGCAATTTTTGTACCGCTTCGCCTAACAAGGATTCGCGTACCGAGAAACGAGTAGCACAATCTTGTATGTACAACGAACGGGTAATCGCATCGGGGATAACCGCAATAGACTGAACAATATCGTTAATTAATTGCGATTTCTTAATAGGATCATTCCCTGCATCGGCCAAGAGCAAACCCGATTTAAATTGAATAAAATCTACTTGATTACACTTTATATAATCGATAAATTCGTTGGCATTGTGTTTTTTGGCAAACGAGTCTGGGTCATCGCCATCGGGCAATAACACCACCTTTACGTTCATGCCTTCTTCTAACAACAAGTCGATACCCCTAATAGAAGCTTTGATACCTGCCGCATCACCATCGTACAATACCGTAATATTACTGGTAAAGCGATGTATCATTCTAATTTGACCCTGTGTAAGCGAAGTGCCCGATGAGGCAACCACGTTTTGAATACCCGCTTCGTGCATAGAGAGCACATCGGTATATCCCTCTACCAAATACACGGCATCGCGTTGCACAATGCTTTCTTTGGCAAAATAAATGCCGTATAGTTCGTTGCTTTTGTGGTAAATTTCTGATTCGGGCGAGTTGACGTATTTGGCCGATTTATCGGTTTGTACCAAGACCCTACCCCCAAAGGCTACGATTCTGCCAGAGAGCGAATGAACGGGAAACATGACACGGCCTCTAAACCGATCTACCATACCCCCTTTATCACTACGGGTGGCCAAACCTACATCGCTCAATATGGTGCTGGAGAACCCGCTTTTAATGGCTTCGTCGGCCAAGGCATGATACTGATTTAGGCTATATCCCAATTGAAATTTTTGCAAAATAGCATCCGAAAAGCCACGTTCGCGAAAATAAGCCAACCCAACCGATTGGCCTTCTTCGGTTTTCCATAATTGATTTACAAAATAACGACCAGCAAATTCGTTAAGGGCCATCATGCTTTCGCGTTTGGTACGCGCTTGCATTTCTTGGGCTGTCAATTCTTTTTCTACAATCTCTATGTTGTATTTTTTTGCCAAGTAACGCAAGGCATCTGGATAACTTAAATGCTCGTGTTGCATAATAAAGTTAACCGGTGTTCCGCCCTTGCCACAACCAAAGCATTTGCAGATATTTTTGGCTGGCGATACGGTAAACGAAGGGGTTTTTTCGTTATGAAAAGGGCACAACCCTATTAGGTTAACCCCACGACGACGCAAGGTAACAAAATCGCCTACCACCTCTTCTATCTTAGCGGCATCTAATATGCGTTGTTTGGTTGCTTCGTCTATCATCATGTATTACAAAGAGAATAATTTTGTACCGCGTAATAGTTCTTCGGTAGTCATGGCCTTTTTACCTGCCAATTGTAATTTTTTTACCGATAAATAACCTTCTTCGGTAGCAAAATATAGTTGTTTTTTACCATCGCTTACCAATGTACCAGGCTGTTCCGATACGGTTTGGTCTATCACCTCGGTTTCTAATACTTTTAAACTTAACACTTGGTCCTTATCGTTTTTTACCTCTGTACATGCAGCAGGATAGGGCGACAGACCACGCACAAAATTATGCAATTCAACGGCCGATTTATTCCAATTGATTTT
>ERZ808032.45-NODE-45-length-18658-cov-4.715839_pt1 | contig 18658 bp, 10 predicted proteins | sample MGYA00380187_ERZ808032 | MGnify/ENA primary metagenome ERZ808032 (study PRJEB31490, sample SAMN06133378) | cow dung metagenome | isolation source: M10 | host: cow | place: China: Chengdu | collected 2015-05 ...
GTAACTATGTTTGTAATCTATTGAAAGACGCTCTCAGGGGCTTGTCGGCCCCTGCAGTCGGTTTTAAAGTAAATAACGGGCGTGCTGTGCAGTTCAGGAAATGGGCGAACACCATTGTCAAGGACTATACTATACAGGGTTGGGTAATGGATGAGGAGCGCCTAAAGAAAGGTGGAAGCATACTGACAAAGGTGGCCGAATGTAAACGGCTACCCTTTTAAGCGATTCTGATGGTATGGTTTCTGAAATATCCATTGATATCTCATCATAATGAATGAGATGGAACTATATTAACTATTAGATACGTAAGGCTATGGATACGGGCAAATCAATGCTATGCTTCATCGCAGGTGCGATGGCAGGCGCAGTTGCGACTCTTCTCCTTGCTCCTGATTCCGGAGAGAATACCCGCGCCAAGATCAGGAAAGGTGCGGCAGATCTGAAAGGAAAGGCAAAGGAAAAGATCGCGGAAGGTCTTGGAATCATCGAGGAAGCTCTGGAGGAAGAGTGATGGAAGAGAACAAGACAATTTTGGGGATTCTGTCCTCTGCTGTAGGGGACTACCTCAGCATGAGGACAGATGACTTCAAGAAGAACATAGTCACAAGCCTGTCGGTAGGTTTCAGCAGGGTGCTTGCTGTTTTGTTTATCACTCTTGTCCTTCTTGTTATGCCAGGTGTCTTTGCGTTTGCCTTCATCGTACTGCTTGGAGAGGAAATCGGAAGCATGAGTGGGGCAGCTTTTATCGTAGGAGGCGTATATCTTATTGCGGTCCTCATTCTCATTTTCCTGAGAAAGAGGTTGTTCGTGAATATGTTCAGCAATCTGTTTTCTGGAATAATCGATCAAGGCTCCCCGGCAGATGACTGGAAGCCACTTCTTCTGAAGATTGTCAGGAATATACGGAGCAACTTGGAGGACTAGACCGTCCTGTTCCTGTATTCTCTTGGTGGCATTCCGAAATTTTGTTTGAATACTTTACTGAAATACTGATTGTCCGGATATCCTATTTTATGAGCAATTTCAGATATTGGCAACTGTGTTTTGGTTAGGAGATAAACGGCTATAGACAATCTCTTTCGAGTGACATATTCCATGATACCGAGACCAGTCAATTCCTTAATTTTCTTGTAGAAAGTTGCTCTTCCTAAGCAGGTATGCTCAATACACATCTGTGCATTAAGTTTCTCGTTTGATATATGCTCCTCAATGAACTTGTCCAGTTTAACAAGGAACTTTTCGTCTGCATCACTGAATGTGCATTCTGCTGCAGATACAATGTCTGCGGCATTTTTGTAGCGTTCCCTGACAATAGACCTGTTCTGCAGGACATTACGTGATGCTGCAATGAGAACAGAAGTGTCAAAAGGCTTCGTAAGATAGAGGTCAGCTCCGGATTTGTATCCTGCCTTGCGATTTTCAGCTTCGTCAAGTGCAGTAAGGAGTATAATTGGAATATGGCTTATGCGTATGTCTTTTTTGATCTCTCTACATAATTCATATCCGTTTTTATTTGGCATCATTACATCGCTTACGATTATATCAGGTCTCTTGCTCTTGATAACTGCAAGGGCTTCCACTCCATCCGATGCTGAATAGATGTCTTTAAAGAAAGCGGATAGTTCTTTGCGTAGAAATGCCTGAAGATTGATTTCGTCTTCAACTATAAGTACTGTGTAACTTGAAGTGTCAAAGTCATTATCAAGATTCTTATCATATGCCTCGTATGTAGATATTGGTTGTGTGATTTCAGTATGAATTTGAGGAGAATCTGACTTACACTGCAGATCTGCTGGAATTTCAAACCAGAATGTGGAACCCTTCTCGAGATTGGGGTATGCACCTATTCTGCCTCCAGGATGCGTCTCCACAAGCAACTTTGTGTATGCCAATCCGAGTCCGAAACCTTTTGCTGCTCGTTTGCCTTGTGTGAAGCGGTTGAATAGCTTTTCAGTATCTTCTGATGCAATACCTATACCCTCATCAATCACCGAAATACGTACTTTCCCGTCTTTTTTACTGGTTATGACGGAGACAGTCGTTCCTGATTCGCTGTATTTCCACGCATTCATTAGTAAGTTGCTAAGAATTATCTGAAATTTGCCCGCGTCAAAATTTAAAGTGCCTGGAGTAGATGATATGTCCCACTTGAGCTTTATGGATTTGTTCTCGAACTCTGATATGAATTCACTGCACACATTTTCAATCCATGACTTCAGATCATAGGAGCCGATGTTGAGTGTACCGAATCCTTCTTCAAGTCTTCTGGAGTCAATGACCATGTTGATCAGATGAGTCATGTACTTCGACTGACCGAGAATATTGTTCAGTTCTTTACGAAGACTGCTCTCAAGCTCACTTTTTTCCAATATGCGTTTCAAAGGATTATAGATAAGAGTAAGCGGAGTCTTAAGTTCATGGGATACATTTGTAATGAACTCCATCTTGCTTTCGGCCAGCTTTTCCTTTCTCTTATTATAGATCTTTGCAGCTTTTACTCTGTTGTATTTATGATATAGAAATATGCATGTGAATGTAACTATGGCGATGATGAGCAGAATGCCCCAAAGTAATGCAAAATTCTTCCACCATGGTGGTGTGATTGTCAGTCCAAGTATTGTGTCACTTTCTACCCATTTATCAGATGAGTCCAGATATGCTATGCTAACCTTATATTTTCCTGGAGCCATCACGGGCAGCGACAAGCGACTGTCGGAGTATATGACAGATGACTTGCTTTGCTCTCGTATTGTGTATCTGAACTGGTTGCTCTTTAAGACATCGTCTCCTTCTGATGATATGTCCATGAAGATGGACTCGTAGTTCCACGGTATATTTATTTCGTTCTGATTTTTTGTATCATGTGAAATATTTTTACCATTGACGCTAATCCTTAATAGATGTATGGATTTTGACATCGGGGTTTTATCAGGTAGATGTGGATTAATCTGACATAATCCGGAGTTGCCACCGAAATATATGATTCCTGATGACGATGTCAGTGATACTCCTTGAAGAAAATCATTTTTCTCCAACTCGTTTTCCGAGTAGTACCTAATGTAGTCTTGAGGATCTGTATTGCGTATGCAAAAAATGTCATTCTTGGTGGTTACAAAGAGATTTCCAGTGGCATCTGTTTCTATAACAGGCATCAGTTGACCATTATAGTGAAACGGAAATTCAACTGGCTGCCATGATTCGCGGTCAATTCTTGAAAGTGAGTGGGACGATAGCATAAATAACTCGCTATCGATCATCTTTATGCATTTGATAGTACCGGTTTTGTCATATAGAAGTAACTCCGCTTGCTTTGTTCGGTTATTAACTTGGAAAAGTTCGTAACTCGAGTACAGCCAAGTATAAGACTTATCAATATGCGCTAAATTAAGGTTTGTCGTTCCAGTTATGCCAATACCGCTGTCAGTAATGAGACCGTTGTTTTTGTCATATTCATATACAGATTTAGCAAGGACGAGAATTTTATCATCAAATGCACGCTCTAATCCTATTATTATATCCTGTCCAAGTATTCTTTCATCTGTGTTCTTGTTCTCAATGAGAATCTTTCCTTTCCTTCCTGTCTGAATATCATATCTATAGATGCCTTTATTATACAGTGACAATAACAGATATCTTTCATCCAGTACTTCAATAGCTACTACCTTTTCCCTTTTAAATGCTTCAATGCTCTTTATATGGCCCGTCTTCGGATTATAAATGGATAATCCACCACCGTCACATCCTATCCAGATGTTACCATCGGCATCTTCTGACATGCATGCGACCACAGATCTATTCGGTCCGTTTTCAATCCGGCTACCAAAATCCTCATCTTTGAAGTTCCTGACCTTGCGACTTCGTTGAAATATTATGCCGTGACGGATTGTTCCGAGAAGCATGTCATCATCATGAAAGTATATAATGCTGACAGTGTTTATCTCTTCAGGAAACGATGAATTGTAGATACTTTTAATGTTTCGTACTTCATAAGTACTCAAGTCCATGCAGAAGATACCGGCTCCATCTGTGGCAATATACAATAACCCATCGTGCTCCTGTATATCAAGAATTATCTTGTTATCAAAAAAGGACTCTCCTTGTGGAAATGATGATTCAATTCCATTAGATGAAAATCTGAAAAGACCCTTACCATGAATTGAGATCCATGTCCTGTCAGAACTGTCATGGTAGAAATCGTTTACGTGGATATCCTCATTGAAGTTGTATAGGACTCTTCTTTGTCTGGTCTGAAGATTTAACAGATATATGTAGCCGTCTGTAGAAGAAACTAATGCCGTGCTGTCAGAGTTCATGCAGAATCCGTTATATCTGCTTTCTTTCCACTCTCTCGGAATATACATTTCATATAAACCGGTCCCGTAATGAAACCTTGATATACCTTCTTTTGAGCAGAACCACATGTAATCAGCAGATTCTGAATACCACTCAGGCCTTGGGTTTTCCTCATTGATCTTCATCTCATGGAATGAATCTATGAGATAATCATATTTGAACAGACCTTCGCCTTGGACTGAAATCCAGATATTGTTTCTGCTGTCGCGAGCGATGAATGTTATAGGCTTATTGCATAGTCTGGGATCGTGATTGTAATCAGAAATATGGCCTTCATAGATTCTGTTAAGACCTTTTGCTGTACCTACCCATAACGTTCCAAGTGTATCTCGTTCTAAAGAGCGGATATTGTTGTCAGCTAGTCCATCGCTTTGCTTTATGATGCGATGACCAACGTCTTTATTTGTTACGAAACTGCAAAGACTTATTTGAAGTGCAATAATACCGGTCAAAAGTATGATAAATCTGATATACCTCATTATTTGGCTTTTAAAACATGACTATGACAAATGTAATTAAAAAACATAGACAAAAATACAATATAGACGAAGTTCCATTTTATTTAGACAAAACGACAACTAAGCAGCTATATATACAAAGTATCTTTGTTTGAAGAAACCAAATTACAATAAAACAATAACTTTATGAAACAACTCAAAGTTATCCTTGTATGCATTTCAGTATGTCTTGCATGGCAGCCCGCGATAGCTCAGAAATTGACTGTCAAAGGTGTTGTTACAGACGAGTATTCTGAACCGATACCAGGTGTTAATGTCATGATCAAGGGTACTGTCACTGGTACATTTACCGATGTTGACGGTAACTACTTCCTTGATGCGTCACCCGACGCAGTTCTTGAGTTTTCTTCTTTAGGCTTCTTGACAAAGCAGGTCAATGTCAATGGACAGACAGTCTTGAATGTGGTTCTTGACAGTGATACGGAAAGCCTGGAAGAAACTGTGGTTGTGGCTTATGGTACAGCCTCCAAGACAACAATTACCGGTGCTCTCTCTAGCGTGAATACCGATGAGCTCCTTAAATCTCCTGCAACAAGTGTGACCAATATGCTTGCCGGCAGTATGCCAGGTGTTGCTTCCGTGCAGTCAAGTGGTCAGCCTGGTAAGGATGCCGCTACGATTTACATTCGAGGTTGCGGTTCCCTTAACAATTCGCTCGCAGCTCCACTGGTGATGGTTGATGGAGTAGAGCGTGAGTTCTCTCAGATCGACCCTAACGAGATTGAAAGTATTTCTGTTCTGAAGGACGCTTCAAGTACCGCAGTTTTTGGTGTAAGGGGAGCAAACGGTGTGATTCTGGTAACAACCAGACGCGGAGCATCAGGAAAACCTCAGATTTCAGTAAGTTCTTCAGTGGGTCTGCAGCAACCGATATCACTTGTCGAACAGACCGGCAGTTACGAGTATGCCCGTTTCTGGAATATCAAGAAGCAGCTGGACGGGGTGACAGACACTAAGCAATATTTTACGAAAGAAGCTGTAGAAGCCTATAGGACAGGTTCAGATCCGATCATGTATCCAAGCATGAACTGGTCTGATTATGTCTTTAATGATGTCTTCCTTCAGAACAAGAACAACATCAATATTTCAGGAGGAAACGACACTGTAAAATATTTCGTCTCTCTCGGATATCTGTGGCAGAACGGTATGTTGAAACAACTTCCTGGACAGAAGTATGATAACAACTACAGTTATGACAGGTATAACTATAGAGCCAATCTTGACATCGCACTGACACCTACAACAACCATGAAGCTTGGTATCGGAGGTAATGTCGGTGTGACACAGGAACCACGTAACATTGTATCTGATACTAGCTCGGATCAGAATCCATGGAATATCGTACAGATCTGGACACATCCTTTCTCCGGACCAGGATTCATCAACGGTGTCAGGACATTGGTGCCGAGAGAGTCTGTTCCATTAGGCGAGATTATGCGTGACGGTATGTTCGTTTTCTATGGAATGGGATACAACAGAAGTTACAGGACTACACTGAATATCGATGTTGACATAACTCAGAAACTGGATTTCATCACTCCGGGATTGAGTCTTTCCGTAAAAGGTGCATACGACAATGAGTTCAGCCTTTTGAAGAAGAGAACAGGAGGAAGTGTGGAAAGTCAGGTCGTGTATTATAAATCTTATTTCGAAACCAATGGTCTGATGGATCCTACTGATCCGGATTATGACAAGACTTATATCTATGTTCCAAGCGGCACTGATACTCCTTTGAATTACAGCGAATCATCAGGACGTAAGCAGAACTGGTATCTTGAGGGCAGGGTCAATTATGACCGCAGTTTCGGATACCATAAGGTTGGTGCGCTGCTCCTGTACAATCAGTCAAGAAATTATTATCCGTCAACCTATTCATATATTCCACGCAGCTATATAGGTCTTGTCGGACGTGTGACATATTCATACATGACTAAATATCTTCTTGATGTGAATATGGGATATAATGGTTCTGAAAACTTTGCTCCTGGAAAGACAAGATTCGGACTTTTCCCATCTTTCTCTGCAGGTTGGATCATGTCATCAGAGGATTTCATGAAAGACCAGAAGGTGTTCAGTTATCTTAAATTGCGCGCATCTTGGGGACGCGTGGGAAGTGACACCGGTGTTTCGACACGATTCATGTATATGCCTTCAGTATGGACAGAGTCCGGATCGTACAGCTTCGGTGTAAACAATCCTGATGCTTCTCCGTCATTTGCAGTATCAAAGATCGGTAACGAACTTGTGACATGGGAAACAGCTGACAAGACCAATGTCGGAATCGATGCTAAATTCCTGGATAACCGACTCTCATTGGTAGCAGATTACTTCTTTGAAAAGAGACAGGGAATTCTCATTACCCCTCAGTCAACACCTTCTATCATAGCGACCACTTCTCCGGAATTGAATATCGGTAAGGTAAACAATCAAGGATATGAAATCGCTCTCTCGTGGGAGGATTCTATTAACGGAGGTTTCTCATATTTCATCAATGCCAATGCATCGTATGCAAGAAATAAGATCATTGATATGGATGAGGTTCCTAAGACAGAAGACTACATGAATGAGACAGGTGGACCTACCGGTCGTCATAAAGGTCTTTATGAATTTGTACGACTCTATCAGTACAGCGACTTTATTCAAAATGCCGACGGCAGCCTCACACTGAAGCCTGAATTGCCGCAGCCATATCAGAAGGTATATCCAGGAGATGCCATGTATGCAGATAAGAACGGGGATATGATTGTTGACGGAGAAGATAAGTTTGTTACAGGATACAGCGAGCGTCCTGAATATATGTTCGGACTCAATGCCGGATTCAACTGGAAGGGACTGTCGTTCACTATGCAATGGACTGGTGCCACCCATGTGAATAAGATTCTTGATATTGAATATCGTATTCCGTTTACAAATGCGGGAAAACGAGGTCTTCTTTCATATTTCTATGATGGATGCTGGACACCGGAAAATCAGCAGAATGCCATCTATCCACGACCTTCTGAGACCTCAGAAAGCTGGAACTCGGAAAACTCAACCTTGTGGTTGATGGACTCTTCATATCTGCGTCTCAAAAACGTAACCTTGGGATATACGCTCTCAAATATGAATTGGATGAAGAAGGTGGGAATCGGATCTCTTACCTTTACATTAAGCGGCTATAATCTTCTCACATTCTCTCCTTTGAAATACATCGATCCAGAAGGAGTCACATCTCGTATGGGAGATTACCCGCTTGTGAAACTTTACAACTTTGGATTGAATATTAATTTCTAAAAGACATATAGTATGAAGAAAAGAATACTGAATCAGATCCTTGGAATGTTTGTGTTCATGCTGATGTCTTGTTCAGAAATCAGCTTCGGTGACGATTTCCTTGGTAACCGTCCGGAGAGTTCGGGTGCTGATGTTGAAAAGATGTTTTCCAACAAGACAGAAGCTGAAAAGGTTCTTACAGAAGCCTACAGGAACCTGCCTTATGGAATACCTACCTCTCTTGACAATAAGTTGGGTGTCAATGTTCTTGAGTGTCTGACTGACCTCTGCCAGAGCTTCAGGGATAACATCAGCGACGGACCTATGAAGTTATATTATAACGGTTCATTGAGCCCTAATAACATTAATGGAAATTCCGCCTATTATTTCGGCCATGAGAAAGATTGGACATCGATAAGATATGCCTGGCTTTTCATAGAGAATGTAGGACTCGTTCCTGATTATACTAATGTAGAAGCTGCAAGACGAGTAGCAGAAGCAAAAGTCATAATTGCAATGTCATATTTCAACATGCTCCGCTATTGTGGTGGAGTGCCTTGGTTGGATCATGCAATCGACATCAATGAAGAAATGTCTTTCCCTCGTCTGACTTTTGCAGAGACTGTAGAAAGAATCGTTGCTCTTCTGGATCAGGCCATTCCTGAACTCAACTGGAAAGAAGATAATCTTAACGACGGACGCATGACCAGCGCAGCAGCTATGGCATTGAAGTTCAAGGTCCTGCAGTGGGCTGCCAGTCCAGCGTTCAATAGTGATACCCCTTGGCATCCTAACGCAAATAATTACACCTGTTATGGAAACTATGATGTCAATAGGTGGATAAGGGCAAGAACAGCCGCTGAGGAGTTCTTTACTGCCGTTCAGACTCAGGGAGGTTACAGCCTGATAGAGCCGGTGGAACAGACACACGAGGCACGCCGTCAGGCTTATAGACGTGCATACTATGACAGAGGAGGAAGCGAAATACTCATCTCAATACGTCACGGATATAACCCTAATACTCATAACAGTTTTCTCAATGAGCGTCCATACAGCGGACCGACACTGAATTATGTCAATATGTTCCCATGGGCGGACGGATCAGACTTCCCTGAAGATTTTGACTGGAAGAATCCTTCCAAGCAGCCATTCTTCAATTACAGTGGCGGCAAAATGGTTCCTACCAGAGACCCTCGCCTGTATGAAAATGTGGCATGCCCTGGCGATCTCTATTGCAATGGAACAGTTGCTCCTGTTCATACAAACAGTACAGGATATAAGGACGGAAGCGGTTTTCTGGTCATGAAGTTCATTCTTCAGCAGGACAGCGACCGTGCAGGAAGACCTGTACAATGGCCATATCTCCGACTTGCAGAGGTCATGCTTGACTACGCAGAGGTTCTGAATGAGATATCGGCTACACCATCTGAAATTGCATATAACATGGTGGATCAGGTACGTGCCAGGGTCGGCCTATCTAAGTTGCCTAAGGGACTAAGCAAGGATAAGTTCCGTGAAGCGGTCTTGAGAGAAAAGGCACTTGAGTTAGGATTTGAAGAGGTAAGATGGTTCGACCTTGTTCGTCATAACAGACAGGCAGATTTCACTAAGAAACTGTATGGCCTTCGCAGTAAAGGTAATGACATAAATAATCCTACCTCATTTACCTTCGATAAGACTGAGCTTGAGGGACGCTATTGGCAGACAAACTGGAATACCAAATGGTATCTTGCTCCGATCCCTCAGGATGAGATCAATAAGAAATATGGTATGGTACAGAATCCTGGTTGGTAAATAGAACTTAAATATTACAGATATGAAATTAAAATATAGAATATCGATACTGCTCTTAATCTGCAGCTTCGTCAGCTCTCCTGCCAATGCAGAGGAGAAGCAGCTTGCGGACAGTATTTCATTGGGCTATGGCCTGAATGAGGTTCTGCATACAAGCAGTCGATCTGTGGCTGGAGTTGGAGCCGGTGCATTTGAGAATGCGTCAGCGATAGACGTATCCAAGTCACTGTATGGTAAGATTGCCGGTCTTAATGTATATCAGGGCTCTGGTACATCTTCTGATAATGTATCCTCATTACAGGTTCACGGTAAGAGTCCACTGGTGCTTGTTGATGGATTCCCTCGATCAATATCGGATTTGACTTCCTTGGAAATTGAGTCTGTGTACCTTTTGACAGATGCAGCGTCTACTGCTATGTATGGAGTAAGAGGAGCAAATGGTGTCCTCATGATCACTACAAAGCGTGGAAACAGCTCAAAACTCAAAGTCAATGCACAGTACACTTACGGTCTCAATACCCAATTCAGAAGCCCACGTTTTGCAGATGCATATACATTCGCAAGTTCGATCAACGAGGCACTTGCAATGGATGGCCTTGACCTCAGATATAGTGATGCTGAACTGAATGCATTCAAGACAGGTTTATATCCGGATGTATATCCTAATGTAAACTGGTGGAAGGAGACCCTTAATGATTTTGGACATACGCATAATCTTAAGTTATCCTTCGATGGCGGAAATGACAAATTCCGTTATTACACCGTCGTGGATTATTACAGAGATCAGGCTATGTTCAAGGAGAATACGAATGATTTGAGGTATAGCACAAAACCTACTGATACCAGACTCTCTGTCCGTACTAACATTGATGTAGAGGTTACAAAATCTACCTTCCTTAAGGTCAGTCTTGCTGCAAAACTCCAGGAACTTAACGGTACGCTGTATGGACTGAATAACATGATGTCTGTAATATACGGTACGCCATCCGCAGCATTCCCTATAAAGACTTCAGAAGGTATTTACGGAGGTAATGCTATTTATGGTGAAAAGAATCCGGTTGCATTGCTCATGGATAAGGGTCACAAGAGAAATATATATGGTACCCTTCTGGCGGACATGAGCCTTAAGCAAAATCTGGATATCGTGACTAAGGGATTGGCTGCGGAAGTGAGAGTTGCGTTTGACAACATTGGTGGCATGTATGAAACATCTGAAAAGACATACAGGTACATGGATATCAATCCTGTCATCTACCCTAATGGTACGCTTGTCACTACACCAATTTATTATGGCGCGGATTCTCAGACCTTGGGACACAATCAGCCATTTGAGAAATTGACAATGCGAACCTCAATGCAGGCAAACGTCACCTATGACAGGACTTTTGGAAAGCACGACGTACATGCTGCAGCCATATATGACATGCAGTCAGTTGTCGCAAATGGCAGAAACAACTCGCATAATAATCTCTCTGCAATATTTAATGCCGCATATTCATATGGTGGTAGATATGTGCTGGATGCTGTGCTCTCTTATTCCGGATCTTCTTATCTTCCGACAGGAAAGAAATTCCACACATATCCGGCAGTGTCTGCTGCATGGGTGATAAGCAATGAGAATTTCATGAAGGGTGCCAAGTGGCTTGACCTTCTGAAAGTACGTGCGTCATATGGACTTTCAGGGTGTGATTGGGGACTTTCTCATGAAATGTGGCGTCAGGCCTATGGTTCCGGTAACAGTTATATCTTCGGTGATAAGGCTACCGGAGTATCCGGTGGAGCAGAGGGCAGCCTTCCTGTAGTTGGCCTGGTACCGGAAAAATCTGAAAAGATTACTTTGGGCCTTGACTTCGCAGCCTTCCGTAACAGACTTTCTATTACTCTTGACGGCTATAAAGATCACAGACATGATGTTCTGGTGTCAGGTACTTCTTCCACATCAGGTATCATAGGTATCGGAGTTGGCCAGGTATGTGAAGGTGAATATCTGTACGAAGGATTTGATGCAACCATAGGATGGAATGACCGTATCGGTGATTTTACATATGGAATCGGCGCAAGAGGTTCATACCTTGTTTCTGAGGTTATCAATGAAAATCAGGCATATCAGGAGTATGATTATCTGTACCATACAGGAAACAGAGTGGGTCAGTGCTACGGTCTTGAGGCTATCGGCTTCTTTGAAAGCCAGATGGAAATCAATAACAGTCCACAGCAGACATTTTCAACAGTACGTCCTGGCGATGTCAAGTATAAGGACCAGAATGGAGACAATGTGATTGATTCCAAGGATGTGGTCAAGATGTTCGGATCCACACTTCCGCGTTTCTACTTTGGATTTGACATTCATTTCGGATACAAAGGTTTTGAAATCCAGGCTGATTTTCAGGGAAAGACCGGTGTCACAGTCAATCTGTTGAACAGCCCTCTATATAAACCTCTGATCAATAATGGAAATCTGTCCCAGACTTATCTTGACAAAGAAACCCCGTGGACTTATGAGAACAGAAGCAATGCAACAATGCCACGTCTGACAACCGAAGCAAACGAAAACAATTACCGTGCAAGCTCATTGTATTATAGAGATGGCTCATTCATCAAGCTTCGTAATCTTGTAGTGTCATATACTTTCCCTAAATCCATGATTCGTTTCGCAGATATGAAAGTATTTGTTCAGGGATGCAATCTCTTCTCTCTGGATAATATAGGATTTGCTGATCCTGAACAGCTTCAGGCTGCATATCCATCAGTCAGAACATGGTGGGCAGGTGTTAAGTTTAATTTCTAAACATTGAGGAGAATATGAAAGAATTTAAGATTATTCGTGGGTTGATGGCAGGTCTTGCGTCCGTAGTGCTTGTCTCATGTAACTTCCTCGATTTTGATGAAACCAACGGACTTAAGACCAAGGAAGATATGTATCAGTATTTCAACTCAGTCGAGCAGATGCTGACACATGTGTATTCATATATGCCAAGAGACCTTGGTACTCTATCTGGAGCCATGAGAGATTGTGGATGTGATGATGCGGAATACGGAAACAAGGGCGCAGCAGTCCAGCGCTTCAACAATGGCGCCTGGTCTTCAGTAAATACTGTTGACGACGCATGGTCGCTTTACTATGGTATACGTGCCGCAAACAGCTTCATTGAAGAAGTTGCAAAAGTTGATCTGTCCAGATATGAGCATGACTCGAAGTATAACAACTGGATGAAGAAACTTGCTTTCTTCCCATACGAGGCAAGAGTTCTTCGTGCTCATTATTTCTTTGAACTTGCACGTCGTTATGGAGACATCGCCATGCCTTTGCAGGTGTTGGATGTAGAAGGTGCGAATACATTGCATAAGACATCTTTTGATGATGTCATCAGATTCATCGTCTCAGAATGTGATGAGTGTGCAGCGGTTCTTCCGCAGACATACAAAGGACAGCCCGATGCCCAGACCGGCAGAATAACCAAGGGTTTTGCCATGGCAGTCAAGTCTAAGGCGCTTCTCTATGCAGCCAGTCCTCTTCATAATGAAAATTCAGATGAGGAGGCTTGGAAGGCTTCTGCAAAGGCTGCGTTAGATATAATCGACACCGAAATATATAAACTCGATCCGGCAGGCTGTGCCAACAGCAACACATCAGCAGAAATAGTAATGGTGGTAATGGGTGGAGATAGCCAGACCTTCGAGCTCAATAATTTCCCGATACGTTTTACCGAGGGTAAAAGAAGTGGAGCAACCGCTACATTCCCATCCCAGAACCTTGTAGATGCTTTCCAGACAAGAAATGGATACAAGGTGACACTTGAAAATAACGGTTGGTTGTGCGACGATCCGGAGTTTGACCCACAGAACCCTTACGTCAATCGTGATCCTCGTTTTGCCCGTACTATACTTGCAGACGGAGTCGGTTTCAAGGAAAGTGTCATCGATCTTGCTGAAGGAGGAATCGACGATGCAGAAGTTACTGCCGGCGGTTCTCCTACCGGATATTTCCTCCGCAAGTATATTCAGGAAAGTACAAGCTTTATTCCGGATAGGACAGTGACCAACAAGCATCATTGGATTGTGTATCGATATGCCGAGACCCTGCTTACATACGCAGAATCCATGGTCAATGCATTCGGTGACCCAGACTATACAGATGATGTCTATAAATATTCTGCCAGATGGGCGCTCAATCAGGTCAGGGCAAATGCCCAGATGCCACAGGTGAAGGCTGACGGAAAGGAAGAATTCATTGAGGCCTTGAGAAATGAATGGAGAGTGGAATTTGCTTTCGAAGACCACAGATTCTGGGATATACGCAGATGGAAAATAGGTAGCGATACACAGCGTGAACTGAATGGTGTAAAGATCATCAGAGAAGAAGATGGAACCAAATCCTATTACAGACAGGTTTGTGAGACAAGGAAATGGACCGACAGGATGAATCTTTATCCTATTCCTCAGAGCGAACTATTCAAGAATCCGAATCTTAACCCACAGAATCAGGGCTGGTAATACAAATAACAAACAACTAATCATCATAAGAAATGAAAAAGATATTTTCAAGCATAGTGCTTACCCTGGCAATGGTTTCAAGTTTCATGGCATGCCAGGAGTATAAGATAGATTCACAACCAGAAGCTCCTCTTGCTCTTCAAGTCGATGCGCAGGATACCTATACGCTTCTTGCAACCTCTCCAAGCCAGATTGTATTCAATGTGAGTGCTAATACGCCTTGGACAATAGAAAGCGACCAGCAGTGGTGTGTGCCATCTCCAGCGATGAGCGCTGCCAGCGCATTGGTATCAGAAATCATTGTTACAACAGAAGATAACAATGAGAGGACTTCACGCACTGCAACTCTTACTGTCAGTGCAGAGGGTGTTGCGGAAAGTGTTGTCATCACTATCGTTCAGGCCTCAAAGGAAAACCTCGTTGTTATTCCTTATGATGGTACCGTAGGCACAGATGGCGGTACTTTCAGTTTTACAATCGTCTCCAACAAGCCTTGGGAAATCATACCATCGACAGCCTTTATCTCAAATATAGATAAGAAGTCAGGAGAAGGCAAAGAGGGAACTGAAGAAGAGGTCGTGACTGTCACTGTTCCTGCGAATACAGGATCTACACGTCGTGGTACTCTTACTGTTCAGACAGAATATGACTCATATTCTTTTGAAGTGGTACAGAGCGGTTTCCTTCTTGAACTTGCTGGAGTCCCTTCAACAAATGTCATCTCTCTCGAGGGTGAAGGTTTGGCGACTGAATTTATCACAGAAGTCAATACTAATCTTGACTGGAAGGCACAGGTGCCTGCAGAATATAGCGACTGGCTTGCAGTTGAACGTGAAGGAAACAGCATAAAGGTACTCGCTAAAATGAATAACCGTATGACTGTCCGCAAGGGTCAGTTCCTCCTTACCACAGCCACTCCTATGGATGGATTTGAAGGCGTTGTTTATTATGTAGAGCAGCCTACAAACTTATTCACTTTCGGCAGTGATACTGAACCTGTTTTCGATGAAACAACAGGAAGTGTCAAACTTAAGTTGGCCAAGGGAAAAGAGCACTTGACTACCAATGATATGGTTAATATTGCCAAAGGACGTGTTGTCGTTGAATTTGAAAACTATATCATAGGTGGCTCTGCTACATATCTAGGATTCCAGTTTACAACCAAAGATGGTGGTGGTACAATCAAGTTCAGACGCGAAGCGGATAACAAATATGTGTTCAACGGAGGTGGTTCATTATGGGTATCAGCCCTTAAGAAGACTCCTGAGGAGTTTGGAGTTCTGGAGCAGGATATCAAGAAGTTCGAAATCGTCATTGAGGATCATCCTTCTAAAACAGGTGTACAGGTAAGTCTGTATATCAATGATACACTTTTTGGCACTTGGGCTAAGGAAACGACTATTTTTGAGGATGGTCAGACTATGAAATTCTGTCTGGATTGTTTAGGTCAATCGGATATGTCTACTACCTGCCATTGTATCGTCAAGAGTATAACTTTCTATCCAGCGGAATAATTGAAAAATCATTATGAAACTATCAGACTATAAATCATTTATGGCTGTTCTTCTAGCACTTGTGACGGTTCTTCCCCTTTCACAAAGCTGTAAAGAGAATGAGCCTATGAAATGGGTTGATCTTCGTTATCGAGTAGATCAGGATTCATATGTTGTGGATATAAAGGGAACCGAAACGATCTCTTTCCTTGTAAAATCCACTGATCCTTGGGAAGTCTTCGGCTCTAAACGTGAGAATTGGTACACAATCTCTCCTGACAGGGGTGAAGCTGGTGAGACATATACAGTCACTATTACATGTGAGGAAAACTTTGATCTGGATGATCGTGCCGATACAATAAACATTAAGAGTGATTATTGGTTGGGTAAGCAGTTCCTTCTTACTCAAAAGGGTACTGCATACCTGAATTATAACCCTGTTGATGAAATTATTCAGGAAGGTGGAAGTTTATCTATAAAACTGCTCTCAAATCAGAAATGGTCTGTTGAGTTGACCGAAGGCAGTTCGTGGCTAAGTTTAGGAGATGTAGTATCAGGAGAAGGTGATGGTACTGTGACTGTCTCGACTGGTTTCAATTCCGGTGAACGCCGAACCGGTGTCGTTACAGTGTATGATCGACATGGTGCTGTTGCTCATGAGATTAAGGTAATTCAGAGAGGAGTACTTCTTGAACCGCAGATCCCTGAAAACGGCAATTGGTTCCAGCTGTATCAGGAAGCGCAGACTCTTGAAATACAGGTAGAGTCAAATGCCAGATGGACTGTTGCTAAAGGTAATCCGGCGGATGATGACTGGTACACAATTGAAAATGATACATTTGAGGGTAACGGAGTTATACGCGTAAATATCGAACAGCATGGAGGTAGTAAAGTAAGAACAGCAGATCTTATACTGACCTCAATAGCAGATGCTGGAGTTGTTCCTGTTGTCAAGACAGTCCGCTTCAAACAGGCTAACCCTCCTATTGTTACAACTGAAGTAGTAAACAAGGTGTTGACTGGCGGAATATGGTATGGTAATGAAGGACTTATGCCGGCAAGATATAATTTCTATCTGGAATCATATACCGGAGATATTACATTCTTCTGGATATTAAAACAGGGAGAACCATATACTGAGCTCCGCTATCATATAAAAGGTGGCATAACAGACCTTAGTACGACTCCTTGGTGCAGCAATGTTCATGGAAGTCACTCAGGATGTAAGCATCCTGTAGACGGAACAAAGCAGAATGTCCTGTCTCTAAACATCGATAAATATGTTGATGAAAATGGAGACTCATGGATGTATTGCGAGTGGTTGCTGAACGACAAGGTTATCGCTCACGCTATCTCAGACGGAAAGAATGATGATAATGGAACAGATGATACATTCAAGGTGCCATATGCAAATACAGCAGCAGGAGCCCGTTTCCAGATGTCAGGAAATCTTACAGTCAGCAAGTGGGAGAGAGTGGATCATATAGTATGGGAATAAATTTACAATCAAAATTAAATATTTATGAAAAAGAACTTTAAGAATATGGAGAGCATTTCGCTTCCATACGAAAAGCCACAGATGGTTATTGTAGAGATCAAAACGGAAGGCATACTATGCGCAAGTGCCGAACATGAAGATGAGTACAACGAATTAAAATTTGAATGGTAAGGAGGAACAATTATGAAGACAAGCAAAATTTTTATTATGGCATTGGCATGTATGGCTGCCCTGTCATGTGCAAAGGAAATAGACAATCCTTCTGCACCCGCGCCATCAACAAATGTGTTTACAGCCGAAAAGGCAGAATTTGAAGTTGCGGCTAAGTCTACACTTCAAGGAAAGAAAGCCATTTGGGAAGCCGACGATGAAATCGCTGTATACGCTGATGGAGCAGCTGCAGTGAAGTTCACAACAGAAAGTGAAGGCGCTTCTGTTCAGTTCAAATCAGAAACAGAAGTTACTGGTTCATCTTTCCTTTTTGCCTATCCTTATAATGCAGCAAAAGGCGTTCAGGATGGAAAACTCCTGCTTACTATCCCATCAGAGCAGACTGCAAGAACCGGTTCTTTTGATCCGCATGCAGCACTTTCTGCAGCATCGGCAACAGATCTGACTAAGGCTGTGAAATTCAAGAATGTGCTTGCACTCCTGAAATTCAATATCCCTGCTGAACTTGATGGAAAAATATCTTCTATCACTGTAGAGTCAAAAGGTGGTGAGGCTATTGCCGGTGATATTCTTCTTAATGTCGAAGACAAGACAAATGAACCGTCTGCCAATGGTGTGAATACTGTCCGTCTATCAGGCGCAGCTATGGCTCAAGGTTTATATTATGTAGCCGTGCGTCCATGCGAACTGGCTTCCGGTATAAAGGTAACAGCTCTTTTTGCTGATGAAACAGTCTATACAAAAGAGTCAAGAGCATGCGAATTTTTGGTCAATACCATGTATGACATGGGTAATGTAGCTGCTGAAGATTGGGTGGAGAAGATAGAACCTTCTATCGTACCGAAATCTACATCAGTAACTATGAAAAAAGAGGGACTCCCTGAACAATTAACAATGGCTGTAGAGTCGAATGTAGAGTGGGACGTTGTAATTCCTGAGGAGTATCAGACTTGGCTTTCAGCAGAACGCAATGGTGACGATCTCGTAATTTCTGTTACGCAGAATAACATCTTTATGAGTCGAAGAGGAAAGATTACATTGCTCCCTGCAACTCCAGTAAACGGCTATGAAGGAGTTGAAGTAGC
>ERZ808032.46-NODE-46-length-18648-cov-3.872382_pt1 | contig 18648 bp, 18 predicted proteins | sample MGYA00380187_ERZ808032 | MGnify/ENA primary metagenome ERZ808032 (study PRJEB31490, sample SAMN06133378) | cow dung metagenome | isolation source: M10 | host: cow | place: China: Chengdu | collected 2015-05 ...
CAGAAATAAGGACAATAAAAAGAGAGCAAAATAGTTGATTTGCTCAATAAATAATCAATCTATTTTACTCTCTTTTTTAAGAATGCCACCAACCGTTTTTGGCAACATTACCAAAAAAAGCGAAGTAAAAACTTCGCTTTTAGTAGCGGGAACGAGAGTTGAACTCGTGACCTCCGGGTTATGAATCCGACGCTCTAACCAACTGAGCTATCCCGCCATCTGTCTCAAAGACGGTGCAAAAGTAAGTCTTTTTTTTGAATTACGAAAATTTGTAAGCAATTTATTTTACAAATTTTACAGCCACCCAATTATTTTGTTCTTTTACACCTACTTGCGTCAAACCTAAATTACTAGCACACTGAGCAATAACAGGAATATCCTCGGTATAAAAACCGCTCATATAAAGCACTCCCCCTTTTGCTAACGTTGCTACATAGGCCGCCATGTCGTTTAATAAAATATTACGATTAATATTGGCCAACACCACATCAAAACTTTTTCCTGCCAACAACGAAGCATCGCCTAGCTGAATTTCTATATCGGTATGGTTTAGTTGCGCACTTTCTTGTGCATTCTCAAAGCACCACGAATCTATATCGATGGCCAACACAGAAGCCGCTCCTTTTTTCTTTGCTAAGATACCCAACACAGCCGTACCGCAACCCATGTCTAACACACGCTTGCCCGTCATATCGTCCTCTAGAATCCACGATAACATATTAGCGGTAGTGGCATGATGCCCCGTGCCAAACGACATTTTAGGGTCGATAATAATATCGTAAGTAGCCTGAGGTACATCGGTATGAAAAGTACTATGGATAACGCATTCATTACCAATTACAATGGGTTGGAAAAAGTGTTTTTCCCACTCTTCGTTCCAATTTTTATCGGGCATTTCTTCTAGTTGATACCCATTGGGCAACAATTGGTTTAAACTTTCGGTGTTTAAATCCGTCATAGGGATATAAGCAAATAGTTGATTTTCGGTGTTTTCGAACATATCAAAACCTATTTCGCCCAACTGATATACCATCACATCTACCTCATAATCTGGTAGTTGAGAAACATCAACAATAACTTTAATGTATTTCATTTCAATTTAACAATAAAAAGCACAAACCGATAAAATTTATCCGTATCTTTGTACAGAATTATCTTTACAAAGATAGTACAAAAATAAGACGCCATGAAACGAATTTTATTTTTTTTAAGCGCACTATGCCTATCATCGATGGTATTTGCCCAATACGATGATATTTATTACACTTCTTCTGCTAAATCAACCAAGAAAGAAGGTACTACTGTTATTGTAAATAGTACTTCGTCGCGCGATGTAGACGAATACAACCGTCGCAACCAAAACGATAAAGCCGAAACAGTAGTAGTAATTGACGACGAGGATTTTAAAAACACACAAGAGATTGTACGTTTTTACAATCCAGAAGCGGTTACCATTAACGATCCTCAGTACGTTTACATCATTCAAAACGATGACGACGAGGATGAAAGCAAATACGAACCCAACGTAGATGTGAACATCAACCTAGGCTGGGGCTGGAATTGGTATAACCCATGGACATCGTGGAGCGTTTGGGACCCTTGGTTCTACTCTAGCTTTACATGGGGTTGGTATGATCCTTGGTATCATCCTTATCCTTATTATCCTGGCTATTACCCAGGATACTACCCCGGATACTATCCTGGATACTATCCTCCTCATCACCCACCACATCATCCTCCTCACCATGGCCCCGACCATCACCATTACGACAATGATAGCCGTCGCTACCACTCAACCGACAGCAGAAACTATCATGGTGGAGGCAACAAACCTGCCGAAAACAGGTCTAAAGCAGATAACCAACGCACTTACGACAACCGCAACACATCTTCTAGCAACAGAAGTTACAACAGCGGAACTACTAGCAACCGCAATAGCAATAGCAGCAGTAATCGCAACAGCAATCGCAGCTATAACAGCGGAAGCAATACTAGCAAGGGTATAGGCGGTGCCGTCTCCGACAAGTCTGCTACCCCAAGCAACAATAACAGAAACGGTTCGCACACCAATAGAAGCAACAGCGGTTCGTCATTTAACAGCGGTAACCGCAACTTTAACACAGGTGGCAACAGAAGCATGAATCGCAGTATGCCTGCTGGCGGAGCACGATCGGGCGGTCATATGCGCAGATAAAAAAAAGAACGAAATAATAACCTATGAAAAAACTTTTATTAGCAAGCACACTCCTTGCGCTTTCGATAGGAGTATCGGCACAAAATCAAAACTTTTACGATGCGGCTATAGCAGCTAATTCGGAATTAAATGGCACTGCACGATTTGTATCGGTAGGCGGTGCTATGGGTGCATTAGGGGGCGATGCCAGTACCGTATCATACAACCCTGCAGGTATTGGGGTATATCGAAGCTCAGAGCTAACCCTTTCTGGTAACATCCACTGGACCAACACCAGCATGGGCGGCGATGCTCCTAGCAACTACATTTCGGCAAATTTGGCCAACATTGCCTACATTGGAACTTGGTTAAACCCAAAGGAAAAGGGATTAATTACCTTAAACTTTGGCATCACGTATAACCGCATTAAAAACTTAGCCCGCGAAGGCCGTTACTCGGGTATCCAACAGGGTTCTGCTACCCAGTTTATTGCCCGTATGACTAACGGAACAGACCCTAACTATTTTAGTGACGATTTAGTAGATCAATTCTATAATACAGACCTAGCATGGCGTTCTATTTTGGGCTATCAAGCGTATTTATTTGATCCTATTACCAACCCCTTAAACAACGAAACCGTATACCTACCCTACTACACCAAAATTGGTGGAGGCAATGTACGCACCAACCTACAGTTTTCTGAATATGGTGCCCACGACGAATACGGCATTAGCATAGGTGGTAACGTAGAGAACATTTTCTACTGGGGTATGTCGTTTAACTGCGATTACTTGTACTACAACAAAAGAGTGGGACAACAAGAAATCTTTAACGATGGCAATGCGTATACCATGCACACCAATTATGCCATGGAGGGTTGCGGTTTTGCCTACAAGTTAGGTTTTATTGTTCGCCCTGTAAACTGGTTGCGCATAGGTGCTGCCTTCCACACCCCTACTTGGTACTACATGGAAGATTGGGCATCGGCTAGCGTCAGCTTTAAAAACCCAAGTAAAGATAACCAAACCGATTATAAAGACACCCCCGTTAGCGAAGGCCAATTTTATTTAGAAAGCCCACTTAGCGCCATGGGTAGTTTAGGTTTTGTATTGGGTAAATTTGGTTTTATTGGCATCGATTACCAATATACCAATTCGCAAAACATTATTCTAAAAGACTCACACAAAACCCCTCAAGACATCATGAACATGGCTTCTAACGGTGCCATTGCAGATACCCACGCATTCCGTATAGGTGCCGAATTTAAACCTGTAGATGCGCTTGCATTGCGCATTGGTGGCGGTTATACCATGCCTATAGCCAAAGAGGGAGCTACCAGACACTACTACAACAACGATGTTCGTTGCGATATGGATTACTACAATAGCAAAGAATCGTACAATGTTACGGCAGGTATTGGCTACCGCATAGACAGACATGCCGTTGATTTAGCATACGTATGGCAAGTAAACCAAGCCGATTTTTATGCCTACCAAGGCGCCGACCCCATTGGATTACGCAGCGTACGTAACCAATTGGTATTAACCTATGGCATACGTTTTTAAAAAACATAATCACACAAAAAAAGCTTGTCACTAGTGACAAGCTTTTTTTATAGCTATAAATAAATTCTTATTGTGCTTGAAATGCTTTTAGCACCAATTTAGCATACTCTTGCGCTCCAAACAGCGATAAATCGCGATAATTACCACATTGCACCGCATTAGCAGCGGGTACCTCTGTTGCCAAAATAACGCGCTCTAACGAACGGCAAAGTGCCTTTTGAATGCTTTCTATGCTAGGTTCGCCCCATACTATAAAATAAAAACCGGTACGGCATCCCATGGGCGACAAATCAATTACATTTTCTACCTCGTCGCGCATAAAGCCAGCAAGCAAATGCTCTAACGCATGCAGCGCACCTGTTGGAATTTCGCCTGCATTGGGCTGCATAAAGCGCAAATCAAACTTGGTTACCACATCGCCTTTAGCACCAGTTAAAACACCGCATTTACGCACAAAAGGGGCTTTTACCTTGGTGTGGTCCATGGTAAAACTTTCTACTATTGTTTGTTCCATTGCTATTATCGTAGTAAACAAAAGCAACCGCGCAAAAACGCGATTGCTTTTTAATTCATAATTCTATTAAGAATGTATTTTATCCTAAGAAGCTTAGTAAGATACCTGCTGCTACAGCAGAACCAATTACACCGGCTACGTTAGGACCCATAGCGTGCATCAATAGGAAGTTAGAAGGGTTAGCTTCTTGACCTACGTTTTGCGATACACGGGCTGCCATAGGAACTGCAGATACACCTGCCGAACCAATAAGTGGATTGATTTTTTCTTTGGTAAACAAGTTCATAAACTTAGCCAATAGCACACCACCTGCACTACCCATAGCAAAGGCAACAATACCTACCGACAAAATCATAATAGTTTGCCAGTTTAAGAAGGCATCAGCAGTTGCGGTTGCTCCAACGGTAATACCCAAGAAAATGGTAACAATGTTCATTAGCTCGTTTTGAACGGTTTTAGACAAACGGTCTACCACACCGCATTCTTTCATCAAGTTACCCAACATTAAGCAACCAATAAGCGAAGCTGCTGATGGCAACAACAAACTTACCACAATGATAACCATGATAGGGAAAATGATTTTTTCGGTTTTAGAAGGGGTACGTAGCTGTTTCATCTCTATTTCGCGTTCTTTTTTGGTGGTAAGCGCGCGCATAATAGGAGGTTGAATTACGGGTACCAAAGCCATGTACGAGTAAGCAGCCACAGCAATAGGTCCTAATAATTCGGGAGCTAATTTAGAGGTTAAGTAGATAGCAGTAGGGCCATCTGCACCACCAATGATACCAATAGAAGCGGCTTGTTCTGGAGAGAAGCCCATAGCATTGGCACACAAGAAGGTAACAAAGATACCAATTTGAGCAGCTGCACCTAATAGCAAGCTTTTAGGGTTGGCCAACAATGGGCCAAAATCGGTCATAGCACCTACACCCACAAAGATTAAACAAGGATAGATACCCAATTTAACACCTAAGTACAAGTAGTCTAACAGACCTGCACCTTCTGCCATTTCTTTCCAGTGCACATGGCCACCTGCAAAGAATTCGCTGTGGAACATGCCTGCATCGGGCAAGTTGGTAAGAATCATACCCATGGCAATGGGCAATAGCAAAAGGGGTTCAAATTGTTTTACAATGGCTAGGTATAGCAATAAACAGCCTATTGCAATCATTACCAAATAGCGCCAGTTACCAGCAGCCCATTCTGTAAAGATTTTAGTAATACCCATCGAGCCAAAGAAGTCTTCTAAACTGCCCGATACCGAAAGGGTATCGTCTGCAGTTTCTGCTGCTACTGGTGCTTCTTCTACCACCGCGTTGTTAGCCTCGTCGGTTTCAGAAATAAGCATGATTTGGTCGTCGTAATTGGCAACGGTGTCGGCTTCTTGCGCCACAGCCACGCTACCAAACGAAGCACAAGCAATCAGCAAGGTTACAATATAACGAAACATGTTTTTCATAAATAATCTCCTTATTCAATGTCTAACAATGCATCGCCTTGCATCACGCTTTTGCCAGCTGCTACGTGTACAGCAGCTACTTTACCATCGCGTGGAGCAGGAATATTATTTTCCATTTTCATTGATTCAATAACCATAACGGTTTGACCGCGTTTTACGGTATCGCCTACAGCTACTGCTACGCTAACAATGCTACCTGGCAATGGGCTGGTTAACGATTTTGCACTAGCCGCTGGTTTAGGAGCAGGAGCAGGTGCAGGAGCTGCCTTAGGAGCTGGTTTAGCCGCTTTAGGAGCTTCTACTGGAGCAGGAGCAGGAGCAGGTTCTTGACCTACTGCTTCAAATTCCAACAAGGGGTCGCCTTGCAAAATGCTTTGTTCGGCACTAACCATAATAGCACGTACTACACCGTCGTTTTGAGCTGCGATGTTGTTTTCCATTTTCATCGACTCAATTACCATCAAGGTATCGCCGCGTTTTACCATTTGGCCTTCGGCTACTACTACTTTTAATACTTTTCCAGGAAGAGGTGATTTCATTACACCCGATGTTGCCTTAGAAGAAGACGCAGCAGGAGCTGCTAGAGGACGACGCACTGCTGTTGCTTGCATTACATCGGCTTCAACCTCAACTACATACGATTTTCCGTTTACACTTACATTGGACTTGCCGTTTTCTGCAGCTTCTACGCCCACTTCGTAAACATTACCGTTTATTGTAAATTTAAAATTTTTCATTTTGTTAGTTCTGTTTCGTTTTAACGAATTAAATTATTGATACCAAATGTTTTAGAAGCCCATGCCGAATTTGGATTCGACACAATGGTAAGCACTTTGTGTTCGGTGTCGTGCGCCTTTTCTTTGCTTAATTGGATAGCCATGGCAATGGCTGCCAATTCTTCGCCAGTAATTTCGACCGTTTCTACAGCATTAGGCGAAGGTACTACGGCAACGGGTTTTAGGTTGGCTTCTTTTTTAGGTGCATTGGCACGAACCATAATGGCACCAAAGCCCATCAACACAAAAACCAAAAGGATCAACAACACTACAACTAGGCCAAAACCAATAAGGGTAATGATGCCTACGTTGGTCCAATTTACTGCTAATAATACCATAACAAGTTAATTATAAAGGAATATTAGAGTGTTTTTTCAATGGGTTGGTTAATCGTTTGTTTTTTAACGATTCAAATGCGCGAATAACACGGAAACGAGTGTTGCGTGGTTCAATAACATCGTCGATGTAACCCATAGAAGCAGCTTGGTATGGGTTAGCGAATTTATCGCGGTATTCTGCTTCTTTTTCGGCAATGAATTTAGCACGTTCGTCTTTGTCTTCGATAGCAGCGATAGCTTTAGCTTGCAATACCTCTACGGCACCAGAAGGACCCATAACGGCAATTTCGGCACCTGGCCATGCGTAGTTAAAGTCGCCACGCAATTGTTTACAGCTCATTACAATGTGCGAACCACCGTACGATTTACGAATGGTAACGGTTACTTTAGGAACAGTAGCCTCGCCATAAGCAAACATCAATTTAGCACCGTGTACAATGATACCTGCGTATTCTTGACCTGTACCAGGCAAGAAACCAGGAACGTCAACTAAGGTAAGAATAGGAATATTGAAGGCGTCGCAGAAACGTACAAAACGAGCAGCTTTGCGCGATGCATCACAGTCTAATACACCTGCTAAACACATAGGTTGATTAGCGATGATACCGGTAGATACACCATTAAAGCGACCAAATGCACAAATGATGTTAGGTGCGTATTCGGGTTGAATTTCCAATACATCGTTGTTGTCTACGATAGAAGTAATGATTTCTTTCATATCGTAAGGTTTGTTTGGATTTTCGGGCACCAAGGTGTTCAATACATCGTCCAAACGATCTACAGGGTCGGTGCATTCCACTACAGGAGCATTTTCCATGTTATTTTGAGGAATGAACGACATCAAGCGACGTACGGTAGCCAAACCGTCTTGTTCGTTTTCGGCACGGAAGTGAGCCACACCTGTTTTGGTAGCGTGAACAGCTGCACCACCCAATTCGTCAACAGAAACATTTTCGCCAGTAACCGATTTTACTACTTTAGGACCAGTAATAAACATGTAGCTGTTTTCTTCGGTCATCATGATAAAGTCGGTAAGTGCAGGAGAGTAAACTGCGCCACCAGCACAAGGGCCAAAAATCAACGAAATTTGAGGTACTACACCCGATGCCAAGATATTGCGTTCAAAGATTTCTGCATAACCAGCCAAAGCGTTAGGACCTTCTTGGATACGTGCACCACCCGAGTCGTTGATACCAATAATAGGAGCACCAACTTTCATGGCTTTGTCCATTACGTGACAAATTTTTAATGCTACGGTTTCTGACAAAGAACCACCAAATACGGTAAAGTCTTGGGCAAATACAAACACCAAGCGTCCGTCAATGGTACCTTGACCAACTACTACACCATCGCCCAAGAATTTATCTTTGTCCATACCAAAGTTGGTACAACGATGGGTTACAAACATGTCCATTTCTTCAAAACTACCTTCGTCTAATAGCATTTCGATGCGTTCGCGAGCGGTTAGTTTTCCTTTGCTGTGTTGCGAGTCAATTCTTTTTTGACCGCCACCCAAACGAGCTTTTTCGCGTAGCTCAATTAGGTTTTGAATTTTATCTGTTGCCATTCTAATTGGAATTTATAAGCAATTTATTTTTTTTCGCAGAATTCGGTTAAAATACCTGCAGTTGATTTTGGATGAAGGAATGCAATGGTCATGCCTTCTGCGCCACCACGAGGAGTTTTGTCAATTAGTTGTACACCTTTATCGGCTACTTCTTGCAAACGAGCTTCGATGTCGTTTACAGCGTAAGCGATGTGATGGAAACCACCACGACCACCGTTTTTCTCGATAAATTTAGCAACGGTGCTTTCTGGAGAGGTAGGTTCTAGTAATTCGATTTTAACTTCGCCAACTTTTAAGAAAGCGGTTTTTACTTTTTGGTCGGCTACTTCTTCGATTGCGTAGCATGTTAAACCTAGCACACCTTCGTAGTAAGGAAGTGCTTCTGCAATGCTTGGTACTGCAATACCAAGGTGTTCAATTTTTGTTGGAATCATAGTTTTGTATGTTAAATGTTAAATGAATCGTTGAGGCGTTTAGGCGTTGAGGCGTTGAGGCTTTTATTTGCGGTAGCCTAGTAAGTGGCCGCCCATTTTTTTGCGCTTGTACAACAAATACCACACGGCCAAAATAGCAACAATGGGCCACACAATTACATGCTGGCACCAATAAGGCACTTGATAATAGTTCATAGCAAACAACAAAAGCCCAATTAGTAACTGAATGCCACCATAAACCGCCGATACCAAAACATGGTTTCGTTTGCCTTCGTTGCACAATAGTTGAAACAAATGTATACGATGGGGTTGAAAAATATTATCCCCTGCAAATAAACGTTGTACAATGGTAAGCCCTGCCTCTACAAAAATCATGGTGTACATAGCTAAATACACAAAGTTAGAGGTTTCTACCATCAGTTTAATCAACAAATACGTCATGGTAAAACCAACGGCAATAGCCCCTACATCGCCCGAAAAACACTTAGCCTGTTTTCTGGCATTGTAGAACATAAAAATAAGGGTGGGTATAAGGGTAAAATAAAAGACTTCGTTGGCAGCATAAGTTCTTACAAAGTTATTTATCAACCACATAGGAACCAAAGAAGAAAGAATAAGGCTGCCCAACATACCATTTAGTCCATCCATAAAGTTGTACATGTTGAGCAAACCAATAGAGAACCCCCAGGCCATAAAAACGGCTATCCAAAGGGTAACAGAAGGGATTACGTTCATGGTTTGGGTTTCCATCAACACCTGCAACATCATCAAAAAGGTAGCGGCAATTTGCACCAACAAACGCCACAAAAACCAAACTTCTTCTAAATCGTCTATAAAACTAATAGCAGAAAGCATGGTCATTCCAGCAAAAAAACACCACGGGAACGGTTCTGAAGAGGTAAAAAATAAATAGCCTGCGTAGATTACATACGAAAAAAAGAAAATAAAACCAGCACCTGTAATAACAGGTTTGGTATGCGAGCTACGATGATTTACCCCCGCTAACATATTACGTTTACGCGCAAACGGAAAATAAACTTGCAACGATAGTAGCAACACAATAAAAGTAAAGATGTATATAATGCCACTCATAGGCTAAAGCTATCATAATTATATGGAACGACAAATGTACAAAATATTATCCGAACATAGGCAAGTTTTTAAGGCAAAATCGTTCCATCTATTTTTTATTTGGGAAATTATCTTTTTTGCCGTATTTTTGTATTTTGCACTAGTAGTTTTTGTAAAAAAAGACAAAGAATGAAGGGAATAAGAACCTATATAGATTTGATGAAAGAGCCAGAAAAAACATGGAAAAAACTGGTACAAAATCCAAATCAATCTGGCATAAAAGCGGCATATATCATCCTAGTAAGCATCATTCCTTTTTCTATTATTGGCAAGATGCTTGATATTGCCGAGTTAAATTGGAACATACTAATTACCAATGCGTTGGTTGCCTTTATATCGCTATTAACAGGCCTATATGTAGCCACCTCATTGTGTAAATTATACAACGACAAAACCACGCAACAAAGTATGTCGTTTAGCGATACGTTGTATTATGTAGCGCATGCCTCTGTAGCCGTGTACGCCACCGTTTGGTTGGTAGAATTAGCACAAATGCCCATCTTTTGGTTATGCTCGTTGTACACGCTTAAAATTGTGTTAGAAAGTTTACAAAGTAAATACATTGCCATAGAAGAAGAGAAAAAATACTCATACGTATGGGTGGTGTCTAGCATCATCATTGCTTCTCCGTATTTTATGCATTACGTTTTAGGACTTATGATAAAGGGCTAAATTATGTCAGCAATCAATATACGAAATAAAAAAGCATCGTTCGACTACGAATTACTAGACAAGTACACCGCAGGCATTGTGCTAACGGGTACCGAAATTAAGTCGATTAGAGCCGGCAAAGCGGGGTTAACCGATAGTTTCTGCTTGTTTGAAAACGGCGAATTATGGGTTAAGGGTATGAACATCAACGAATATTTTTATGGTTCGTACAACAACCACCTACCCAACCGCGACCGCAAACTGTTGCTTACTAAAAAAGAATTACGCAAATTGGCACGCGGGCTAGCCGACCCTGGAACTACTATTGTTCCTACCTCGCTATTTATTAACGAAAGAGGGTTGGCCAAAGTAACAATCGCCCTTGCCAAGGGTAAAAAAGAATACGATAAACGACAATCGTTAAAAGAAAAAGACGACAAACGTCAAATGGATCGTGCAAAATTGATTCGATATTAAATGAAAATTATTATTGCCGGCGCAGGGGCAGTAGGAACGCACCTAGCCAAGATGTTATCGAAAGAAAAACACACCATTGTTTTATTGGACGAAAAAACAGAGAAGATAAAACAATTGGAAGCCAACTACGAAATACTAGCCGTAGTAGGGAGCCCAACTTCGTTACAAGATTTACGCGAGGCCCAAGTGCCATCGGCCGACCTTTTTGTAGCGGTAACGCCCTACGAGAGTACCAACATAACCGCCTGTTTATTGGCCACTAACCTAGGTGCGCAAAAAACATTGGCTCGTATTGACAATAAAGAATACTTGTTGCCAAAGAACAAAGAGTTTTTTAAAAGCATGGGGGTTGACTCGCTTATTTATCCCGAACGATTGGCGGCCGACGAAATTGTAAATGGCTTAAAAAAAGGATGGGTACGCCAATATTTGGAGTTTTCTGACGGCGAATTGGTGGTATTGGCCACTAAAATTAGGCAATCATCGCCCTTACGCGACCAACCATTAATGACCACCTTTCAGAACAACAACCGACTAAGGGTGGTAGTTATTAAAAGAGGCGAAGAAACCATTATTCCTAACGGAAAGGACGAAATAAAAGAAAACGACATTGTTTATTTCTTAACCACGCGCGAAGGCATTGACGAGGTACGCATTTTGTCGGGTAAGGAAGATTTTGAAATAAACAGCACCATGTTTTTGGGTGCCAGCCGCATTGGCGTTAGGGCCATTCAGGAACTACCCAACAATATGAACATCAAGGTAATAGAGCAAGACAAAGCAAAAGGTCTTAGCCTACTAGAAAAAACCGACAAGGCCATGGTGATAAATGGCGACGGTAGGGATATTGCCTTGTTAAAAGAAGAAGACATTGAATCGTTTGATGCCTTTGTTGCCTTATCGGGCAATTCTGAAACCAATATTTTGGCCTGCTTAGCCGCTAAAAATTTAGGGGTTAAGCGCACCATTGCCGAGGTAGAGAACAACGATTATATATCGATGGCCGAAAGTTTGGATATTGGTGCCATTATCAACAAAAAAATCATTGCTGCTAGCCACATCTATCAATTAATTTTAGGAGGGGATGTATCGGTTAAATGCCTTACTTTTGTGGATGTATTAGTGGTTGAGTTAATGGCCGAAGACGAATCGCCCATTACCAAAGACTGCTTAAAGAACTTAAAGTTGCCCAAAAACACCACCATTGGCGGTATTGTGCGCAACGAAGAAGGCATGGTAGCCGTAGGCGACACCCAAATTCAAGCGGGCGACCGTGTCATTGTATTCTGCGGTGAAGATACCGTTCACAAGATAGAAAAACTCTTTAAATAATGAAAGTTTTACACATCCAATCGGTTATTCGCGTTATTGGCTACTTACTGCTAGTAGAGGCATTCTTTATGCTCATTGCTACCCTTGTATCTGTTGGTTACCAAGAGAATTTCTGGCCTTTGCTCTTTTCGATGATTATTACCAGCGTATCGGGCGGGTTATGCATTGTCTGTTGCCCAGAGCGAAAACCCATGGGAAAAAGAGAGGGTTATCTGATTGTAGCTAGCATTTGGGTAGTGTTTTCGTTATTTGGTTTGATTCCTTATTACATAGGCAATTACATTCCATCCTTTACCGATGCGTTTTTTGAAGCCATATCGGGTTTTACGGCTAGCGGTTCTTCTACCATAGCCGATGTAGAGGCCTTGCCCAACGGCATTTTATTTTGGAGAACCTTATGCCAATGGGTAGGCGGTATGGGTATTATTCTACTTTCGTTGGCCATTATACCCATGGTAAGCGATGGCAGCATGTCGCTTTTGGCAGCAGAAATTACGGGGCCAACCAAAGAGAAAGTACATGCCAAAGTTGCCCAAACGGCAAAAGCCATTTGGGGCATATATGTAGCCCTTAGCTTAATAGAAGCCGCTGTACTATGGGTGGCTGGCATGGAACCTTTTGACGCCATTTGCCACGCCTTTTCTACCATCTCTACAGGCGGACTTTCTACCAAAAATAATGGTTTAATGTATTGGGACAGCGCTACCATCGACTACATTATAACCTTTTTTATGTTTGTAGGAGGTATCAACTTTAGTTTAATTTACCTATTCCTTAAAGGTAAGTTTAGCAAGCTATTAAAAAACGAAGAATTTTTGTGGTACACAGCATCGATTGTGGTTTTTGCGCTGATCATTATGGGAAGTTTGGTGGTGCTTCACCAAGAAAATAGTTTTGCCGATAGCATTCGATATGCCCTCTTTAATATGAGTTCGATTATCAGTTCTACCGGTTTTTCGCACATTGATTATACCCAGTGGTCGCCACTAATATGGTCTATCATGTTATTTGCCATGCTATTAGGTGGCTGTTCGGGTTCCACATCGGGTGGTATTAAAACCGTTCGCATTGTGTTATTACTAAAAAATACCTACTACGAATTTAAGCGCCTGCTTCACCCCAATGCCGTTATACCCGTACGTTTTAACGGTCATGTTGTAAATACCCAAATTATTAACAACGTATTGGCATTTATTTTTATGTACGTTATAGTAATGGGCATTAGTATTATTGTATTTACGGCAACGGGACTAGGCTTTGACGAATCGGTGGGCACTACCTTTGCTGCGCTAACCAACGTAGGACTAGGCATAGGCGAAATTGGCACAGGCGACTACTCTACCCTTTCTGAAGTAGCTAAATGGTACATGTCATTTTTGATGTTGGTAGGACGTTTGGAATTGTTTACCGTACTGATTGTATTGACCCCTGCTTTCTGGAAAAAATAAGATGCCAAACATTCCTGCTCATATTATTCAGGCCAGGCAAGAAGTAGGCCAAAAGATAGCTGCAGAAAAATTACCTTCGTGGGCAGCCTGCCCCACCATACAGTACCCAGCACGTCTTTCTATGGAGCAATGCTCTTCTGAATGGACAGCACGCTACAAATCCCAATTAATAAAAGGCGAAACATTGGTTGATTTAACCGGAGGTTTAGGGGTGGACTGCTGTTTTTTAAGCGAATCGTTTACGCACACCACATACGTAGAACAACAACCCGAACTATGCCAACTGGCTACACATAATTTTGCCAGTTTGGGCAAGCATATACACGTTGTAAACGCCCAGTGCGAAGATTATTTAGAAAACATGCAGCCTGCGGATGTTATTTTTATAGACCCTGCCCGCCGCGATAACAAAGGTGGAAAGGTAGTTTTATTAGCCAACTGCACGCCTAATTTATTGGACATGGGCAATAAGTTGCTGCAAAAATGCCAAACCTTGCTGGTTAAACTATCGCCCATGATTGACATAGATTCGGTGATAAAGGTATTTCCAAGCACCCAAGAGGTACATATTGTGGCGGTAAACAACGAGTGCAAAGAAGTGCTGGTGCGTGTTAAAGGAGATTTGATAGTGGAGAAAGGAGAAAGGAGAATTTCTGTGCAAGGTGAGCGCGAAGCCCGAATAAAGGAGAAAAGAGAAATAGACATTATTTGTACGAACTTACCACTAAAAGAACAACCATTTGTGTTTACGCGCAAGGCCGAGGAGGCATGCTCCATAGCGTATAGCCTACCCCAAACCTACTTGTACGAACCCAACGCAGCCATTTTAAAAGCAGGGGCGTTTAAGCAGGTAGCCCAACAAATGGGCGTGCACAAATTACACCCCAACAGCCATTTGTACACATCAGATACCTTGGTAAGCCATTTTCCTGGACGTATTTTTACCATCGACCGCATTACCAAAGTACAAAAAAAAGAAATAAACGACATAGAAAAGGCCAACGTTAGCATCCGCAACTTTCCGGGTGCGGTGGCTGGTTTACGCAAAAAGCTAAAACTAAAAGACGGAGGCGATACGTATATTTTTGCTACAACGTTACACGATAATAGCAAGGCGTTGATTGTTTGTAATAAATGGACAAATCCGACTTTAGACCCTTGACTTTAGACTATATTTATGGTATTTCCAAAGCATTTTGAACAGAAAATTGAATTTGATAAGGTAAAACAACTTATTGCTAACCTTTGTGTGGGGGCGCATGCCAAAGAATTAATTGACGGATTACAATTTACCGACAAGCTGGACGATATTGTGCGCATGGCATCAGAAGCGCACGAATTCTGCACCATCTGCCAAGAAGACAGCGATGCCTTTCCCATAGAAGGTTTCTTTGATACCCGTGCATACCTAAAACGCATTGCTACCGAAGGCACTTACCTTACCGAAGCCGAGTTGTTTGAACTATACAAATCGCTGCTAACCATACGCCGTATTGTACAATACTTTAGCGTTAAGACCGAAGAAGATTTTCCATACCTAAAACAAAAATGTGCCGATGTAGAAGCATTTCCAGAAATTAGTCGACACATTGATACCATTTTAGATAAGTTTGGCCGCATTAAAGACCATGCATCCGATGCATTGGCACACATTCGTCGCCAAAAAATTCAACTAACCGCATCGGTATCTAAACTAATGGCTAGCATTATTCGCCAAGCCCAACAAGACGGTTACCTAGAAAAAGATGTACAACCATCGTTACGCGATGGGCGTTTGGTCATTCCCATTGCCCCTGCATTTAAACGCAAACTAGGAGGCATTGTACACGATGAATCGGCTACCGGTAAAACCGTGTATGTAGAACCTGGCGCAGTGGTTGAAGCCAACAACCAAATTAGAGAACTAGAAGCCGAAGAAAAGCGAGAAATCATTAAGATTTTAACCCTTTGCAGCGATTTTATAAGGCCATTTCTACCTCAGCTTGCCTGCTCAATGCTCTTTTTGGCAGAAATAGATGCGCTACGTGCCAAGGCCTTATTTGCCCTTCAAATAGGAGCTACCCTACCCAAAACCAGTGCACAACCCTGCATTGATTGGAAAAATGCCGTACACCCCTTGCTCTTTTTATCGTTAAAAGAGCAACACAAAGAAACCATTCCGTTAGACATTACCTTACACGAGCAGCAACGCATTCTGCTTATTTCTGGGCCCAATGCCGGGGGTAAATCGGTTTGTTTAAAAACCGTTGGACTGTTGCAATACATGTGGCAATGCGGCTTGTTGGTACCCGTTATGCCCCAAAGTACGCTGGGTATTTTTCAGCATATTTTTATTGATATAGGCGATGAGCAATCGCTAGAAAACGACTTGAGTACGTATAGTTCGCACCTAAGCAACATGAAGTATTTTTTGCGATACGGCAATCATCGTACCTTGTTGCTGATTGATGAGTTTGGTAGTGGTACCGAACCACAAATAGGCGGCGCCATTGCCCAAGCCGAATTGGGGTGCTTTAACGAGCAAAAATGCTTTGGCGTTATCAACACCCACTATACCAACCTAAAACACTTTGCTTCTCAGACGCCCGGTTTGGTAAACGGGGCCATGCTGTACGACCGCCACGAGATGCGCGCGCTTTACCAACTATCTATTGGCAACCCGGGTAGTTCGTTTGCCATCGAAATAGCCAGAAAAATTGGCTTACCCGAGCAAGTAATAGAAAAAGCATCGCAAATTGTGGGTAGCGAGCACATCGACTACGATAAAAACCTGCAAGACATTGTGCGCGATAAGCGTTATTGGGAAAATAAGCGTCAGCAAGTAAAACTAAAAGAAAAGAAAATAAACGAGGCCGATAAAACCTTGCAAGAACAACTTCAAAGCATTGAGCGTCAGCGAAAAGAAATTATTCGTCAAGCTAAAAACGAAGCCAAACAATTGTTGGCCGATGCCAATGCTACCATCGAAAAAACCATTAAGGACATTAAAGAGGCCAAAGCCGATAAAGAAAAAACCAAGGCCATCCGCCAACAAATAGAGCAAGAAAAAAAGGCCTTGCTTAAAGAAGAGGAACCAAAACCCCAAAAACACGCACAAAAAGGCAAGCAGGCTGTGGCAGAAGCACCTAGTTTGCAAGTGGGCGATGCGGTGGCATACGGCGATAATGTGGGAGAAATTGTAGAAATTAAAGGAACCAAGGCTATGGTGGCCATGGGCATGCTAAAATTACATGTAGCCCTTAAGGATTTACAAAAGGCCTCTCGCAAGCAAGTGCGTCAGCAAGAGCAGCGCAGCCAAACCCCTGTTTGGAGCAAGGGCGATAACACACTTCGCGAACATCAGCTAAAATTCAAGACCCAAATTGATGTGCGGGGTATGCGTGCCGACGAGGCGCTGCAAACCATTATGTACTACATAGATGATGCCATTATGATGGGAGTATCGACCGTACGCATTTTGCACGGCACGGGCACAGGTGCCCTTAAACAAACCATTCGACAATACCTATACGGTGTACCCCAAGTACGCAGTGCCAAAGACGAGCACGTTCAGCTAGGCGGCGCCGGCATCACCGTGGTAGAGTTTGGATAATTAACATCCAACCCTCGTTAGAGGGTTGGATGCTGTACTATTATTGCTTTGTTAAAACAAGGCGAAAGCCTATCTTTTTACTTTTTTGTTTATCTCCAAGTACACTAGAAGATATTTGACACAAGCTTTTGGTATCTAAATAAGAGCCTCCTCGCGAAACATAACTACCATCAGCGGCCAAACACATTTCCCATACACCTCCGCTCATATCATAAATTCCTAACTTATTAGGAGACTTTGTGGCTACATTATAATACCCTTTATCTGTATTAAAGGCATACCAAGCTACTTTATCTATTTTATTACTACCTGAGTAAGTAAACTTAGAGGCCACATCGCCACCTTTAGCAGCAAATTCCCACTGATACTCGGTTGGCAATGAGAATACATAACCTTTAGGAAGTTCTTTTGCAAACAGCGTGTTCATCTTTTTACAAAAGTTCATCGCCTCATCAATCGTAATGTTAACTATTGCACGTTTTGCATTATTGGTTGATGCATCCTGCATCACAGAAGACCACATATTTTCTGTAACCTCTGTTTCGCCCATATAAAATGAGGGGTTATTCTCATTACTATCTACATATACCATGTTAAATGCGGTTCCGTTTGCCAATTTAAAAGCCTTGTTCGTTTCTTCCTCTTGAGTAGTAGGAGTGGGAACATCTAATTTTTCATTGGAAGCAACTTTTGGAGTAGCCGAAGTTGTATTAGCCTTATGCAATCTTATTTTATATGCAGAAGCCTTTGCTCTAACTTTTGTTACTACCACATAATTTACTACCGACGTAGTGGTTGAGGGATAAATTAGTGCCTCTCCATCTTTTAAATCGGCATTTTTATACATATCTGCTTTGGCGTTCTCAAACAAAGATTTTTTTGAGTATCCGCCAATACCCAACACATAAACTTGCTCAGAGAAACCTTCTACTACTCCCAAAATCTCGTAATTTTTTTGGGATAAATCTACCACTGTATTAACAGCATCTACATTACTATAGGGTGTAGTATTAAAGGCAATACATCCCGTAAGCGATAGCATACTACAAATACCTAAAAAATAAATTACTTTTCTCATAATACGTTATTTAAATTAAACTTAAAAATGTTGTACTACCGTTTCTACATGCTATATGCTCACTTTAAGGCAAAAGGTAACCGAATATCATTCATTTTTATACGTATTTGCAT
>ERZ808032.47-NODE-47-length-18505-cov-3.017962_pt1 | contig 18505 bp, 17 predicted proteins | sample MGYA00380187_ERZ808032 | MGnify/ENA primary metagenome ERZ808032 (study PRJEB31490, sample SAMN06133378) | cow dung metagenome | isolation source: M10 | host: cow | place: China: Chengdu | collected 2015-05 ...
TTGAGGATGAATTTGCATCTTATGTGGGGTCAAAGCATTGTGTTGGGCTGGCAAATGGTTTAGATGCTTTGTGGTTGGCGTTTAAAGTGCTTGGCATTGGCGCGGGTGATGAAGTGATTGTGCAAGGCAACACCTACATTGCCAGTGTAATGGGGATCACCATTAATGGGGCAACGCCTGTGTTTGTAGAACCGGATCTGCGTACCTACAACATGGACCCGGAGCGGATCGAAGAGAAAATCAACGAACATACCAAGGCCCTTATGAAGGTACATACCAGCAACTACCGTATTGTGGGCTTCAGCGAAACCCCCGACCTTTCCGATCTGGTGAAGCTGGGTCATGAAAGGGGTCTGCCGGTGATCGAGGATCTGGGCAGTGGCTGCCTGGTGGATCTGCAGCAGTTCGGTATCCATGGTGAGCCCACCATTCAGGATTCCGTCCGGGCGGGCGTGGATGTGGTCAGCTTCTCCGGCGACAAGCTGCTGGGCGGCCCCCAGGCAGGCATCATCCTGTGCAAAAAAGAATGGATCGCCAAGCTGAAAAAGCACCGTTGAGGTCCCATATTCAAGATCGCTCAGTCCCCACAATTCAAAAAGAATTATGGCAAAAAGGCAGAGAGATTACCGTTGTAACGTTTGTGCTGATGTGAGGAATTTTTAGAGTTATACCTTGTTGTGTGGTATGATTATCAAATATCAACCTTGATACAAATCACAACTTACGCATTTTTATGTTTTTCGCAACGAGTGTCAGCACCAACATGATTATATACAGGCAACCAATGGTAATGAAAATTGCAGGCCAACCAAATGCATCTTTGACAAAGCCAAACACTGATGCTTGAATCGCAGCACCCATGTACACAGCCCAGTCAAGAATTCCTACAACAGTGGAAGAAAGCGCGCGACCGCCCATATCTCCCGCAATTGCCCAAATAACTCCTGTAACCATACTGAAAACGCCAACAACGAAAAGCATAATTGTTGCAGGTAATTGGGTTTTAAAGAAGGGGAAGCAAATTAAACCTGAGAAGGCAACAACCGATGCCAAAATAAGCATAGGTTCTCTTTTGCCTTTGAAAATTTTATCGGTGATAAAGGGGAAAACAAACATAGCGCAAGCCTGACCGATAGGCAAGAGAATTGAGGAAAAAATACCCTCTTTAACCGAAAGGTTCATCTCATCCATAAAGTAGGTTGGAACCCAGGTGAGAAGACCGTAACGACCGATACCGGCTATTGCTGAAATTAAGCAAAAAACAATAACCTTGGGCTCACTGAAGAGAAGTTTATAAGGATAGAAGAAGCCTTTCTTTTTGATTTGTTCTTCTAAAACAGCATCCTTTTCATCAAGAGCTTTATCCTTTTCTTCAAAAGCATTAAGACCGATATCCTCGGGTTTTTCCTTAAAGAACGCTATAAAAGCGATAAGGATAAGCACCATTGGAATCATTGGCAAGCGGAAGCCAGCACGCCAACCCCATTCGGGATTGAGGGCTAAGCAAAGGTTGATTGTAAGATATGTAACAACCTGAGCAACACCCGAGAAAGAGGTTGCAAGACCTGAGGCAAAGCCTCTTTTCTCTTTTGGCCACCATTTGTTGAGAACACCAACGCCGTTTGCCCAAACCATTGCCTGACAAAAACCGTTAAGTCCCCAAAGGATTGCGATAACAACAAGACTTTGCTGGAAAGAAATTATAACATTAAGTATTGCAGAAGAAGCAACACCAAAAATCATAAGCTTCTTATAGCCGAAGAGCGAGCCTAAACGGCCGCTAACCAACTGACCGAAGGCATAGCACCAAAAAAGCGCCGATGAAACAACACCGATAGTTCCTAAAGAGGAACTAAATTCTTCTTTTAAAAGGTCCATAACCAAGTTGATGTTTTGGCGGCCATTATAGAAGAATAAATATGTGAATCCAAAGCTTAAAAGCACAAGCCAAGCATATTTTTTGAACTTCTTAAATTGCTCGGAATTATATCCATACATAAGCTTTTAACTCCCTTAGTTAAATATTTTAGAATCAGCCTCATCATAGGCTACTATTTGGGCTGTAACACGAGCGTGGTCATCAAGATTATCAATTTCATCAACGAAATAGTTTTCATAATCGAAGGCACGAATATTTAAAGCAGGGAAAATCTCATTAAGAGCATTCTCGGCATAGCATTTATCCTCGCCCTTGTGGATAAATTCAACAACCTTTCCAATCCAAGCAGAAGCGGTTGCCTTTTCCATCTTATAGAACGGCTGGAATGCAAAACAGTCCTCATCAAATATATGAATAGAAACCTCTATAACCTTGCCATCCTTAACTCTTCCCTTGAAATCCTTTTCGGGAAGCTCTTTCTTAAAGTTAACGGTTGCGGCATTTTTGTCCTCACAGTTAATCATATCGTGAGCTAATTTGCGGTTGAAAACAAGGTCGCCGTGAAGGAAGAGTAAATCATCATTCATATGTTCACGGGCTAAGAACATTGAGTAGATATAATTTGTTTTATCATATATATCGTTGCGAACAAAGGTGAAATTAAGCTCGGGAAAATCTGCAGCCTCGCCCTTAAGCTGTTCCTCAAAAGGACCTGTTGTTACGACGAAGTCCTTAATGCCCTCAAGACTTAAAAGTCTGATTTGGCGATGAAAAACGGTTTCGCCGTCTAAAAGTCTGGCCATTGATTTATGGTTGTTCTTTGTGAACTCTCCCATTCTGTTTCCAAGACCGGAATTAAAAATAACTGCTTTCATAAATTTTCTCTCCTATTATATGTTGTAATTTTAGATTCTTTAGATATTTTAACAAAAATCAACAAAAAGTCAACAAAAAGAGGCTATTTTTGAAAAATAATGGTTGAAAATCACCTTATGTTGATTTATAATATACAAAAAGGTTTTTTCGAGGTGATTTTATGTCAGTGGGCAGTAATATAAAAAGGCGAAGATATGAGCTTAAAATGTCCCAACAGGAATTGGCCGATGCGATGGGTTATAAAACAAGGTCAACGATAGCTAAAATTGAATCGGGAGAGAATGATGTTTCTCAAAAGAAGCTTATAAAGCTTGCAAATATTCTTGACACAACACCCGAAGCCTTGGTTTCGGGCTTTGGTTTCTCTGAAACTTCTCAAATAGATAGCAGTTATAAGAAAAACCGAAATGCAGTTATTATTTTGGCGGGCGGAAAATCGGGAAGAAACAGGCAAAATATTCCAAGCCAGTTTATAAATGTTAATGGTAAACCGATTTTGGTTTATTGTATGGAAGCCTATCAAAAGCATCCATTGGTAGATGATATATATGTTGTATGTCTTAAGGGTTGGGAGAGTATAGTTAAGGCTTATGCTTCTCAGTATGGAATTGCAAAACTTAAGGGTATAGTTATGGCAGGAGGCAGCGGTATAGCCTCCCTTAAAAACGGTTTCGACTTTATTAAGGAAAAATATTCCCCCGAGGATACTGTTATTATCCAGGAGGCAACAAGGCCTATGGTAACCGCTGAAATGATTTCAAGGCTTTTAACCACTGTTTTAGAAAAAAGCAGTGCAACAGTATGCCATAGAATGAACGATTATGTTCAGTTTGATATTTCAAGAGCAACTCCGAGATATGTTAATAGAGATTCTGTTATAGCAATGCAGTCTCCCGAGGCGCATAAATTATCCTTGATAGCCGAGGTTTTTGATTCGGCTAAAGAGAAAAATCACAGTTTAACCGAATCCTGTTTTACAATGCTTATGCATTCCTTGGGCTATGGGATAAACTTTATTGAGAGCAATATCAATAATATTAAAATAACAAGAGAAGAGGATATCGCTGCCTTTGCGGCAATGGTTAAGGATTAAATGAAAGCATTAAGATTTATAAAGAAAAACCTTGTTTTTTGCATTGCGGCTTTGGCGGCTATTGTTACCTGTTTTTTGGTGCCGCCTGATAAAGCTTATCTTGATTATTTTGACTTTAAAACTCTTTCTTGTTTGTTTTTAACCTTGGCGGTTGTTTGCGCTTTGAGGAATATAAAATTCTTCACCATTTTGGCAAGAAGATTAGTGAATCTGGCGGGAAATCTTCGCTCCTTGTTTTTGTTGCTTATAGTTATAACCTTTATAGGCTCTATGATTATCGCAAACGATATGGCGCTTATAACCTTTCTGCCGTTAGGCTTCTTTGCCCTTTCGGTAACAAAACAGGAAAAATATATGGCATATCTTTTTGTGCTTCAAAATATATCGGCAAATTTGGGCGGTATGCTAACCCCCTTTGGAAATCCGCAAAACCTTTATTTGTATTCCTATTTTAATATACCAACCGGCGAGTTTTGCTCTATTATGCTACCATCCTTTTTGCTTGCGGTTTTGCTTTTGGTTGTGGCATGTATTCCGATAAAACCGATAAAGTTTTCGCTTAAAGAGGAATTTCCCGAAAAGCTTAATATTAAAAAAACTATTCTTTATATAGTGCTGTTTTTGGTGTCTATTCTTATTGTTTTTAGAGTAATTCACTTTGGCTTAGGGCTTATAGTTATCCCGATTATCCTTTTCTTTACCGACCGTGATTCACTTAAAATGGTTGATTATGCCCTGCTTGGAACGTTCTTCTTTTTCTTTATTTTTGCGGGAAATCTTTCGAGATTGGATGCAGTAAATCTTCTTATTTCATCCTTGCTCGAAAAGGATACTTTAATTGTATCGGTGGTTTCCTGCCAGTTTATAAGCAATGTTCCATCGGCTATTCTGCTTTCAAGGTTTACTAATGATTATGCCGCATTGCTTTTGGGTGTTAATATCGGCGGCACGGGAACTTTAATTGCCTCTCTTGCAAGCCTTATAACCTTTAGTGAATTTAAACTATTGCATCCCGAACAAACTAAAAAATATCTTTGCATATTCACGGTGGCAAATATAATATTCCTTGTTATTCTAACCGTAGCAGCCAAGATACTAATATAAAATCAAAGAAAATCAGAGGGAAAATTATGGATTTTGAGAACTTAATTTCAAAAAGATATTCTGTTAGGAATTTTAAAACTGAGCATTTGCCGGAGGAGATAATTGAAAAAATACTCGATGCGGGGCATAAAGCACCGACAGGATGCAATTATCAGCCTCAGAGAATTTTGGTGTTAAATACCGATGAATCAATAGAAAAGCTTCGCCGATGCACAAAATGTCATTTTGGTGCAGAATCGGCAATGCTTGTTTGCCATAATAGAAATGAGAGCTGGAAAAGAGTTTATGACGGAGCTCTTTCTTCTCCTGTTGATGCGGTTATCGTTACAACCTATATGATGCTTGAGGCAACTAATCTCGGGGTTGGCACTTGTTGGGTTATGCATTTTAATCCAACAGCTATGAGGGAAGAGTTTGGAATACCCGAAGAGCTTGAGCCTGTAGCCCTTCTTGTTATGGGTTATCCCGCCGAAAACGCCAAACCCCTTGATTTGCACTACCAAAACCGCCCGATAGAAGAGGTTGTTTTTAACGATAGTTTTAAATAAAAAAGCGAGGTGAACTTCACCTCGCTTTATGTTAGAGAATATCTTTTTCGTGTAAAACAACACCGTTATCTTGTAATTTCTTTTGTAGTTTTGAAATGTTGATGGAGGAAAAATCATCTGTCATAGCAGCAGCGGTTCCTGCCGCCTGACCGGTTACTGCGCAACAGGGAATGACGCGCATTACATCCCACAAAGTCTCGTTTACTGATGTGCAACGCCCGGCTACTATTAAGTTTTTCATCTTGTTGTTATAAAGCGTTCTAAATGGCACTTCGTAAATCGGACCCCTTTTTTTCCAGTTTGAAACCATACCTATTGAGTCTTCAAAAAAGGTGTGCATTTCGGTATGAGCAAGTTCATATTCGCCAACTATTTTTCGTGTCATACGAATCTGTGGAATGGTTGCAATAGTGGAAATAACAGCGTCTTTATCTGTTTCTCGTTTTTTCAGCCAATGTTCCAAGGTTTTTTTGTGAGAAAGGCAAACCTGTTCGGAAAGTTCTTTACCGTCAAGACCTGTAAAACGGCGACTGATAAGCGGTTTTGCCTCGTTTCCTGTGCGCTCTTCTTCGGGAATATCCGCTGCGCCGATCGGTTGCAGATGATAGCCGCTTGAATTGGTATAATAATACCACGCAGCGAGCACATTTCCCTGCTCAAACACGACAGTCGGCACGCCTGCAAAATGGGCAATGTCGCAATCTCCGGTGGCATCTATAACCGAGCCGACAGAATAGGCGGTTCGGCCGGATTTGTTTTCAACATAAAGTTTAGTGATGCGATTGTTTTCAGTGGAAACATCAACAACATAACTTCCGTAAAGAATTTCCACACCATTTTCCAAAAGAAGTTTTTCCGCTAAAATTGCAAATACTTGTGCATTGTATTGCACCTCATAACGCTTGTCTTTTTCTGTTTTTGTGCCGATATTATCAAGCCAGTTTTCAGGGTATTTGTCTTCAGCACCATAGGTGATAGAAAGTTTTAATAATTCTTCGGCAATACCAAAAGAAATCTGATGACCAAAACCGTCACAAAGCGGTAAATATATTGTAACAAGTCCCGCCGTTCCCAGTCCGCCAAGCATATATTGTTTTTCAAAAAGGATAACTTTTTTACCTTCACGTGCTGCCGCAAGTGCAGCTGCAATGCCGGCAATTCCTCCGCCACAAACAGCTACATCATATTTTTTCATTTAAAAGGCTCCTTTATCGCAATTTTAATTAATTGTATCATACGAACATTAAAAAGTAAAGGCGGCAGTATAAATCTCCACCATTTACAAATACTAACATCCCGATTTAAAAAATTTGTGAAAAAGCCTCCCTTGTGCAAAGGGAGGGGGACCGCTTGCGGTGGAGGGATTGTAAAAAAAGAAACAATCCCCCAGTCGCCTACGGCGACAGCCCCCTTTACACAAATGGGCATTCTGTGGAAGGAGAATTTTACACGCTTTGCGTGGCAAGGTTCTCGGGCACCTATTCAAAATCTTTGATTTTGTAAATGGGTGAGGTTCTTATATATGAAAGCAACAGGAATTGTGAGAAGAATTGAGGAATGAGGTATAATAACACCAAGAGCTATAAATCCTAATGAACACAGACCTTTAGGGTAAATTTTTAAAAATAACTTCTGTTGAAAAACGAGTCGAATTATGGTATTATATACCAAGAGGTGACTTAAAGACAGTGGAACGCAAACAAAAACTTGATGTTATAGGTCAAGTAGAACATATGAAAAATAAAGGAATAAAATTTAATATTGAAGACGAAAGTTTTGCAATTAATTATTTGAGCAATAATACATATTATTTCAAATTAAAGGCATATGGAAAGTTATATGATAAATATAATTCGGGAGATAATAAAGGGCAATATTTAAATTTAGAATTTGCATATCTGCGTGATTTAGCAACGGTAGATTCGTTATTAAGGAAGAAAATATTAAGCATTGCGATTGATGTGGAACATTATCTAAAAGTTAAACTTTTGCAGGATTTTAATAAGTCTAACGAAGACGGATACGATGTTATTGAAGCGTTTAAGAATTTAGATTCACAACATTTTGATAAAGAAATAAAGAACAAATCATATGGAAGAGCTTGTAAAGATCTTGTAGAAAAATATAAAAATGATTTTGCTATTTGGAATTTTGTAGAAATAATAAGTTTTAAAGATTTTCAAGAGTTATATAAGCTTTTCTATTCAAGAAATAAAGAATTGTTTTGTTTGAAAAAGAACAAAGAAAATTTTAAGGGCGAATATTTTTACTTGATAACTCCTGTTAGATTATTAAGAAATGCTGCCGCACATAACAACTGTTTATTAATAGATTTAGTAAAAGCACCAGATTTGTCTTTCGACCCTGAATATACAGTTTGTACTTTTTTAGGTAAAAACGGAATAAAAAACACAACAATAAACAAGCAAATGTCCAAACCGGTTATTAATGATTTTTGCGTGTTGCTTTATTTATATTCACTAGTTGCACCATTAAAAGCGCAACAGCATGCTTTTGAAGAGTTAAAAGATTTTTTTGATAACCGAATTATTAAGCATAAAGAGTATTATAAAAACAATTCTATTCTTTTATCTGCATATGATTTTATGAAAAAGGTAATAGATATTTTTTATAAATCTTCACAAAATGTATAATTCTCTTCACAAAATGTAAAGATTTTTCTTGACAAAATGAAAAATAGTACATATAATAGTATTGTAGAAAAAAAACAAATACCATTGTTTTTAGTGGATCGGTGCCTGCACTGGTCCTATTTTTTTATTTAAAAAGAAAAACGGAGTGGGAATTCCACTCCGTTTTTGTTATTTGATTAACTCATATTTAAATAACATTGGGATTATCTCATTACTATAATAATGTTTGAGTGCATTGTCTAATTTCTTGATTTCCGAATTTAAAGCATTATATTTATATACCATAACTGGATTGCCTTTTTTATCTTTTCTTCCGCTATCTATCTTGATATTAATTTCTTGCATTATTTGCCATAATCCATAACGAACTTTTTTATCTGAAACTTTATATTCGTCCGTTTTAGAAGCTTCAAACAATACATCTCGCCAATATTTTAAAAGCGTTTCTTCTATTTCCGATAATTCCAAACCATCTTTTAAATATTCTTGTAATGCTTGCCAGGTTAGAGTATCTTCGCGGTCGAAACATAATTCGTTACGATAAAAACGTTTGTCACTACCTAAAAACGATTTGCATTTGTTTTTTGGTGTAAGCGCAGTATAAAACAAACATTTTTTCAAAAAATCTTTATCCTTTAAAAACGAACCCTGCCCGTCATATGACTTTGAATAAACATCAGCCTTGTACCATTTATCATATGGAAAAGTAGCCGCAACAAACAATGGTAATTTTTCGGTAAAATTATCACTTCTGAGGTAAAATCCATGAGCTTTATATATTCCGCATCGAGTTAACATTACATCTTTTCTATCAATTTGAAAATTGCTTGCTACTAAATATGCAATCGTTTCATTGCTATAAATCGGTTTTATATAAACTTTCCTACCATTCGAAACAAACTCTGAACCATCCCTTTCGCAGATAATTCCATCTTCTGAATAGTTGACAAGTGGCCTTTTATCGTACGCATAAGAAAGATTATAAAATGCCTTTTTAATAGTGATATCATTAGTAGCTCTACTTGTAATCTGATTTTCAATATCATATGGCGTGAGCGTGATTTCTTTAGTATCTGTATCATCAATATTTTTCCACCAAATACATCCTATTGCAGAAACTTGATTTGCATGGAAGTGCTTTCGATTACATAAAAAACCATCTACAAATTTTTTATTTGCTAAACTTTGATTGCGCCAATACTTTGTTGGAGCGTATAAAATATAACTATCTGTTGGCTTTCTTAAATAAAATTTAAAACCACTCCAAATAAAGAGATTTGATAAGTCGTTTAAAACCACGCCTTTATATTCTTTTTTCATCTCTTTAATGACATAACTTTGTTTCCATACATTTTCTTTTTTGCCAGTTCCTTGAATTCCACCGCTACCTGATTCGCTATATGGTGGATTTTCCATAAGGATAACGACACAATTAGGGTCGCTTACTCGTTCTCGTATAAAATCATTTGCTATTCCTTGCTCATTTTTCTCGGCAGGGATAATATCATACGCTAAAGCATCTATATTGGGAATTACAACAAGACATTTATCACCATATTTATAGTTTAATATAGCGTACTCATTAAATTCAATTGTAGATAAAATACAATGTTTTAATATTTCGTCAGGCAATCCTTCCTCAAGGTTTCCTGTTCCTGCACATCTATCAATAATTATATAATCCTTACCTTCGGGTATTTCCTCTATAGCCCTGAAGAGCATCTTATGCATTTCGTTAACATAAGCTGTTGGAGTATAATAAGCACCCTGTTCCCTTTGCAAAAGCCCAGGATTTAAGCAATCCATAATATCTTCGAATTCAATGTTATCAGCTTTTTCGTAAGGATAAATTCTGTCTTGTAAAACATTAGGGTTTCTTATTTCTGCATTTTTACCTTTGATAAACTTATCTTTATCTTGGCTGTGCTTATAGAATTGCTGAGACAAACCGAGAATATTGTTTTTATCAACGTGATATTTTACAAAATTTTCACTGTTAACTACAGTTAATAATTCCTGCAAGCCTGTACTTGTTGAATAATCTATTGTAATATATTTGGCTTCTGTTTTATATGTCTCGTTATTTCTGCTAGCAGCACCAAAATAAACTTTTTCAATATCTTTTAATAAATCTGCAGATTTAAAGATATATGCTGTTTCTCTATTCAAGTCATTAAGGATTAAATTGGCTGGCAATTTTTCTCCACGGATACGGATTCGTGAAGCATATTTTATTGCTTGTGATAAAACTTCATAAATGTTTTTGATATCAACTTTGTTTTCATATAGATTTCCTCTATCAACACCGTCGGTGTTATGAGATAAATCTGGATTTATACCTACTCTACTATAAAAATCTCTTTGGCCTTCATATTCATCGTGATATTGTTTCATTATTTTTTCCTCCTGCTATTTTAGAAACAAGTTCAGTATATTTTTGTGGATTTTTAAGATATGCCTCTGCAGCAGAGTTAAAAAAATCTGCCATGCTGGGCATATCATCATCGCTTATTACTGCTATGTGTAATTTTTTGAAAGTATCAGGGTTCATTCTAAACTGAACTTGTCTTGTGCGTTTGGCTCGAAACGTTGCTTTTCTACTCAACTTGCAACCTCCTTTTAATGATATCATTTTATCATAATATAATGATATCATTAATAATTTAAAAAGTCAACAAACGATTTTAAATAACAGTATAATTTTTCTTTGTTGACAAATAATAGTATCACGATTTGAATTTAAAGGAGTTTTTATATATGAAAGCAACAGGTATTGTGAGAAGAATTGACGACCTTGGTCGTGTGGTTATCCCGAAAGAAATCAGAAGAACAATGAGGATAAGAGAGGGAGACCCCTCTCATACAACATTGACACCTTTCGACCGTTTCTGCTGGGCGATACATAGTGTGGTGCAGAGGTATAAAGAGAAAGCGGAGTGAAATTCACTCCGCTGTTTTGTTTTACAAAAGAACTTCTTTGTTTGTTCCGTAAAAAACATCCTCTTTATTGCTGATGAGTTTGAAAAACTCCTCTAATTTCACCCAGTAATCCGCACCGTAATCCATTTCGTATGAATGTCCCCAAATATAAAACACCTTTGGCTCTTTAGGTTTAAATTCCACAAACTCTCTGCCTAATTGCATCATTTTTTCAAAATCCAAATGATATGCCGTGGGATTAAAATGGTAGAGATTTTCTTGCAAGTCAAAACAGTTATTTGTAGTAATGGTACGACTGTATTTAACACCTGTGTTTTTCTTTATAATACCTGCAACTCGGTCATCATTATTTACGCCGCCGCAAGGATATGCCATACCAACAACCTCATATTCCACAAGTTCCGATAAATTGAGCCTATCTGCTTCAACCTGGCGAATAATCTCTTTATCATCGCATTGTGTAAGGTTTGGATGTGTCAAGGTATGAACGGCAACCTCGTGCCCTTCATAAATATGCTTAACATCTTCCGTATGTATTTTATAATGTGCAATACGCTTGCCTTCGCGAATAAGCATACCTTTTTTTGATAATAATTCAGAGTTTAAATTAAAGGTGCATTTCAAACCGTATTTGTTTAAGAGCTCGATAAGTCGAATATCTTGTACCACACCGTCATCATAACTAAAGGTTATGGCTTTCTTTTTTACTTGTTCACGAAAAAACATAGCATTACCTCCTTTTTATTTATTATAACATATTCCATTTCAAAAGTAAATCTTGCAGTATAAATCTCCTCAAAATACAGATAATAACAACACAATTTGTAATTTAAGGAGAAATGTATATATGAAAGCAACTGGAATAGTTAGAAGAATAGACGACCTTGGTCGTGTGGTTATACCGAAAGAGATTAGAAGAACCATGCGAATCCGTGAGGGAGACCCGTTGGAGATTTATACGTCTGCCGGCGGGGAGGTTATTTTTAAAAAATATTCGCCGATGGGGGAGCTTGCTGAGTTTGCTTCGCAATATGCCGAGGCTTTGGCTTCTTTCTCAAAGTTTCCCGTTTTAATATGCGACAGGGACCATTGCGTTGCGGCGGCGGGAATTTCCAAAAAAGAGGTGCTTGAAAGAAGAGTTAGCCCCGAAATTGAGGAGATTATGGAAAACCGACAAAGCAAAAAGTTTGAGGATGACTCAATATTGGCACTAGAGGGGCTCAAAAGAAGTGTTAAAGCTATTTCGCCCATCATAAATGCAGGGGATATCGGGGGAGCGGTTATTATGGTTGCGGATGAAATTAATTCGCCTTGTAGTGATACAGACCTTAAAATACTGAGTGTTGCCTCGGCATTTCTTGCCAAACAAATGGAATAACTTAAAGCCTCGGGGAGCCGAGGCTTTTTAACTTGCTATTTTAATTATTGTATGATAAAATAAATTGAATATATATGTGAATTTTTATAGGAGGGCATAAAAATGAAAAATGCTATCAGAAAAACCAAAATCGTTTGCACAATAGGCCCTGCCTGTTCTGATGAAAAAACTATAACCGAAATGTGTCTTGCGGGAATGAATGTTGCAAGAATGAACTTTTCCCACAACACCCACAAGGACCACGAGGAAAGAATGAATCTTGTTAAAAAGGTTAGAGAAAAATTAGGGCTTCCAATAGCTATCTTGCTTGATACAAAGGGCCCTGAATACCGCATTAAAACCTTTAAAAACGGCAAGATTTTCTTGAATGCAGGGGACAGCTTTACCTTCACAGCCGAGGAAATCGAGGGTGATGAGACCAAGGTTTCGGTTAACTATAAGGACTTGGCGCACGACCTTCAAAAAGGAGATAAAATTCTTCTTAACAACGGTCTTTTAAGCTTTGAGGTTTTATCTACCACCGAAAAGGATGTTAACTGCCGAGTGCTTATCGGCGGCGAGTTATCCGACCGCAAGAGTATGAGTTTTCCCAACAAAACCTTAAAGCAAATATATCTTAGCGAGCAGGATAAAAAGGATATTCTTTTCGGCGCAAAGCAGGGCATTGATTTTCTTGCCTGTTCCTTTGTTTCTTGCAAACAGGACCTTATCGATGTTAAGGAATTTTTAAAGGAAAACAATATCGAGGGTATTGATATTATTGCAAAGATTGAAAACCGCTCGGGTGTTGATAACATTGAAGAAATTTGCGAGGAATGCGATGGCATTATGATAGCGAGAGGCGATATGGGTGTTGAGATACCCTATGAGGAGCTTCCTGCTATTCAAAAACAGCTTATAACTAAGTGCCGTTTGCTTGGCAAAAGAGCTATAACGGCAACCGAAATGCTTGAGTCTATGATTCAAAATCCAAGACCAACAAGAGCCGAAATTTCGGATGTTGCCAATGCAGTTTATGACGGAACGAGTGCCATAATGCTTTCGGGCGAAACTGCGGCAGGACTTTACCCTGTTGAATCGGTTAAGGCAATGAATAGAATAGCCCTTAACACCGAGCAAAACATACACTATTCAAAACGCTTTTTAAACCGTGAATTTAAAATTAAAAATACGGTTGATGCCATTTCCCATGCAACCTGCGGTATGGCTATTGATATAGATGCCAAGGCTATTGCGGTTTGCTCACTTTCAGGAATAACTGCGAGAATGGTTTCTCGTTTTCGCCCCCATGTTAGCATAGTTGGAATTACAACTGATGAAAGAAACTGGCGAAAGCTAGCTCTTTCTTGGGGTGTTGTTCCTGTTATGTGCGAAAATTATAATTCAATTGATGTTCTTTTCTTTACGGCTGAAAGACTAACCAAGGAAGCTTTAGGTCTTGAAAAGGGCGATAAGATTGTTATGACAGGCGGCGTTACCAACGGAAAATCGGGCAACACAAACCTGATTAAAGTTGAAACAATATAAAAAAGAAGGAATAATATTGAATAAATATAAAACCCTTTTATCCAACACCTTGCTGATAAGCATTGGAACCTTCACCTCTAAGTTGTTGGTTTTCCTTATGGTGAGGTTTTATACGGGTTATCTCACCCCTGCCGATTACGGCACGGCTGACCTTTTAACCCAAACGGCAAACCTTTTGTTCCCGATAATTTCACTCGGGATAACAGAGGGTGTTTTCCGCTTTGCTATGGATTCGGGTGCGGATAGAAAAAGCATTTTCACAATAGGCTTTTTATGTATAACTGCGGGTGCATTGCTTTTTGGCGGCGTTATTCCGCTTTTAAACCTTGTTGGAAGCTTTAAAGGATTTGTTTGGCTTATAGTGGTTTATACTCTTGCAGCTTGTTACCACGCATTATGCTCGCAGTATATAAGAGCTATCGGCAAAACGGGACTTTTTGCAGTTCAAGGCATTATAAACACCGCTTTGGTTATAGTTCTTAATATTCTGTTTTTGGCAGTATTCGATTTAGGGGTTACGGGATATGTTTTATCTGTGGCCTTGGCTGATACTCTTTGCACCGTTTTCTTGATTTTCAAGGAAAGGCTATGGAATGCTATTACCTTTAAGCCTGATAAATCGGTATTCCCCAAAATGCTTAAATATAGTTTGCCCCTTATACCTGCAACTATTTTTTGGTGGATAACCAGCGTTTCGGATAGATATATGGTTGATGCTATGATAAGCCCCGAGGCCAACGGACTTTATACTGTGGCTTATAAATTGCCGACCTTACTCACCTTGGTTTCAACGGTATTTATGCAGGCTTGGCAGTTTTCGGCTGTTACCGAATCCGAGGGAGATAAAAAGGAACATGCTTTATTCTTCGGTCAGGTTTGGCGCTCTTTTCAGGCGGTTATGTTCTTGGCAGGAGGGGCGGTTATTGCCTTTGCAAAGCCTGTTATGAGGATATTGACAACCAGAGAGTTTTATTCAGCCTGGGAGTTTATCCCTGTTTTAGCATTGGCTATGGTTTTCACGGCTCTTACTACCTTTATGGGAACGGTTTATATAGTTGAAAAGAAGAGTGTTATTTCCTTTATAACTGCACTTATCGGCGCTTTAACCAACATAGTTTTGAACGTTATTTTAATACCCTCTTCCTTGGGTGTTCAGGGAGCGGCTATTGCAACCGTGCTTAGCTATATGATAGTTTTCGTAGTGAGAGCGGTTGATGCTAGAAAATATATCGGCTTTAAGCTTTATAGCCTTCATATTATTGCTAACAGTATCATACTTTTAATTCAGGCGGCTATTTTGATTTTTGAGTTGCCTTATTGGTATCTCTTTGAGGCGGTTTGCATTGCTTTACTACTCCTTATCAACTATAAGTTTTTGTTTGGTTTTATTGAGAAGATATATTTATCTGTTTTAAGAGGTAGGAAAAATGATTAATTTTTTGTTTGGAACAACCATAGGTAAGATTATCACAACCTTTTTTATTTCAATGGTTCCCGTTATAGAGCTTAGAGGTGCGATACCTTATGCTACGGGTATGGGGCTTGCTCCCGAGATAGCGATACCTGTTGCTATGATAGGAAACCTTATTCCGATTCCATTTATAATTCTTTTTATAAAAAAGATTTTTGCTTGGATGAGAAAGGTTAGCCCAAAGCTTAACGGCGTTGTTGATAAGATGGAAGCAAAGGCCGAAAAGAATAAGGAAAAGGTTCTTCGTTATGCTTTTTGGGGACTAACAATTTTTGTTGCAATCCCCTTACCAGGCACTGGCGCTTGGACAGGGGCTTTAGTCGCCGCAATGCTTGATATGCCTCTTAAAAAGGCCTTCCCATCGGTTGTTTTGGGCGTTTTGATAGCCGGAATAGTGGTTGCCTTTGTTAGTTACGGTGCTGCCGAGATTTTCTTTTAAATATTTAGTTGACAAATGTTTTATTATATGTTAAATTATTTTCAATAAGATAGAGGCGCGGTTTGTTATGAGTAGTCTTTGGATGCTAATCTCGGCGGAGAGATGCCAAGGGTTAAAGGAACGGCCGCCGAAGGTTTGCCTTGGCGAAGGCTTTCCTGGTAAAACGGAATAATATCCGGTTTACTGTCGCATTTGCGGAGAGCTATCGAAAAACAGGATTTTCGGCATACTATGTGTATGCTTCCTTTCTGATTTTTTGGTAGCCGAGCAATCGGCTATTTTTTTATGAATTTTAAAAAAGGAATGTGTTAAAAATGAAAAAACCGATTTTTGAAGGAATTGCAACAGCTCTTATTACTCCTATTACCGAGAATGGCATTGATTATGATGCCTTAGGAAGACTTATTGACTGGCAAATAGCTGAGGGTGTTAATGCTTTGGTTATTGCAGGAACAACAGGTGAGGGCTCAACCCTTACCGATGAGGAGCATAAAGAGGTTATCGCTTATTCTGTTCGCAAGGCAGGCGGCCGAGTTCCGATTATTGCGGGAACAGGCTCTAATGATACTGCCTATGCCTTGGAGCTAACCCGATTTGCTTGCGAGGTTGGGGTTGACGGAGTTTTAGTTGTTACCCCTTATTACAACAAGGCAACCCAAAACGGACTTATTAAGTTATTCACCCAAATTGCCGATGAATCAACCGTTCCGGTTATTCTTTATAATGTCCCCTCAAGAACAGGTGTTAATATTGAGCCTAAAACAGTTGCAACATTAGCAGACCACCCGAATATAAATGCTATTAAGGAAGCTTCGGGTAATATCTCGAATATTGCCGAGATTGCGGCTTTATGCGGTGATAAGATTAATATTTATTCGGGTAATGATGACCAAATCGTGCCTATTATGTCGCTCGGAGGAAAGGGTTGCATTTCGGTGCTTTCTAATGTTGCGCCGGCAGAATCAGTTGCAATCTGCGATAGATTTTTTGAGGGTAAAGTTAAGGAAAGCTGTGAGTTGCAGCTTAAATACTTGCCTTTAATAAACGCATTGTTTAGCGAGGTTAACCCCATTCCTGTTAAGGCTGCTATGGCTGCAATGGGCTTTTGCGAGGATTATTTAAGACTTCCTTTAACCTCTATGGAAGAGGCTCATAAAAAGGTTCTTTTAGATGAAATGAGAAATCTTGGCATCAAATTTTAGGAGTTACTTATGATTTGCGATAATATTTCGGTTAATGAGAAGGGCCATTTAACCTTTGCCGGCATTGATACTACCGAATTGGCTAAAAAGTATGGCACACCCCTTTATCTCATGGATGAAAACAAAATCCGTGAGAGAGTTAGGGTTTATAAAAATGCAATGGAGAGATATTTCCCTAAGGGCTCTATGCCTGAATTTGCTTCAAAGGCTTTTTCCTGCAAGCAAATTTATAGAATTATGGCCGAAGAGGGAATAGATATCGATGTTGTGTCGGCAGGGGAGATTTTCACAGCCTCCTCGGCAGGCTTTCCTATGGACAGAGCCTTTTTCCACGGAAACAGCAAAACTGATGAGGAAATCCGTTTTGCAATGGAAAAGGGTGTTGGCACTTTTGTTGCCGATAATGAGGAAGAATTAAAGGCTATCAATGAAATAGCAGGAGGAATGGGTAAAAAGCAAAGGGTTTTGCTTAGAGTTTCTCCCGGTATCGACCCTCATACTCATAAAAAGATTTCAACAGGCTCAACCGAATCAAAGTTTGGTGTTGCTATTGAAACCGGTCAGGCAAAAGGGTTTGTTAAGCTTGCGATAGAACTTGAAAATGTTGAGCTTCAAGGATACCATTGTCATATCGGCTCGCAAATTTTTGAGTCTGAGCCATTTGCTACAACCTTGGAAATAATGCTCAGGTTCATAGTGGAAATGAAAAAAGCATTTAATTTTGAGCCTGAAATTTTAAATATCGGCGGTGGCTTCGGTGTTCGCTATGTAGAACAAGAGCCTGTTATTGATTATGATGAAAAAATCAAAGAGGTTTCATATGTTTTAAATAAGCAATGCGAAAGATTTGGTATTGCTATTCCTAAAATTCATATGGAGCCGGGCAGAAGCCTTGTTGCAGACGCCGGTATGACCCTTTATACCGTTACCAATGTTAAAGAGGTTAAGGGCTATAAAAATTATGTTTCGATTGATGGCGGCATGACCGATAACCCACGCTATACTCTTTATGAATCTCCATATACAGTTGTTTTGGCTTCAAGAGCAAATGATGAAAAGGATTTTGTAGCAACCATTTCGGGAAGATGCTGCGAATCGGGAGATTTGATTCAAGAAGATGTTAAGATAACAAAGCCTTTAAAGGATGAGATTTTAGCAGTGCTCACAACGGGAGCATATAATTATTCTATGGCAAGTAACTATAACCGCCTGCCGCGTCCTGCTGTTGTTATGGTTCGCGATGGCGTGCCCCGCGTTATAGTTAAAAGAGAAAGCTATGAAGATATTGTGAGGAATGATATATAATGTTTTCAGGTATTTGCGAATATATTTTCCGTTTGCCTATAGTTCTTATGGCAATAACATTTCATGAATACGCCCACGGCTTAGCTGCG
>ERZ808032.48-NODE-48-length-18157-cov-3.379093_pt1 | contig 18157 bp, 32 predicted proteins | sample MGYA00380187_ERZ808032 | MGnify/ENA primary metagenome ERZ808032 (study PRJEB31490, sample SAMN06133378) | cow dung metagenome | isolation source: M10 | host: cow | place: China: Chengdu | collected 2015-05 ...
CATAAAATTCATAGTCTTCATCTTTCTTATTATAATAATGTATATGGAACTATCGCAAATGTACGGCCATTCACGTCCGATGCTCAACGAAAAATGTTAGTCTTTCCCTCTATTTCTTAAATTGGTTGTAAAATAAAGAAGATATAACATTTATACACAGACAAACACTCATCATGCGCACCTCCACATTGCACAAGTCAGGCAACGGCTTGGCAAAAAAGCAAAAAAAGAACTTTTTGTTTTGTTTTGCACTCACCTTGCACTAACTTTGCTTGCTAAATCTTCATTCGCATGGACGAAACTCTTTTGCAACGCATCAAGCAACGCTACGGCGTGGTGGGCAATGCTGACGGGCTTAACAGAGCACTCGACATTGCCTTGAAAATTGCGCCGGTGGATCTCTCCGTTCTCATCACGGGAGAAAGCGGTGTGGGCAAAGAGGTGATACCACGCATCATCCACGACCATAGCGCCAGAAAAGGAAAAAGCAATAGAAGATTGTGACCAAAGCATACTTGATGCATCAAGAGCTTTTCAGCCAATTATGGAAGAGAAGAAGCGGATTATGGAGCAAATAAATGCACTTGTAATTGACCTTGGTGCAAAGCGTTCTGAATACACCGCAAGACAACATTCCAATCTGAACGCAATTAAGAATAAAATAAAAGAACTAAATTCCGAAAATGAGAGAATCTCTGCCGACAATACAAAGGCTCTTGAAGCACGAAAGTACGATGAAAGGATTTTGGAAGCCGAACAAAAAAGGCTTGAGGGTCTTAAAGCAATGCGCAACCAATTGGCAGAAAAGAGAGACGAAATAAAGGCTCTTGTTTTCACCGAGGTAAAGTGTGCATCATGTGGTCAAGATTTGCCTTACGAGCAAATGGATGAACTGAGAGAGAAATTCAATGCTAACAAGAATGCTCAGTTGAAAAACATTGTTGCTCAAGGTAAGAGTGCGAGACAGCAGATAGATGATTGCGAGGAAAGAATTAAGCAAATTGAAGAGCTTGTGGCAACACCTGTATTTTGTAAGCCATTGTTGTCTACCGAGGACTTAAACAAGGAGTATGATGAATATGTAAACTCACAAATTCCTTACGATGAAACAAAGGAGTGCAAATATTTGAACGAACAAATCAATGCCCTAAAAGCAAGTGTTCCCAATACGGATGTTAGCACAGACGAAATTGTTGCGAAAAAGAACTTGTTAATGGTTGAATTTAGGGAGTTGAATCGCAAGTATGGTGAGTATTCTATAATGGACAGAATTGCAAGTGAAATCTCTGCGTTGCAAAAGGAAAAACGTGAAATTGGAAACGAAATTGCACACGTTGAGGGTTGCATTGATAAGGTTCGTGAATATGAAGAAGAGAAAGCCAATATCGTGAGCGATAGAATTAACGAAAAACTTTCCGACTGCAAGATTGTAATGTACTCACGTTTGAAGAGTGGCGAACTAATTCCAGATTGCGTAATTGTCAACACAGATGGTGTGCCATACGCAACAATGAACAACTCTGCACGTTTGCTTGCTTGCTTGTCACTACAACGTTTTTTCTGTGAATACTTGAATACAAATCTCCCTGTATTTGTAGACGAAGCGTCCGTTTATGACTCTGCACATTTGCCAAAGTTCGATGCACAGACAATTTACTTGTATGCGAGTGATGATGTATATATGAGAATAGAATAGTATATGGATAATGTAAAGAAATTTAAGGAGGTTGCAGAACAAATCTGCAACCTCTACGAAAAGAAGAATGCGGTTTATGGCGACTCTTTTTCAAATACCTATAGCACTCTTGGGGTTATTAGTGCAGTAACGAGAATTAGCGACAAATACAATAGGCTTTGCAATATTGTAAAGAACCCAGACATAGACAATCTTGGAGAAAGCCTTGAGGATACACTAATGGATTTAGCAGCATATTCAATAATGACAATTGTAAAACTTAAAGAAAATGAACAGTAGAATTAAAAGAAGAAACAAGAGTTGGGGGCAAGATGGTTCTCTTGGAAACGGAAAGCACTCTGGCTTCAATGAAATTCATGAGAGATGTATTGGTGGTTATGGAGATTGGCGTGAATACCACAAGGATTATGTTTATGAAAACATAGACAAACATATTTACGCAAAGTTGAGAAAGGTTTGTCCATATAGCATCAACTTGAAAAGACTTGGTAGCAAACCTTATCGCAAGTTGGTTCTTATGTTAAAAACACACGAATGGTAAAGAATGCAATAATAGGAGAGGTCGTAGACATACTATCAACAAAAGAGGGAACATCTAAAAAAGGCACAAATTGGGTTTTGCGCGAAGTTCTTATCAAAGACAATGATGGGGATTGCTACAAAGTTCCAATTATGAACGTAAATTTACAAAAGGGCGCACAAGTATGCATTCCTTTTGATTATGAAGGAAAGGAATTGTCTTCAACATGGATAAACGTAATAAAGCCAATAGGTGTATTTTCGCCTCTAATCAAAAAAGAAACGAGTAACAATAAACAAACGAAGGATAGCGGTATTGATAGCCTTCCTTTTTAACTAAAAAAAGATAAAAAAATGATTATTAAAGTAACAGGTACAATTACATCACAAGGTGCTTTGCGCCAAGGAGTAAGTCAATCAAGTGGAATGCCTTGGGCAACACAGAGTTTTTATGGTAGCCGATGAACACGACAAAGAGATTTGTTTTGAGGTTTTTGGAATGGAGAATATTAGCAAGTTCCAAGTAGGTCAGTCAATCAGTATTGATTGCACGATTACTGGTCGTGCTTACACCAACACCTCAACCACAGGTTCAAGCACCTCAGCCCACCACACAAGTTCCTCCCGTGGCGCAACCACAACCACAAGTGACTTACGCTCAACCTTACGTTCAGCCACAACCACAAGTTCAGCAAGTTCAGCAGCCACAACAAACGTTTCAAGGAACGGATTGCAACAATTCTGGCGACCTGCCCTTTTAGAATAGTATAAAACAAATAAACATAGAAAAATTATGTATTTTGAAGTTACAAGCAAAAGGGTTGTAGTAGACCCTAAAGGAAACGACAAGGAAATCTCAGAGCGTTTTATCGTCAAGGATGTTGAACTATTCGGCGAGGCTGAAATGAAAACTTTGCAAGAGTTCAACGGTGAAAACGATGTGGTAGCAATCAAGCAAAGTAAGATTCGTGAGTTTGTAAACGAGAAAAACGAAGAACAAGACGAAAATATCTACCTTGCAACTATTGTAAGTGTTTTTGTAGACGAAAGCAACGGCAACGAGAGAGAAACAACGTACGTTGTAGGATTGTGGGCAACAAGCGTTGGTGAGGCTAATGAGCTTGTAGTCGAATATCTAAAACAAGGTATGGGGGGATTTCCGTATTATTGGTGTTAAGCGAACCAAGTTTGTCGATTTAATATGATTTCAAAAATATTTTGTTTGTTCGTTTTTGTGTTGGGGACGTTATTGTTCTTTGATGGCGTCATGGGGCTTATTAACTGCCCCAACACTTTTGCGAACATTGTAGGTGTAATGCTTATTCCTACATACATTTCAATAGTGTATTTAATTATTCATTATATTATTAAAAAAGAAAAAAAATGAAAAACAAGAATTTAGTTATGGCACTTATGTGTGCTTTGTTTGTGTTAACAAGTTGTGGTTATGAACGCATTGATGCTGGTCACGAAGGCATGAAAGTAAACCTTTATGGTAGTAGTAAGGGAGTGGATGATGTATCCTTGGTTACTGGTGCAGTATGGTACAATCCTTTTACCGAGGATGTGTTTCAGTACCCCACACACGTCATTACTGTAGATTACGAGCCATTTACCGTCAACGCCAAGGATGGTAGCTCTTTCACGGTTGACCCAACGGTATCATTGAAGATTGTAGATGGTAAGTCACCACAGGTATTTATCAAGTATAGAAAGAATGACCTTAATGAAGTGATTGAAACTACTCTTTACAACTACGTCAAGAACGCTTTCCGTATTCAGTTGAATAACTATACTACCGATGAATTGGTTAGCAAGCGTGAAGAGTTTGAAAAGGCTATTGAGGACAGACTTGCTGGAGAACTAAATGCTGAATGTTTTCAATTGGAACAGATGACATCGGGTTTACAGTATCCTAATTCATTGGTTAAGGCTATTGACGCCAAGAATGCCGCAGTACAAGAAGCACAGAGAGCCGCAAACGAGGTATTGAAGATTGAAGCCGAAGCACGCAAGAAGGTTGCACAAGCACAAGGCGAGGCAGATGCTCTGCGTATCAAGGGCAATGCAGAATCTGAGTACAATAGAAAGATTTCAGCATCTTTGTCTGGCCTTATTATTCAACAAGAAATGATAAAGAAATGGGATGGCAAAACTCCCGTTTTCATGGGAGCAAGTAACACTATGTTGGACGCAAGTAAATTTGTGCAGTAATATGTTTTGGCTTATAAGTTATTTGATTGCTTTTTTGGTGTTCTACTTTGTTTTCTTTCGCTTTTATGAATTTGAGAGAGAACGTAGTGATAAACCTTGGAAAGTTGTAGGCAAAGTGAAGTTGCCAGTCTATGCGTGGTTAATTGGGTTTTGCATTGTACTAATACCAATATGTAATATTATTGCCGCTTTTGGTATCTTAGTGTGCAATATAATAAACCTTTGCGTCACCGACTCTTGGGAGCGAACGATTCATACATTTAAATTACCCTATTTTTTAACTAAGAAATATTGATTATTATGGCAAACGAAGTACAAGTAAAATTTGCATAATTGAATATTTTGTAGTATTTTTGTAGTGGGATAGGAGGAGTAATTAACCTCTGACAAGGGTCGCTTACAGCCCTTCCCATTACAATTTTGTAAGCATTGTTAGTAATTAGTTAAATGTAAGCGAAATGGAAATTTACAAAAATTTGAGTTTAGAGGATTTGCCTAACGAAGAATGGCGAGATGTTGTAGGGTATGAAGGGTTATACCAAGTAAGTAGCATCGGTAGAATAAAGTCTTTGGAAAGAAAAAGTGCTCAATTTTACCAAAAAGGCACACTTTGTTGCTATTCTGTAAAAGAAAAAATTTGCAAACAAAGTATAGTGAAGGGGTATTTGATGGTTCATCTTTCGAAAGAAAAAAGAAAAGAACAAATAAAGGTTCACAGATTGGTTGCGGGGGCATTTATACCTAATACTAAAGGGCTACCTCAAGTTAATCACAAAAATGAAAACAAGTTGTGCAATGAGGTAAAAAATCTCGAATGGTGTTCTTGCCAATACAATAACAATTTTGGTACTCGAAACGAAAGAATATCTCAGTCGCAACGCAACAATCCAAAATTTAGTAAAAAAGTCGTGCAATACACACTGGATGGAAAGTTTGTAAGAGAGTGGGATTCTATTTGTGAATTAGGTAGAAACTGTTTTGATAGGAAGGGCGTTTCTCGTGTATGTCGAGGAATAAAAAACTATAATACAAGTGGAGGATATATTTGGAAATTTAAATAAAGTAATTATGGCAGCAAACAATTTACCTGCGTTAAAGAGCGCATTGAATACAGAAAGTATTCAGAAGAAATTTCAAGAAATGCTTGGCAAAAAGTCGGCTGGTTTTATGACGAGTATCACCACTGTTGTACAGAATAACGATTTATTGCAAAAAGCAGATGTTAATAGTATTATTCTTGCAGCAGCACAAGCGGCATCATTAGATTTACCTATCAACCCAAACTTGGGTTTTGCAGCAATTATTCCATTCAATGATAAAAAGTCTGGAAAGTGCGTGGCTCAATTTCAGATTCAAAGAGATGGTTGGGTAGACCTTTGCTTGCGAACAGGGCAGTTTGAATACATTGCAAATGAGATTGTGTACGAGGGGGAGTTGATTGAAAAGAACCGCTTTACTGACACTTATATCTTTGACGAGACAAAGAGAACTGGAGACAAGATAATTGGCTATATGGCTTCCTTTAAACTCGTAAATGGCTACAAGAAAACCGTATATTGGACTGTTGACGAATGTAAAAAACATGGCATGCAATACTCTCAAACATTCAAGAAGGGATTTGGACTTTGGAAGGAGAATTTCAATGCTATGAGCCTAAAAACGGTACTTAAACACCTTTTGAAGAAGTTTGCACCGAAATCAATAGAGAGCATTGCAAGGGCTATCGAAAGCGACCAAGCAAGTTTTGTTGGCGATATTGACAATGCCCAAGCCGTGTATGTAGACAATCAAAAAGAAGAAAAAGAATCCGTTGATGTAACTGATTTCGTTGAAGAAGCAGAAGAAGTTGTAGACACCACTACTGGAGAGGTGCTTCAAGCGGAAAACAAAGAAGTGAAGGATAAATTTGATTTCTAAATATAGGGGAGAATCTTTCTCCCCTTAACCAAATATTTTTTTATGGGAATATATTTTGAAGCGGATATTTATATCCAAGACGTGCATGAATACGAAAGCGTGTATGATGTTGAGTGCGATTTGCAGGATTTAGAAAGAGAGAAGGCTTGTATACGTGAGCGCATGTTAATGATGGCAATGGGTGGTTCTTCAAGTGTAAATCTTTTGGATTGCGAAAACAATCCATGTGATGCTGTTGATGTTATTCACTCAAAGTTTACCGATTTACTGAATTGGTATGTGGATATATGCAAGAAGGGATACCAAATGGAACTCTATAAAGACTATCTCAACGAACATGGCAATGGTTAATTTTCATAATTCGTAAAAAAATTGTACCTTTGCACAAGAAGAGGATAGGTAGGAATTGCAAACCTATCGACAAGGACTTTTAACATACGCTTTGCCCTTCCTCTTTTTATAAAAAAGCGTATAAACTTAATTAAAGCGTATGGATATAGAAAAAGAAATTCAATGTTTACCTAACGAAGAATGGCGACCTGTAAGTGGATTTAAAAATGTATATGCCATTAGCAACAAAGGTAGATTGGCATCAAATAAACGCAAATGTTGGCATGTACTATCTAATAAAAACTCAAAAGGAGGCTATTTTTCAGTTATATTAACGGATGGTGTGCAAAAAAGACATACAAGAATACATCGTCTTGTTTATGAAACTTTTGCAAAACAACTTCCGAAGGGAAAGGGTAATCATATTCATCATTTGAATGGCAACAAACAAGATAATAGAATTGAAAACCTATCCTTTAATACGGCAAAAGAACATAATCTGATACACAGCAAGTAAAATCCATCAAAGAATTACGGCATGATTTTCTATAATAAGTATATCAAAACAAAACGAATCATTCAATTAGACTTAGAAGGAAATGAATTAAATGTTTTTGCTAATGCTGTCGAAGCGAGCAACGCTACAGGTGTTTGTCGAAGAAATATTTTACAAGTTGCAAAACAAGAACCCTATAACAAAAAAGGGAATACCCGAAAACAAGCAGGAGGCTATGTATGGAAGTTTGTAGATTAAAAGTTTTAGGTTCATCGTCATCTGGAAATTGTTATATATTAGAATGTGCAGGAGAATCTTTAATTATAGAATTAGGTATTGATTGGAAAGATATGTTGAAACAACTTAATTATAAGGAGGGTTTTGAGCAAGTGCGAGGTTGTTTGACCTCGCATCGATGACGACACAAAGACCATTCAAAATCAATCGCAAATGCGCTAAAAAGCGGTTTAAGCGTGTATTCTTGTAAAGACGTGCAAATGTACCACCCAAAGGTAAAAGTGCTTGAATTGGGCAAGAAAACGCGAATTGGTGGCTTTCGTGTGCAGCCCATACCATTAGAACATTCCGTTGAGTGCTACGGCTTTATAATTGAACACAATGAATGCGGAAAAATTCTTTTTGCAACAGACTGCAAAGAGTTTAGGTACAAGGTGAAAAACGTGAACCATATAATGATAGAATGCAACTGGAGTGAAGATATTATCATTGATAATATGTGTGACAATATCGAAATGCGCTCAAGGTACGACAACCATCTTGAGTTGAATGATTGCATAAGTGCTATCCGTGCGAACCACAACCCATTTTTGCAGAATGTAGTGTTGCTACATTTATCATTCTCAAATAGTGACGAGAATGCTTTTTTAGATGCGGTAAAGTCGTCAATTGGAATCAATGATGTGTTTGTGGCAAAAGAAGGTTTAACGTTAGAACTAAAAAAGGAAAAATTTTAAATGGCGTATAACATCAACCATAGATTCAAGGAAGAGGTAATTATACCTTTTGTCGGTCTTAATGATAATGTGCAGTTCCTATGTGACAAAGGAGAAAAGCAAATCATTTGCACGGACGGAACATTGTGTAAACTAAAACAATGCGAAGAGAAGAAAATTTTTGATTTGGAAAGTGATGTTCAAAGGATTTACGGAATTGACACTTGGTCTTTTTTGAAAAGGTGGCATTCTGTTGCACCTAAAATGGACTCACTAAGTTTTTTCAAAATGAAATTAGAGAAACTATGAGAAGTATTCTATTTGTAAAAAAGGCATGCGAGGTATGTAGAATATCTGTTCAGGAATTTTTTCTTGAAGAAAACGACAAGCAAGTCATACATGCGAGAGTTATGGTAATCAAAGAGATGACAAGTAGAGGATATGACATATACGATGTTGCTCGTCTATTGCAGCTTGATAGCCCTATGTGCAAGAAGTATTTAAACTCTTTTGATTACAGATACACAAAACAAGAATACTTTAGAAGCCAATATTTAAACTTTAAAAAGAAATTAGAATAATATGACAAGTAGATGTTACATCGGAATTGATGTTGGTTCAAAAGGATTTATAACACTAAACACGGGTGACGAACTAAGGTTTTTTTCAATCGCAGACAACGATAGTTATCAACTTTCAGATATATTGCATTCAATAAAGGAAGAATTTCCCAACGTTGTTTGTGCAATGGAGGAGATACACGCAATTTTTGGTAGTTCCGCAAAAGCAACATTTGCATTTGGAGAAATCAATGGTTTGCTCAAAGGTCTGTTGATTGCAAATAAAATTCCATACCACTTGATACCGCCTAAAACATGGCAAAAAGAAGTTTGGAAAAACAAGGATATGGTTATTTCATATAAAAATGTCGTTATTAAAGGAAAAGAAACGTCAAAAAAAGAGATAAATACTAAACAAACATCGTTTAATGCTGCAAAACGGATATTCCCGACGGTAGACCTTAGAAAAAACGAGCGTTGTAAAAATTATGATGATAATAAGGTTGACTCTCTCTTATTATCTGAATACGGTAGGAGAAAAAACTTATAAACAACAAAAATATTTATTAAACATCAGAAGTTATGAAAAAGAAATTTAAAGTAATGTATTTTTACGCTGAGTGGGATAACAATTTTACTTTCAAGGGTGAACTTTTTGAGTTGTGCAGAGAACGAAACATCTACTTTGATGCTATTGACTGCGAAACACCAGAAGGAATAGCCCTAAGTACAAAGTATAATGTGAAACTATGCCCATACATCATTATGATGCACAACGGAAAAGAAGTGTGGCGTGGAGTTGCAAACGAAATAAACCTTGATGAATTTGCGAAAACCAAAAAAAATAAATAACTTTGCATTGGGATTTTGCATAATTTTGTTTTTTATTGTTAGTATTTTATGTTGTTTATCGGTGGGTGTGTAAAAGCACCCACCATAACTAAAACAAACACAATGGATAACGCACAATGTGAAAAAAATGTATTTGTATATGTAGCATTATCAATGCTATACATAAACGATATGCTCTGCAATTTAATTATTGACTTAAAGCCCTATGTCGCAACAAAAGACAAGGAAACGCAGAAGATTTATGGTGCATTGCTAAAAAGAGCAACCACATACCTTAAAAAAGCAAACGAGGGTTCTGAGGTTGATATTTACTTTTTTTCCGAATACTGCACATACAAGGATGACTTGACAGATAGCAAGGTTGGGGCTTTGCAAAAAGAAATAAAAAAAGTATTGGAAAAGCACAATGTAGATGATGGGGATTTTCTTTCAAGGATTGAGGTAATAAGATGTCTTGCAGATAACGCAATTGTGATGAATGGCTCTATGTCAAAGAGCGCATCAAAGGTTCTCAAAACTGCAAAAAACATCAGACAATACAGATTGACCGAAATAAGTATTATTGCAAACAATCTCGCAAATTGGGTCTTTAGAAAATCTGTATTTAATCTTAACGAAGAAGAGTCTGCCTATAATGCCCTTGTGGATTTGTGTAATACATTACTACTATACGAGCTACATTCACTGGCGGTAAAATATGCAAAGGAAGAAGAAGAAAGGAGATTGAATGGAGAATGCTTATGTTGAAAGCGCAATAAGTTTAGATAAGGCAAAAAAAGCCTTAGAGAAAATGAAATTGCTTGAAGAGAAATATTGCCAACACACGGCAACACTTACAAATGGTGCGGTGGTTTGTTGTAAGAACGAAGATAGAATTAAACAATATAAAAAGTTAAAGTAATGAAGAATCTAACATTAAATGAGTATCAAGAAGGTGCGATGAGTACCTGTATGGAAAGTAGCAACAACTTTATGTATATGTTGACTGGCCTTACGGCAGAAGTAGGTGAGATTAACGATAAGATTGCAAAAGCTATACGAAAAGAGTGGATAAAAATAGATGATAACAATGTTTTACCTCTTAATGGTTGCCCAATAGAGTTTGCAGAAGAACTTGCAAAAGAAATTTCTGATTGTTTGTGGTTTTGCGCTGGATTGTCACAGATTGTTGGGTACGACTTAAACAAGATAGGCAACATTAACCTTGAAAAACTTGCAAGTAGAAAACAGAGAGGTGTAATTGATGGTAACGGAGATACTAGATAACATTTATGCTTGAAGTTTCAAATTGGAAAGTTTATGACTTGAAAGAGTCGGTTATCGCAGCAAGAAACGCAATGCGACTAACACCACCAGAATATACAGAAGAAGAATTTGAGAGGTCATTAGATAGAGCAATTAAGCTTGCAAATACACCTAATGGTAGCGGACATCAAACTTTTCTTTCAGGAATCCGTGTGTCATTTGACTTGAAATATCCAAACTACGTCACGCCAGAACTGCAAAGGTATCATTGGGTTGACATTGTTTGCTCATCAAGTACAATGCATCGTCTTTTGCAAATGAATATGGATACATGTTTTAACAAGTATGTAACCGAAGATACAAAGACGATGATGAAAGTGCTTATTCAACAATACAATAGGGATAAAACGTATGAAAATTGGATGGCTGTTGTTTCAAATTGTCCAAGAGGAATAGAGCTTTTTGAGCGTGTATCCACGAATTACCTGCAATTAAAGACGATGTACCATCAAAGAAAGAACCACAAACTAATCGAGGACTGGAGAGAAGGTTTCTGTAAGAATTTCGTTGAAAAGCTACCCTATGCAAAAGAATTTATAATTGGGACAAAAGATGAAGGACGAGGCAATTAAAGAAATAAACCAACATATTAGCGATGCATTAGACCAATGGTCTGATATTATGTTGAAGGCAGATTCTGATGCTTGGGCGTACGAACTAAATTATTCAGATGAAGACTTGTTGAATGCACTTTATATTTTCAACCACGTTGCCGAAAACATTGCAATAAAGAGTGGTTTTCTCAATGAAAAAAATGTTACACAAAAGATGACTGCGTTTCGCAAGTTAATTGGAGAATGCTTTGGTTTTGATACAGTTGAATTAACTAAAAAGGTTGCAAATGAAACTACGATTGAGAAGGATTGCGTGTAAAGAAACTTACACAATAGGCAAATTAGAATTGCTTTCATGGGGCGAATGGAAGCCAATATGTGATACTCTTGAAGATAGAGTTAGAGATTATAACAAGGATGGCGACCTGAATGACGCAAATGAGCAAAAGGTATACGGAAAGACCGCCATACCATACGGAACTTACGAAATAACTTTGGATGTAGTATCTCCCAAGTTTAGCAAATATCCATTCTATCAAAAATATTGCAACGGCAAATTACCACGCCTACTTAACGTCCCTCATTTTTCTGGCATTTTGATTCATTGTGCCGAAGGACATAAGGGCGCAGAATTGGTACAAGGTTGCATAGGTGTAGGTTCTAATACAATTGTAGGAGGATTAACCCGATGCAAAGAAGCGTTTGTTAAGGTTAATAATATCCTTCAAGAAGCCAAAGGAAGAGGTGAAACATTATGGATAGAGATAATATAGAGTCCTCATATAGAGACAATAATGGACGGTTTGCAAAAGGCTATAAAGCGTCCGATTTACCTATAGAGTATCGGATAAAACAAGCAATCACCATGTCCGATGCATGGCGCAAAAGCGATAAGTACATAGGTGACTTAAAAAACCAATATCCATATCTCTTTAATTCTTGGAGGTCTATCCTGTACACGAAAAAGGGCAAAAAGGCGAGTGTTAGCGATGAGTGGAAGAATTTTCGGACATTTGTGGAAGACGTTCTTCCTACGTACAAGAAAGGATTGGTGTTCCGCAGAATGGATACCAGTAAACCTTTTTCTAAAACCAACTTTATATGGTGTACGCAAGAAGAAGCAGTACTATTACAAAGTCATTTGTGTTGGCTTGAATACAACGGAGAAGTATTGACACTAAAACAAATTGCCGATAAATACAATGTTTCTTTGTGTGGTCTAAAGGTGAGATACCACAAAAGAGATAAAATGAACTATACATTAGATGAAATCGTGTTTGGTAGAAAAAGAAACAGGGGTTCTAAAGAAAAGAAAGACGTGGGCGATGAAGGAGTAAATATTCGCGCTAAAGCATCTAAAATGATTAGTTCATATCGGAATAAGGACAAAAAAATGGGAGTTGAAGTTACGGACATAGACATTGATTGGATGATAGAAAATATCCTAACAAAAAAATGTGTTTATTGTGGTGACGACAAACGAATAGGGTGCGACAGAGTAGACAACTCAAAGGGGCACACTAAAGATAATATAGTCCCATGTTGTGTTGAATGTAATACAGCAAGGAGCAAACTATTTACCTTTGAGGAAATGAAAGTAATTGGCAAGTCTATTAGGGCTGTCAAGGAACAACGTAAACTTTCCAGCAAAGCATAGATGTGAAGAAATAACCATTTCAATAGTATAGCGTTCTAAGCGCACAAAAATAACTTTGTGTGCAACACTACCACGAATACGTTTAAAGCCTCTTAAAACTAAAATTAGAGGGGTTTTAAGCGTATTCTTCTTGCATTATTTCATTAAGCAATTCATGTACGGCTTCTATCTTTCCTTTTTTGTCCTCTTCTATAAGGTTAAAGCAAAGCAAAAACGTAACATAATGGTCGTAATCCCGTAGTTTATCGTATTCGTTCATCTTCTTGTTCTTTTCTACAACAATCACAAAGTAGATGTTTAATCTTTGGAAACATCTGCATTATAATCTCCCCAGATAGGTAAGCAATAGCCTCTCCTTGTGGGTCTAAGAAATATACATGCCCAATATGGCTTTGTAGATGTGTGAGTTCGTGAAAGAGTGAATTGGTAAATTGTGCAGCACTTGTTGCCTTTGCTACAACAAACACACTTTCTTTCATCGCGTAGTTTGAATAACATATTCCGTTATTCATCTTTCCACTTGTAAGATTCTCATACGCGCTCTTTGCCCTATCACCATCGCAATCCAATTCCCACAACAAATCCATTATCGGCTCTACCCAATATTCGCTTATAGAAAAGAATGCATGTATGCGCCATTGATACTTGGGTATGTATATTTCTTGTCTTATCATTGCTTGCCATCCGTTCCTATAAATGAAAACCAATCTATATGCTCTCCCTTGCCAGTCATATCGGCAATCCAACGCCTTAGAATAAAGCCATCCGCTTGGTCTCCATCATCACACATATCCTTTATAAACATTGCCATTCTATGTTCATCTGCTACGGATGAGCCAAGAAAGTCATTCTTGCACATGTGTGCTACATACACATAATCATAACTATCCGTATTCTCCAATACAATGTTGTACTTTTTCAACAACGCATCAACCTCCTCCTTCTTTGTCAAAGGAATCTTTTCCTCTTTCAACGTCTGCTTGTTGAGTTTATACATCATTCCTGCCGCATATTCATAGAGCGTTTTGCTAAAATGCCATCCATTGTTGGCAAGGTAAGCAACTTGCTCTTTCGGCATTACGAATAGTTCGTAAATATCAAGTGGTAGTTTATTTCTCTTCATATTACTTTTCTTTTTTTTATATTGGGCAGATGACAATAGCCACCTACCCAATAATTATGTATTAACGACCACGACCAGAGCCACGAACTCCGCGTCTTTCACGCATCATCATCTCTTCTTCCTCGTCCCAATCGTCATCATCTCTATTACCCATAGAGCCTCTCTGTCCCATAGAACCGCCACCGTATCTACTACCATAGCCACCTCTATTACCATAAGAGCCTCCACCTCTTTGACCATAGCCTCCTTCACGATGTCCCATCATGCTTTCTTCTTCCCATTCAGAGAAACACTGCATAACTTTTCCCATCGACTTGAGGGCTTTCTCTACATGTTCATAAGCCTTTTCAAACTTATCCTCTTTGATTTCTATCATCATCATTGTTTAGTCCTCCTTATTACTTTTTCTTGTTTTACGTTGCTCCAAGGTATCAGACAAAAGGTCAAACATTTTATTGAGTTTGTCATCAATATTGCCCATGCGCTCCTCTAATGCGCCTATCTTCTCTTCTTGTTCTTTCTCCTTGGCGAACTGTGGATTCAATTCTCTGAGCATAACATCGCAAGAAATGATAACTTTTTCGTGATACGGAACACTTTCTATAATCTGTCGGCTATTGCGCAACAACCCTTCTACCTCGGCACTCATAGCCTCTTTGTTATCGCTTACAACAAGATTGCCACTATTGGCAATGTTTGCGTTAGCATTGAGTTGCTTGAACTCTGAACAATCCTCGCCAACTTTTACTTTCACATCAACAAACATATCTTGTGGCATACCATAACTCTGAATAGCACCAAACTGATTGCTTTTAGGTTGAGGGTTGCTTACGCTTACCACCTGACCTATCTTTAAGTTCATATCCTCACCCTTCTCAAGAATGTAGAATAGACCGCCCTGTCTTAAACCCTGAAACATTGTAAATCTATTTTAGTTAAACATTAAATTATTCAGCATCCGCACTTGAAGTAAATTCAAGGAAACGTATAACACCTGTACACTTGTTAATGTAGGCAAAACGCTCTGTCGTTGCTTCAATATCATCACCTATGATTTGGTTGCCTTGACTGTCCAATACAGGAACTTTGGTTGTACCAGTTGCCGTACCTGCACCCGTAACAGATGTTGATGCATCAAGGGTGGAGCGACCTGCGCTTGGTACTACAATCGTCACGGGCAATTCTTCACCACCTTCTGGAACCTCTGAATGCACCCTTAACAGAACGATACTTTCACAAGGCAAGGCATTGTATTGATATGGATTTATACCATAATCAACGGTCGTATCCGTAAGTTGTACTGCATTTGTTGAAAGAATAGGTATTCCACCTGTATCAAGGCGTTGATATGCTACTCTCTGCTGCTGACCAAAGCCAAAAGGCATGCCCATTGAACCAAATGAACCAAGACCAAACCAAAATGGATTTAATACACCACCTAACATAGTCACACCTCCATTCTTTGATTAGCAACCATAGTTGTATCCACAACCTCCATAGTTGGATACACCAAAGTGCATAGGAATTGAATAATTAACAGGAAGATAGTTGCCAGATGCTGGAATGTAAGGTATTGTAACCGTTTCAGGCATTTTGCACTTAATTTTGTCTAAGTCATTCTGAACACCATTGATTGCTGCCGCAAGAGGCTGTGTTGCCTGAGTAATCATTGCACCGAATGTCTGTGTCTGCTGATAGTTGTTGATAGCAGTGGCTTGTTCTGCAATACGGCGGTCACGCTCGGTAATCTCACGCTGCATCTCACGCATTTCGGCTGCACGCTGACCTTCCAAGATTCGGCTTGTAGATGCTTCTATTGATTTAGAAATATCACAAGTCTGTTGTGCGGTTGCATAACCTAAATCACTAAAGCCTTTTGCCAAGATTTGATTGGTGTTGCAGAAGCCACGCTCGGTGAGGTAGTTGCTTTCACTAATCAACTGCTTCAAATCGCAACAACATCCGCAAATCTGACTTGCAAGAGAGGCGTTTCCTGCTTGCACGGAGTTTATGATTTGCTGGCTTGACATACCCACCTGACCTGTCAACTGACAAATCTGAGTAGCTACTTGGTCGATAGCGTTGTGTACTTGACCAACTGAACAATTCAAAGACTGAGCCAACTGTGATAGGTCAGTACCATTGCGCTGGATGGCAGACATCAGCATTTCACGTTCAGCATTGTTGTTACCACCTCCGAAGAAGCCATTACCGTTACCATTTCCAAAGATGGCTGCAACGATAATCAAGGCGATGATACTTTCAAAACCATTGTTTCCAAAGAAACCACCATTGTTGTTGCCACTCATAAGACCCATAAGGTAACTTGAGTCTATCCCTCTGTTCTGTAGAGCAGGGAGAATGGAAGCAAGCAAACCATTGCTTCCGATGCTATTTCCACTTTCTGGAAATACATAAGTTTTTGTTTCACTCATACATTTGTATAATTAAATTACAGTCAATATTAACTGCGATGCAATTTTATTACAATATATTAAGCTATACTATACCATATAAAAATTTTTTTGTGTGTTATAAATCAATGAGTTATGACATACTTGATAGTATGTTTTTTGCACTTAATTGTAAGAAATGTAAGAATGCGTTTGGTCTTTATAAGAAATGTTTATATCTTTGCAAAGATTTCTCATTCATAATCATAATGTGATTTAATAGGTTTTGCACGAGAGAAGCCCCTACTTACGTTTTTGTTCGTAGGGGCTTCTTGGTTATATATATGGCAAAAAATACTTACATGACTACTTTCAAACCTCTTCCATCAAGAGTTGGATGAGGGGCCGTAAGGCTATTCAGTAGGTCGTGTATATTTGAGGTTTGTGTTGCAATAATCCTAAGTTGTGCCACAAGTGGATTTTCCATCTCTGGATTTGAGAACGAACTAACGAACTCAGACAATACACGATACTTTTCAGCAACAAAGAATCTTATTGAGTTAAGATAACCTTCAATGATGTGTGCGGTTTCTTCCGTTACGCCTTGTATTCCACGTTGCAAACCACTAAGTTCACCAGATTTATTTGTCAAGTCGCTTGCTACACCAAAGGATTCTACTAACGACCGAATAAATTCACTTAGCTCTGGTGACATTGTATCCCATGCATTTTTAATTTTGTCTATTTCATCCTCGTGCGCAGATGAACCGCCAATGCTATCGGTATCAAACATCTTGTCAAAATCTTCAAGGAACGGCTGCAAGAATTTGTCTACACCACGCATTAAAACTTGGTTTTTAATCATATTCTCAAAGAACTCGTTAAATTGTTCATTTAATCCATCAAGTCCATTTCCAGTTTCCTTGTAAGCTTCAAGCCATGCGTCCACAAAATCAGATGCAGCTGACTTGTAATCCTCTTGTGAGCCAAATCCTCCAAGTGCTTTCACTCGTTCAGCTTCTAACTCTTCAAGTTGCTCTCTAAGTTCATCAGCTTGCTCTTTCAGTTTGTTTATTTCGTCATTATCCTTATTCTTCATGTCCTCTTCAAGCGCAATTTGATTTTCTGTTGCGGAAATTCTCTTTCTTATGTTATCTTCAGCCATCTTGTTTGCTGCATCAAATGTGTTGATGTTGTATGTTTCTTGTATTTGTTTGTCTAACGACTTATATGAACGTTCAAGTTCTTCGATAAGTTCTTGTTCTCGTTTAATCTGTCGTTCTCGTTCTTTGTCAGCCATTCCGAATATTGCCGAAAACAAGCTTGCAACACCAGTTAAAGCAGTTGCGATAATTCCAATAACGCCAAGTGAGCTATTTATGGCAATGCCCATTGCTGTTAGTGCTGTTGTTAGTATTCCTATTTGGAATACCATATTTATTATCTGTTTTGTGCTATTAAGCCAAAGTCTTGCGGAACTATCCTCTGCAACACCAAAGGCATCTAAAACTTGGTCTATTGCATCAAACGCTTGCATTATAGCATCACGCCAAGACTTCATTTTCTCTTGCACGCCAGAAGCAGCATC
>ERZ808032.49-NODE-49-length-17735-cov-3.944614_pt1 | contig 17735 bp, 18 predicted proteins | sample MGYA00380187_ERZ808032 | MGnify/ENA primary metagenome ERZ808032 (study PRJEB31490, sample SAMN06133378) | cow dung metagenome | isolation source: M10 | host: cow | place: China: Chengdu | collected 2015-05 ...
GCCGAAAGCAGAGTCAAACTTGTTTGAACTATGCTAAGGCGAAGCCTGAAATCATGAAAAGCGAAGCTTTGAATAATGAACAACTCAACATTTAACAATAAAACATTATGGAAAAACAAGAATTAATTGAAAGAATCAACGAAGTTCTTATTGAAGAATTTGAAGTAGAAGCTGATGTAATCACTCCTGATGCAGACATCAAAGAAACCCTAGAACTAGACAGCCTTAGCCTTGTAGACATGGTTGCTCTTATCGAAGGCGAATTCAAAGTAAAAATCAAAGGTAGCGAAATTGCTCAACTAAAAACCTTTGGTTTGTTATACGATTACATCTACGACAACATCGAAAAATAATGACAGATACGGTTCTTTTTGAAGGAACGCAGTTGTATCAACTCATTCCGCAACGCGAGCCCATTGTGATGGTATCGCATGTATACCAAATTACCGACACCGACATAAAAAGCGGATTGTTGGTAAAAGAGGACAACATTTTTTGCGCGGATGGGAAATTGACAGAACCCGGCCTGATTGAGCACATCGCTCAATCGGCTGCGGCTTTTGCCGGTTATCCGTTTTTTGTAGCAGGCAAACAAGCACCGCTTGGCTACATTGGCGAGATAAAAAAATTGCGCATCCACCAATTGCCAGCTGCAGGCAGCATGCTGCGCACTCACATTCAGTTGGTATCAGAAGTAATGGGCATTTCGCTTATTACAGCAGAAACCACCGTCAACGACACCCCCGTGGTATCGTGCCAAATGAAGATATTTATCAATGAGTAAACTTACCGCCATAGTAAAACGTAAAATTGCTTTTTACGAGATGGATGCCATCCGCATGGTTTGGCATGGTAATTACGTAAAATTTTTAGAAGAAGGCCGCGAAGCTTGGGGCGAACAATTTGGTTTATCGTATATGCAAATCTTTAACAATGGGTATGTAGTACCGGTAGTAGATTTGCACATACAATACAAAAACTCGGCATACATGGGCGATGTATTGGTGATAGAAACCACCTATGTGCCTTGTAAAGCCGCCAAATTGCAGTTTGAATACCACATTTATCGCGAAAGCGATGGTGCCACCATCATTAAAGCCACCTCTACCCAACTATTTGTTACGGCCGATGGGCTGTTTGACCCCTCTACCCCAGATTTTGTAAGTAGTTGGCGCAACACACACAACGTATAACACATGATGAGAGAAGATTTTTTCAGCATCCAAAAGCAAGAAATAACCGAAAACCAAGCGTACTTTTTGCTAAATATGCTGCCCACTAGCCAAGTTTACAAAGGGCATTTTCCAGAAAAAGCCATTGCACCCGGCGTATGCAACATCGAAATGATAAAATCGTGCGCCGAAATAGTGCTAGGCAAGCCCCTTTTATTGGCCTATATAGCCCAATGCCGCTTAACAGCATTGGTAACCCCTGGCGATTATCCCCAGCTACAACTTAACCTGCAACTAACCCCAATAGAAGAAGGTTGGAAAATGGTTGCCAAATTAACCTCGCTTACCGACCAAGTATGCATGGAGCTAAAAGCCGAAGTTAAACCTGCTTAATCCCCTTACCGCCATGGCACGTATCACCCTTGCAATTTATCGATTCTTCCAAAAATACCCAGTTGTATTTTATGCCATATTGGTGCTTAGCACGGCGTTTTTTGCCTACTTTGGATTGCAAATGAAATACGAAGAAGATATTTCTAAATTGCTTCCTTCTAACAACATAGGCAGCAGCGAGCAACTGGTATTTAACAACCTAAAGGTAAAAGATAAAATCTTTGTGGTGATGCAACACCAAGATAGCAGCGCACTTCACACCCAAGAATTGGCGGCTGCCATGGATCAATTTACCCAAAACCTACTAACCCACGATACCGATAGCAATGTTCAGTCTGTACTGTACAAGGTAGAAGAAGAATGGATGATGGCAGGGGTTGAATACCTTTATAACCACCTACCCCTCTACTTAGACAGCACCGACTATGCCCAATTTGACAGCATATTTGCACCCAATCAAGTTGCCCAACAAATGGAGCGCAATTTTGAAGACCTGCAATATGCCGACGGCATGTATACCTACGAACTAATTCAACGCGACCCTGCAGGCTTACGCAACGCCCTAAAAGACAAAGGGAAATCGTTAATTGGAGCTATAGGCGGAAGCTACAAAATAATTGACAGCCACTTCTTTACCCCCGACTCTACCACCGTTATCGCCTTTTTAACACCTAACTTTACGGGCTTTGATTCTAAAACAGGCACACGATTGGTAAAACAAATGGAGCAAGAAATTACCCAGCTACAACAAGATTATCCAACCGTAGAGGTTTATTTTCATGGTGCGCCCATACAAGGCGTATTTAACTCGCGCCAAATAAAAAGCGACCTTGCCATGACCATTGGCCTTTCGCTAGCCTTGGCATGTTGCTTTATTTGGTTCTGCTTTAAAGGCAAAGCTACCATATTGTGGTTGCTTATGCCCGTTGGATACGGCATGTTGTTTGCCCTTTGCGCATTGTATTTTATGCAAGGTATGATGTCGCTTATGGCGGTGGGCATTGGTGCCATTGTATTGGGTGTAGCGCTAAGTTATTGTTTACACGTTATTACGCACTATAAATACGTTAACAACCCACAAAAAGTATTGTTAGAGCAAACCAAACCCGTTATTTTAGGTAGCATTACCACCATTGGAGCCTTTATGGGGCTTACCTTTACCGATTCGGCGCTACTTAAAGACTTTGGACTATTTGCCTCGTTTGCCTTATTAGGTACAACCATTTTCTGTTTACTATTTTTACCACAGTTTTTTAAAGCTACCAACAATAGCCACTCCGAAAAAGCCTTTCGTGCTTTAGAAAAAATCAATACGTTTCCATTTGAAAAACAACGCTGGTTGGTAGTTAGTTTATTGGCCATTACAGCCATTAGTTGTTACACCTGCAAATGGGTTACCTTTGATACCGACCTTAAAAACATAGGCTACAACCATCCGCGTGTGGTAAAATCGGGCAAAATTTTGGCCGAAAAAACCACCCAAGGCCACCGCTCTACCTATTTTGCGGTAATGTCGCCCTCTATCGACACCGCATTGGTATACCATGCTCAGTTTATGCAACACTTGGATAGCCTAAAACAACAAGGAGTTATTAAGGCATATAGCAATACCTCGGTACTAAACCCAACCTTACCCCAACAACAAGCACGCATAGCCACTTGGCAAGCCTATTGGACACCCAATAAAATAGCCCAAGTAAAAAATTCCATCCTAAAAGCGGCAGAACCTTACGGATTTACCCAAGAGGTATTTGAGCCCTTCTTTTCGCTAATAGAGCAAACTCCTCAGCCAGATAACCTACTTACTGCAGGTGTTTTGCCCGATGCTTTGTTGTGCAATTACATGGAGCATACCGACGGCAATTATTTGTTATTTACCCCCGTTTTATGCCCACAACAAAACTATTACAACACCTATAGCCAGGTGTTATCTAGCAACGGAAGCGTAGTAATCGACCCCTTCTATTATACCCAAGACATGGTACGCATCCTTAACAACGACTTTAATGTTATTTTGGGTATTTCGTCGATATTTGTCTTTTTTATTCTATTGATATCGTTTAAAAGTTTAACCTTATCGCTCATTGCATTCTTACCCATGTCGCTTAGCTGGTACATTATACAAGGCATTATGGGTATTTTTGGCTTGCAATTTAACTTGATCAACATCATCGTATCATCGTTTATTTTTGGATGCGGTGTAGACTATAGCATCTTTATTTTGGACGGTTTACTAGGGCAAACACGCGAAAAAGGGCGCTTACTGATGCAACACAAAACCGCTATTTTCTTATCGGCCGTTGTACTGATTGTAAGTATTTCCTCACTTATATTTGCCACCCACCCAGCCATGGCATCCATTGGGTTAATTACCCTAATTGGCATGACAGCCACCATGCTTTTGGCTTATACATTAGAACCGTTCATTTTTCATATCATGTATCGATTCCAATTTTTCCGCAACATTGTGGCCAAGCGTAATACCACCTTTAAACCCGACAAAGAATAAGCATGAAATACGATGTTATTATTATAGGAAGCGGTTTAGGCGGTTTGCAATGCGGATACATGCTGGCCAAAAAAGGGTTGCACGTATGCGTATTAGAGCGGGCTACCTTGCTAGGCGGTTGCATTCAGTCGTTTCAGCGCAAGGGCCAAACCTACGATACAGGATTTCATTATGTAGGTGGATTAGACGAGGGTCAGCCCTTACACACGCTTTTTTCTTACTACGATTTAATGGGGTTGGGTTGGCAAAAAATGGATGGCCTTTTTGACGAGGTCAACATAAACGGCAAGTCGTTCTTTTTTGCACAAGGCCACCAGGCGTTTTATCAAACCCTTGCCGAACAGTTTCCCCACCAAAAAGAGAACCTAAAACAATACCTTTCGTTGCTAAAAAATGTAGGCGACCATATTTTTGATAGCCTACAACCTCGCAATACCGAAGAATTTTACAGCACCTCGCTGTTTGCCCAATCGGCCAAGGCGTTTTTAGACGAAACCATTACCGACCCCTTGCTGCGCGATGTTTTGGCTGGATGTTCCCTTAAAATGGAACTAACCCCCAATCTACCCCTGTACACCTTTGCGCAAATAAACAATTCGTTTATTCAAAGTGCTTGGCGTTTGCAAGGCGGCGGGTCTTCCATCGCCCAAAAATTAGCCGATAGCATTCAGCAAATGGGCGGAGAAGTACGCACCCGCGCGGCCGTAACCCAACTGATAGAAAAAGACGGCAAATTGGTAGCCGCCTTAGTCAACAACGAAGAATTACTAGAAGCCAACTGGTTTATTTCTAACGCCCACCCCGTTCATACCCTATCGTTGGTAAAAGAGAGCGAACTAATACGAAAAATTTACCGTCGTAGAATTAACAATTTGGGCAATACCTTTGGCATGTTTACGGCCAATTTACTAATAAAACCCGATGCTATTCCGTACATAGGCAGAAACCAATACGTTTATAAAGACGCTAACCTATGGCAATACACCCCGTGCAAAACAGACCGTGTATTGGTAAGCTACTATCAGCCAAAAGAAGGCAACAGCATTAGGCAATTAGACCTACTTACCCCCATGAGTTGGGACGAAGTAGCGCCATGGGCAGAAAAACCCATTGGTCGCCGCGGCGACGATTATGTTGCCATGAAAAATGCCAAAACACAGGCATGCATTGACGTAGTAAAAACCATACTACCCCAGCTTGCCGATAGCATAGAGGCCAACTTTACCAGTACGCCTATATCGTACCAAACCTATACCAATACAGAAAAAGGGTCGGCTTACGGCATACAAAAAGACTTTAACAGCCCCATGACCACGGTGCTAACACCCCGCACGCCCATACCTAACTTGCTATTAACCGGTCAAAATTTAAACCTTCATGGCATTTTAGGCGTCTCTATGACATCGTGCTTTACCTGCGCCGAAATCATCGGCATGAACACCATCGTAGAAAGTCTAAAAACCAATTAACCAACCACCGATTAGTCGATTCGTCGATTAACCGATTAGTCAACAAAAATATGAAATACGCATTAGTAACAGGAGGAAGCCGCGGCATTGGTCGCGCAGTAAGTTTAAAATTAGCCGCTATGGGCTATTGTGTAGTAATTAACTATGCTTCTAATCACGAAGAAGCCCTTAAAACCCTAGAAGCCATTCAAGCAGCAGGCGGTCAAGGCGAATTATTGCCTTTTGACGTTGCCAATACTGAACAATGCGTTTCGGTGTTAGAGGCTTGGCAAGAGCAACACCCCGACGATTACATCGAGGTATTGGTAAACAACGCTGGCATTCGTCGCGACAACTTAATGGTGTTTATGGAACCCGAAGATTTCTTTAAGGTAATGAACATCAACTTAATGTCGTTCTACAACGTAACCCGTCCTTTGTTGACCAAAATGTTGCGCAAAAAATACGGCCGCATCATCAACATGGCATCGTTATCGGGTCTTAAAGGACTACCTGGCCAAACCAACTATTCGGCTGCCAAAGGTGGTTTGATAGCCGCTACCAAAGCGTTGGCCCAAGAAATTGCCGCTAAACGCGTTACCGTAAATGCCGTTGCCCCTGGTTTTATTAAAACCGACATGGTAGAAGGTTTGGACGAAAAAGCCCTATCGGCTCAAATTCCAGCCAAACGTTTTGGCGAACCCGAAGAAATTGCTGCTTTGGTAGGTTTCTTGGCATCGCCCGAAGCGGGTTACATCAACGGCGAAGTAATTTCTATTAACGGTGGTTTATATACTTAATATGAAAAAATGGATATTATCGGCGGCATTGTTGCTAATGGCTAGCGCTGCCGCATTTGCTAACAACGCTGTAGCAGAGCAAATTAAACAGCATGCACCCCAAAAGGTAACCTGCCAATTTGAGCAACAAAAGTTCTTAAAAGGCATGGCAAAACCGGTGGTATCATCGGGCAAGTTGTACTACCAAGATGGCAACATGGCCATGTGGTACACCCAACCTGCTGGCGACTACCTAATTATCAATCCCAGCCAGTTTGTCATGCAAACCCGCGGTAAAAAAAGAGAGTTAAACATTAAAGCTGGAAGCGCTTTTTTAACCCTTAAGAACACCTTGGTAATGTGCATGCAAGGCAACATTCAGGGCATAGCTACAGAAAATGGGGCTACCCTAACCTATGCCAACAACGGCGGCCACGAGTTTACCCTTACCAAAGAACTAAAAAAAGGCGAACGCGGCTACGCTAAAATTGTACTGTTGTACGATGCTAAAACCTACCTAATTACTAGCATGACACTGGTAGAAGCAAACGGCAACTACACGGTATATGTAATGAAAGACGCCAACACCACGGCAAACATAGACGGCAACTTGTTTAAAGTGCCTGCCAAATAAGCTCCTATTACTTTAAACAAATTAGGAACTGAATAAAAAGATGTAATTCAGTTCCTTTTTTTGAGTATCCATAAAAATTGGTTACCTTTGTACGTTTATACCCTTAGACTATGAAAAAACGAATCATAACCCTAGTTAGCGCGCTGTGTTTAGTTATCAGCAGCTACGCCGTAACCTACAAAGAAGAAAAAACCATTTGCGAAGGAACTAGTTTTCCTACCTTTACTGCATCCGCTGGTAGTAGCTACCAATGGTATAGAAATAATGTAATCATCAATGGTGCTACCAATCAATCATACACACCCACCGAAGCTGGCGAATACAAGTGTGCAATTACCACAACAACCGACATGAATACTGGGAACTTAGTTTCCGAGGGTTCTTTTGATAAAAACTGCAATAATTACCCGGATCGTCAATCCGTTCTAAACGAAGAAACAGGAGATTTTATTCGGTACGAACTGATGAATAAGACATGCGAAACTAATCCAAATAACTACCCCACTTCAAATTTTACCTCCATTGCTGCTACTCCCAAGGAAGTAAAACCTAAATATTTTAAGAACATACGCTCTGTAGATGGCACAGACTCTAATATGTTAGTATGTGATGGTGCGGAAAGCGATGGTGTAAAAGTATGGTATGCTAGAGAACTAACAATAGTACCTGGAGAAACCTATCGTTTTAGTTGTTACGTTGCCAATATTGATAGTTTTTATCGAGACCATGGTGCTAATTCATTGTCTAATCTTGAGTTTAGAATTGAATACGATGGATATTGGGGCGATGGGAAACAACTTGCTCAATTCAAGACTGAACCTATTGTTAACCATACGGACCTTGCTAAATGGGAGTTTCATACAGCAACCTTTACTTTCCCTGCTACTTTGCAAAACACAACCGCCCATATTTTTATATGGAACCACAATACCGAAGGCGAAGGTAACGACTTTGCCATTGACGAGATTTATTTTGGCACAACACTATCTAACGAAAGTTCTGAAGACGAATACTTTAAAGTTACTGTCGATAAAAAATACAATGCTGTTTTGAACGACGAATCATTGTGCCCTGGAACGAATACCCAAGTAAGTGTAGGTTTTGTAACTGATAATAATATGGCTATGATGCCACCCTCTAATGCTCAGTATACATGGCTATGGTCAGACCCTAATGCAGGGCCACAAACCGCTAGTTCAGAGAGTCTTACCGTTACCCCAAACAGCACTCCTGGCCAAACCAAAACCTATAATGTAGAGGTAAAATATAGCGAAGCTTGCAACAAAGCAACAGCATCCATGGTAGTTACCACCAGAACCGATTGTGGCAATACCACAGAAAACACATACACCTACCAGGTATGTAACAATAGCCCATACACATTATTTGCCATTCATCCAACAGGAAATCCCACCTGGGACAATGGCGAAACAGAAGATACACGAATTATAGCATCGGTTCCTGCCAACGCCACCACTACCTACACCTGTACCATAGTAGATGGGGCAGATACCTACATAGAGTACCATGAGGTAACGGGCGGTGATTGTAACAGCACACACAACAAAGAAGCATGTATAGGCCAAACAATCACACTTGAGCCTAGCGATGCACTAGCTCCTGGAAATTATTGCATTTGGACACTACCCGATGGTAGTACCCAAAGAAGCAATTCGTTGGATGTAACCCCAACTGCAGAAGGCACCTTACCTTATACTTGCATTGTATACATAGAAGCTCCTACAGGTGGCAACCTACCCGATGTTATTGTAGCGCAAGAAACCTTTAACGTAACCGCCACCGATTGCCATAGTACAACCGTGCACCCCGAGGTAACCTTATGTCTTGGCCAAGAGGCAACGCTTACTCCTACCTTTGTAGCCGATGATTATGAGTGGACATTACCCGATGGCACCACCCTACGTGCACCTAGCATTACCGTTAGTTACGACGAAGCTACCACAAAAGAATTCAAATGTACCGCCATCAAAAGAGCCAACACAGAAGGAGCACCTATTTTGCTATACAACATGATAGAGAATGGCGATTTTGAAGACATCCAATACGAAACTAGTTTGCTAGAAGATGGAACTATATTGGTAACCTATCATGGTTTTACTAGCAACTACGATTGTAATGTAGAAAATGAACCTATATTCCCTGGCAAATCACAAGGAGAACCCCACAGCGGTGCCTATTTTCTTACTAACCAAGGCAAACTTAATTCTATCACCCATCCAGACTATATTACGCCCGGACCAGATGGAGGACAATATTTTATGGAATGTGATGGTGGCGAAGTAAGTACAGGAGCATACATGGCAACATTAACGGCTCCCATCGTACAAGGAAAAGAATATCAATTTGCCTACTCAGCTTGTAGTCATGCAGATGACCACTATGCAAAAATACGTTTTAGCATTGAGTATAATGGTAATGAAATTGATTTAATAAGCACCCAAACCATCAACCAAGCAGCATGGACTCAATATGGTGCCGGCATCTACTGGGTTGCTCCCGAAAATTGCGAACAAGCCTTTATTAGATTGTATAACGAATGTACAGATCCAATAGGCAACGACTTTGCACTAGACAACATCATGTTCCAAGAAGTATGTCGTAATGCCAATACTGAAGAAATTATACTGCACGAAGAAACCTTTACCTATACTTGGGGCGATTGTACCACCGACGAAGAATGGGAGGTTGAATATTTAAAAGGCACAGAAACGACCATCCTTACTCACAAAACAGGCGATTCCTATAAATGGTTTGATCAAGACGGCAACGAATTATTGGACGAAAATGGCCAACCCATTACATCGCGCAGTTTAGCCATTGTGGCAGACAAAATACAAAAATATACCTGCGAGATTGATTTAGGAGGTGGTGCTAAACATTACGAATACATCACCATTAACTTCTATTTACCAACCTCGTTAAGCCGCTGCGAAAACCAAACCGCCGTGCTTACCCCTAGCAAACAAGGAACATACGCTTGGTATTTATTAAACGAAGATGGCAGCAAACAAGCCATTAGCGAGCCTATCATTAAGAATAACATGGTTTATTGCGAATACTTAACCCCTAATGCTACCAATCGCATTTTGTGTACTATTACCCACAGCGAAGGCACACGCAACGAACAATGGAACATTACCGTACACGCCAACCCATCGTTTGAAGTTGAAGTAGAAGGCAGAGACGTTACCATCCAAACAGACGATGCCTTTACCTCGCTAGTGCTTGACGAGCAAGTATCATACGAACAAACATGGATAACTATGCTAAGCGTAGGAGAGCATACCCTAACCATGACCAACGTTCATGGTTGCCAATCTACACGTACATTTGAAGTAGTGCCAGTTCCACTAGAACCCATGGTATTCTTCTCGCCCAACCAAGACGGCAATTTTGACAATTGGGAAGTAAAAGGCATTGAATTCTACCTAGAAGCTACCATTCAAATTTACGACCGCTACCACCGCTTGCTAGTTACAATCCAAGGCGAAGAATTGATAAAGGGATGGGATGGCAACTACAACGGCCACGCCATGCCTATGGACGATTATTGGTACATCATTATGATACCCGAAACCAAACAACAAATTAGCGGACACTTTGTATTAAAACGCTAAAAAAGCGACATACACACATAAAAAAAAGCTGCAAATATTTGCAGCTTTTTTTACGTGTGTCGTTGTTAAGGCGTTTAGTCGTTTAGGCGATTCTATATTTCTCCTTTCTCCTTTATCAACTCTCCTTTAAATAAAACCGATTAGTCGATTAGTCGGTTAGTCAAGTATATGATTAATATTGTTTTGCCAATTCTAATGCCTTGTCTATACAAAGTTTACTCTTAGGATTCACTATCGATAAAGGCAAATCGGGAATTACCAATTTCATGCCTTTTTCTACAGCATTGGGGCTTGTAAGTACATTACGGTTGGCATCGTATACATACACCCAAAATGCTTTGTGTCCAAAGGCACGGTAAGCTACCATGGTTAATCTACTACCGTCTATGACGGTAACCGTATCGCGCACAGGCGCATTCAAGGCATCTTGATAGGTGTAATTCTCTAGTGTTAATTCAACAATGGTATCTACAGGTACCTCTATCACTGGAGTTGAATCTTTTTCTAGGGTAGTTTTTTCTTGTTCCCATTTATCAGCAGCAATGGTATCGGTAATCACATCGTCTATGGTATCTATTTGTACCACCACTACAGGAACTTTAGTTTGGGTAGCAACAGGGGTGTTGCGCTGTGGTAGTAATACATCTTTCCAATAATAGCCAGCTGCGCCCAACAAGCACAATAGCATCAATACGACCATAATCACCCACCATTTTTTCTTTGATGGTGATTCGATTGGTGAGTCGGTGATTTGGTGAGTCGGTGAGTCGGAATCTAGATCGCTACGCTCTGGTGATGCGGTTATTTGGTTATTTGGTGAGGCGGCATCTACATCGCTTGGCTCAACCTCTCCTTTCTCCACTATCAACTCTCCACTATCTTCAACTTCCGATATTACTTCGGCACCGCCCATAACGGTTTCTAGGTGCGCATAAGGCGCATTGATTTTTTCTTTTACCTCGTTATCTGGCATAAAAGTCACCTTGTAATGCCCTGGCAGAACAATGGTATTTCCTGTAGAAACATCAACGCTCTTGCGGGGTTCGTTCCAAATTAGTTTAAACGTACCCAAGCCTTTTACCTTTACTACCCCATCCTTTTCTAGGTATTCTTGAATAACTTGCACCAATTCGCGCAAGAAACTCTCGGTAAAACGTTTTGTAGCACCCGATTGTGCCACAATGGTATCTGTTAACTCCTGCAAAGAGACTTTTTTATTTTCCACTTGATGGTAAATTTTTGAGTTTATTTTTATACGTAGTTCCAACCTTAAAGGTCAGCGACAATTTTGGAGGGACAACCATTTTTTGCTTCGTTACAGGATTAACTAGCACTCTATCTTGCTTTTTACGCACCTCAAAAGCACCAAATCCTTGAATATATAGTTGTTTATCTTCGCTCATGGCATTTACCATGGCTACCGTAGTTGTATCTAACAAAGCCCCAATCTCTTTTTGGGTTTTACCCAAACGATGGGCCAATTCGGCTACTAATTCTTTGTTATTCACGGCAATGATTTATAAGGTTATCTGCAAATATAGCACTATTTTTCAGATACTTCCTTTATTTTGCCATAAAAATCAAACTCTTCGGCCTTTACAAGCTCTATTTGATAGAATTCACCTACCTTTAAATCTCCTTCTTCTACAGCAATCAGACACTCTGTATCTACATCAGGCGAATCAAATTGCGTACGGCCAACGTAATATTCACCCTCTATTCGGTCAATAACTACCCACTGCGTTGTTCCCACTAACGTTTGGTTATGTTGGTACGATATGCGTTGTTGCAATCGCATCAAAGCATCCAAGCGTTGTTGCTTTACATCGCTAGGCACATCGTCTGTATAGTGCAAATTAGCATACGTATTTTCTTCGTCCGAATACGAGAAAGCGCCCATGCGTTCAAACTTTTGACGTTGTACAAAAGCCATCAAATCCTCAAAATCAGCTTCTGTTTCGCCCGGATGCCCCACCATCAAGGTAGTACGCAAGCAAATACCTGGCACCTCTTTTCTGATGCGCTCCAACAAAGTCTCGGTTTCGGCACACGTAATGCCTCGGTGCATTTTTTTAAGCATCGCATCCGAACTGTGTTGCAAGGCTATATCCAAATACTTGCAAATGTTTTCACGCTCGCGAATAACGGGCAATATATCGTATGGAAATTGTGTGGGATATGCGTAGTGTAAACGCAACCATTTAACGCCAGGAATATCCGACAAACGGGTTAACAAATCGGCCAAAGCAAACTTTTGGTACAAATCTTTACCATAATAGGTTAAATCTTGTGCAATAAGTTGAAACTCTACCACACCTTGAGCAACCAATGCTTTCACTTCTTGCTCGATATCTTCTATGCTTCTACTTTTGTATTTACCCGTAATTAACGGAATAGCGCAATACGAACAAGCACGGTTGCAACCCTCGGCTATTTTAATATAAGCATAGTGCGATGGCGTGGTAATAAAACGAGCACCACAAACAGCAGGTGCATTGGCATCTGCTTGCAAATCGTTTAATATGCTATCAAAATCAAACTTGCCGTAAAAAGCATCCACCTCGGGAATTTCTTCTTGTAATTCGCTTCGATAACGCTCCGAAAGGCAGCCCATCACAAACAATTTATCAATCTTTTTTTGTTGCTTGCGCATGGCCTGCTGCAAAATAACCTCTATGCTTTCTTCTTTGGCATCGCCAATAAAACCACAGGTATTAACCACCACAATCTTACCTTTAGGATTGGCAGCATCGTGCGTTACCACAAAACCAGCCTGCCTAAATTTGGTCATCAAATTTTCGGTATCCACCAAATTTTTTGAACAACCCAGCGTTATAAAGTCAACTATGGTTTGCTTCATTTTACTCGGTTATTTTTCCCAATAACGATTTTACAAAAGATTGTTTATCAAACAGTTGTAAATCTTCCATTTGTTCACCCAATCCTATGTACTTAACAGGAATTTTAAATTGATCAGAAATACCAATTACCACTCCACCTTTGGCAGTGCCATCTAGTTTGGTAACCGCCAACGACGAAATTTGAGTAGCCTTGGTAAATTGTTTAGCTTGTTCAAAGGCATTTTGTCCCGTAGAACCATCCAATACCAACATAACATCGTGGGGTGCATCGGGGACCAACTTTTGCATTACATTTCTAATTTTGGTAAGCTCGTTCATCAAGTTTACCTTATTGTGCAAACGACCAGCAGTATCAATAATCACCACATCAGCTTTATTCGCTTTAGCCGATGCCAAGGTATCGTACGCTACCGAAGCAGGATCGGCACCCATTTTTTGTTTAATAACAGGCACCCCAACACGTTCTCCCCAAATAACCAACTGTTCTACAGCAGCAGCACGGAACGTATCGGCAGCCCCTAAATAAACCTTTTTACCTGCCTTGGTAAATTGATAAGCCAATTTGCCAATGGTAGTAGTTTTACCTACCCCATTAACACCCACCACCAAAATTACGTAGGGATTTTCTGAGGTATCTACGTCCAACTCGGCAAAATCTTCTGTATTATTTTCGGCCAACAGCGCAATTACCTCGTCGCACAATATTTGATGCAACTCTTGTGTATTCATGTACTTATCGCGCGCAACGCGGCTCTCTATGCGCTCTATAATACGCAAAGTAGTTTCTACACCCACATCAGAGGTAATCAAAGCTTCCTCTAGGTTATCCAACACCTCATCATCTACCTTATCTTTACCCGCAATAGCACGTTTTAGCTTGCCAAAAACACTCTCTTTGGTCTTTGACAATCCTTTATCTAACACTTCTTGCTTTTGCTCTGCATTATCTTTTTTGAAAAACGAAAAGAATCCCATATTTTTAGTTTAATTTATGCACAAAAGTAATGAAAATCACGCATTTAATAAAATTATTACAACAAAAAAAGCGACCTCTTACGAAGTCGCTTTCCATATTACGTTAGCCTTACTTATTTAGCTAAAAATTCTTTTACGTTATCGTTGTGTACGATGCTTTCTTCGAACATATAAGCACCAGTTTTAGGCGATTTTACCATTTTAATCACCTTAGCGAACGAACGTCCTTCACCTTTTTGGATCGATGCAACTGTTTTCTTTGCCATAGTATATCTTATTTAATTTCTTTGTGAAGAGTCATTTTTTTCAATACAGGGTTGTATTTCATCAACTCCAAACGTTCAGTTGTATTTTTTCTGTTTTTGGTAGTGATGTAACGCGACATGCCTGGCATACCGCTTTCTTTGTGCTCGGTGCACTCTAGAATAACTTGTACTCTATTTCCTTTTGCTTTCTTTGCCATGGTTATAACCTCCTAATTTAACGATTATAGGTAACCTTTTTCAGCAGCACGTTTAATAGCTGCATCCAAACCTAATTTATTGATAATACGAAGACCATTGGCAGAAACCTTAAGGCTAACCCAGCAATCTTGCTCTACCCAATAAAATTTTTTAGTGAAAAGGTTCACATCAAACTTACGTTTTGTTCTTCTCTTTGAGTGAGAAACATTGTTTCCGATAACGGCTTTTTTACCGGTAATTTGACAAATTTTTGACATTGCTATAGTGTTTTTACATTATTCTTCAAAACGGATTGCAAAAATAGGACATTATTTACAAATACACAAATAATTAACTGACAAAATTTTAAAAAGTTTTCAACAACTAAAGAAAGTGCTGCTTTACTAGGGCGCAAAAGTTCTCCCAAGTATATTTTTTCTTTTCCTCTTTTATATAAGGAATAAAATCCGCGGCTGTATGATGGTCGTAAAAATCAACAATGGCATCCGCCACCGCCTTATCGTCAACCGGCACCACATACCCCACCTTACCATGCGGAACAATCTCTGGCAAACCACCCACAGCCGTCACCACCATAGGCTTTTCAAAATGATACGCCATTTGCGAAATACCACTCTGCGTAGCCGTTTTATAAGGTTGCACCACCAAATCGGCTATGCTAAAAAAGCGAGTTACCTCTTGGTTAGGAATATAATCAGAAAACCAATGAATCTTACCTTTTAAGCCCAACTCCTTCTCTAAAGCATGATACTTATCGGCATTGTTATAAAATTCGCCCGCCACAATCAATTGCACATTGCGCGATGCCATACGCTTGTCGGCATACGCACGCATTAAAATATCCAACCCTTTGTAATCGCGAATAAAACCAAAAAACAACAGGTAGTTAACCGAGGCATCTAACCCCAATTGTTTAGCAGCCTCCTGTTTGCTCAACAAAGCACCATAATGATCGTACGTAGGGTGCGGCGTTACCAAACAAGGTTTTTCCTTGTCAAATTGACGCAACTCATCTTTTACGGCATCCGACAACACCACAAAAGCGTCCATGCTGTTTACAAAATAAGAAGACAACCAATTATCGCCAATACGCTTTTCGTGCGGAATGATATTATCAACAAGCCCCACCACCTTGGTCTTTTTATTTTTTCTAATCAATCGACCAATAGTACCCATACAAGGCGCCATAAAAGGCATCCAATAACGCAATAACACCAAATCGGCCTTTTCTTTACGCAAACGCCTACCCACTTTTATCCAATTAAACGGATTAACCGAATGAACCGTACGGACTATTTCTACACCTGCAGGAGGAGCATCGGTAGTATATTGCGTTTTTCCAGGAAACAAAAACGACGGATACTGCAAGGTAAACGTTTCAATTTTTACCTCAACACCCTCTTTTTGATACTGTTGCGCTATACACTCGTTAAAGGTAGCCAAACCACCTCTATAGGGATGAGCCGGACCGATGATTATTATTTTCATATTTCGTCGTTTAAGCGATTACTCTATTACAGTTTATTTTGCAAATATAAGGAATAATGCCGTATATTTGCAATGTAAGAATTACAAACAATGCCAAAAAAGATATACTACATAGTACTTATTTGCTGTTTTTGTGCCTGTTCAAATAACCACAAAGACACCAACCAACAAACCATACTTTACCAAACGGACAGTTTACAATTTGCCCAACATTTTAGCATTCAACACGCTAACAACCACACCCTACTCACCATTCACAATCCCTGGCATCAGGGAGAAATCCTAGGAAAATACTACCTAGTTAACCACGATAGCACTCCTACCCCTAGCGACGGTAGCAAACTGATTGTTCCCTTGCAAACCATTTGCATTCAATCTGCGCCACATATTGGTTATATCGATGCCCTACAACAGGCCAACACCGTAATTGGCGCCTGCTCGCCCCAACTCTTTTACAGCCCCAACATCACCCAACAATACAACAATGGCACCTTAACACCTTTAGGCGATGCCTATCAGATGCAACTAGAAACCATCACACAATTAGCCCCACAAGTTATATTTACCACGGCCTACCCACAAGCCGACAAACAAGCAGAACGCTTGCAAACCCTGGGCATTCCAGTTATTCCTACGGTAGAATGGACAGAGCCCAATTTATTAGCCCGAGCAGAATGGATCAAAGTATGGGGCATCTTATTTAATCAAGCAGCAAGGGCCGATAGCATTTTTACCGCCACGGTTCAGGCCTACCACCATTGGCAACACATTGCCCAGCAAGCCAAGCAACAACCCAGCATCATGAGCGGGTTACCCTACAAAGACACTTGGTATATGCCAGGGGGCAATAGTTTTATGGGACAACTATTTAAGGATGCCAACACCGCTTATCATTACCAACATACACCAGAGCAAGGCAGTTTACCCCTCTCGTTTGAAACCGTTTGGTACCACTTTCACAACGCAAGCATTTGGGTAGGCATCGATGCCGACAACACCCAACAACTATTGCAAATGGACAATAGATTGCATAAATTTAAGGCAGTAAAAAACAACCAATTATTTCACTATAGAAAACGAATTACACCACAAGGTGGTAACGATTTTTGGGAAAGTGCCGTGGTTTACCCCGATAAGCTACTACACGATTTACTTATTGTAACCCATCCAGAACTAGTACCCAACGACACCACCTATTACATTGCGCCCCTACCATGAAAAAACCATCGTACCTATTGTTATATAGCATAATAACCTTACTTTTTATAGGGTTATTGCTATTAGATTGCTGCCTAGGAAGCATTTTTATTTCGCCCGCAGAAATATGGGATAGCATTACATCCTCCACCAGCAATAGCGTTATGGGCATTTTGC
>ERZ808032.50-NODE-50-length-17717-cov-3.499660_pt1 | contig 17717 bp, 12 predicted proteins | sample MGYA00380187_ERZ808032 | MGnify/ENA primary metagenome ERZ808032 (study PRJEB31490, sample SAMN06133378) | cow dung metagenome | isolation source: M10 | host: cow | place: China: Chengdu | collected 2015-05 ...
AGCGTAATTCTGCGATTAAGCGAGAGGAGAATAAGTTTACTTATTATCCCGAGCGTGAGCAGAATCGCTGAAAGCAAGTGAGGATTTTGAGCACAAGCACAACGACAAAAGCACCCTATAAACTAATTCTTAAAGCGTTTTGAAGAAGTCGTTACCCTTATTATCCACCAAAATAAACGCTGGGAAATCCTCTACCTCAATTTTCCAGATAGCTTCCATGCCTAATTCGGGATACTCTACGCATTCGATGCTTTTGATGTTGTTTTGAGCAAGGATAGCTGCAGGGCCACCAATAGAGCCTAGGTAGAAACCACCGTATTGTTTGCAGGCATCGGTAACTTGTTGGCTACGGTTGCCTTTAGCAAGCATAATTTTGCTACCTCCGTTAGATTGGAATAGGCCTACGTAAGAGTCCATACGGCCTGCGGTGGTGGGGCCCATAGAGCCACATGCCATGCCTGCAGGAGTTTTGGCTGGACCTGCGTAATAGATGGGGTGATCTTTGATGTATTGAGGAAGATCTTCGCCGTTATCTAGGCGTTCTTTTAGTTTTGCGTGCGCGATGTCGCGACCTACAATGATGGTACCGTTAAGCGATAAACGAGTTGCTACGGGGTATTTATCTAGTTCGGCAAGGATTTGATCCATAGGTTGGTTTAGGTCGATGCGAACGGCATCGCCTTCGCCTGCGTTGCGTAGCTCTTCGGGGATTAGTTCGTAGGGTTTATCGTCTAGTTTTTCAATCCAGATACCGTCTTTGTTGATTTTACATTTGATGTTGCGGTCGGCAGAGCAAGATACGCCCATGCCTACAGGGCAAGAAGCACCGTGGCGTGGAAGACGAATGATGCGTACGTCGTGTGCTAGGTATTTGCCACCAAATTGTGCGCCTAAGCCAATTTTGTGTGCTTCGGCTAGTACTTGTTTTTCTAGCTCGATATCGCGGAAAGCACGGCCTCCTTCGCTTCCGGTGGTAGGTAAGGTATCGTAATAGTGTGTAGAAGCTAATTTAACCGTAAGAAGGTTCTTTTCGGCCGATGTGCCACCAATTACAAAGGCAATGTGGTAAGGAGGACAAGCGGCAGTTCCTAGGGTTTTCATTTTTTCTACTAGGAAAGGAACTAGGGTTGCAGGATTTAAAAGGGCTTTGGTTTCTTGATATAGATAGGTTTTGTTGGCAGAACCACCGCCTTTGGTTACGCATAGAAAGTGGTATTCCATACCGGTAGTTGCGTGTAGGTCAATTTGAGCAGGTAAGTTACATTTGGTGTTAACCTCGTTGTACATATCAAGAGGGGCATTTTGCGAATAGCGAAGGTTTTCTTCGGTATAGGTTTTAAATACGCCTAACGATAGGGCTTCTTCGTCTTCGCCCTCGGTAAACACTTGTTGGCCTTTTTCGCCGTGAATAATGGCGGTACCGGTATCTTGGCACAAAGGTAGTTTACCTTTTACAGATACCTCAGCATTGCGCAAAAAGGTAAGTGCCACGTATTTATCGTTTTCTGATGCTTCGGGGTCTGATAGAATCTTGGCTACTTGCTCGTTATGAGAGCGACGAAGCATAAAAGATACATCGCGGAAAGCGGCGTTCGCCATAGCGGTTAAACCTTCTGGCGCAATTTTTAAAATGGGTTTACCTTCAAACTCGCTTACCGACACGTAATCTTTGGTAAGTAAGTAGTACTGGGTGTTGTCTTCGCCCACTTGGAACATGGGTTCGTACTTAAATGTTGTTGCCATAGTATTACTGTATTTAAATGAATGCTTATTGAATGGGTAAAGATACATTATTTTTTTGGGATTTGTGGGTATTTTACCACTCGCCCATCCTTTTTTCGCCCCTATTTTTCTGTTTTTTACCCCTAAATACCCTTTTTTACCCCTACACGATGTTATTTTAAGGGTCTTAGTACCTTATAAATAAAATTAGGCCCCCAAGCGTGCTACTTGTAGTAACTTTGCAGAAACAAATCGCATAAACAAACATTTATGGCAAAACACTTATTTGACTACTTACAGGCCACCATCAAACGCGATTGGAACGAGCCTGCTATCTCTGACTACATTGAGAAAAAAACCGACTCTTACGGTCAATTGGCAGAACAAATTGCTCGCTGGCACGTTTTATTTAAAGAATTGGGCCTACAAAAAGGCGACAAAATTGCCCTTTGCGGACGTAACAGTACCTATTGGGCTACTTGCTTTTTATCTACCATTAGTTATGGTGCTGTAGCAGTATCTATCCTTGATGCATTCCATGCAGAAAGCATCCACTACTTGGTAAAACACTCGGATGCCAAATTGTTTCTTGTAGGCGACCAAGTATTTAAAGGACTTGACAAAAAAGCCATGGAACAAGTAGAAGCCATTATTTGCCAAGATGGTTCTGAACTATACTACGCTAAAAATGCGGCTTCTGAAAAGGCATTTAAAAACTGGGCTACCTTGTTTCAAACTGCTTATCCTAAAGGTTTCACTGCAAACGACGTTAACTATCCTACCGACAACATGGACGACCCTGCTGTAATTAACTACACATCGGGCAGTACGGGTGACCCTAAAGGGGTGGTATTAAGCTATAGAAGCCTTAGCAGCAACGTAGAATTTGGTCAGGATAGAATTCCTAACCAAGCCGGCTGGAGCATGGTATCGATGTTGCCTTTGGCTCACATGTTTGGTTTAACTTTTGAATTCTTGTATCAATTGGCAGGCGGTTGCCACGTTAACTTCTTGGGCAAGGCTCCATCGCCACAAATTTTGATGAAAGCTTTCGCTGAAGTACATCCTTACATGATTCTTACCGTACCTTTGGTAGTAGAAAAGATCTTTAAAGGCAAAATTTTCCCTGCCATTAAAAAACCTTTGGTACGTGTATTGTGGCACATTCCTGGCATTAACACCATTATTCGCAAAAAAGTACACCAACAACTTATGGCTGCTTTTGGTGGTCAACTAAAATACCTTATTATTGGTGGTGCTGCGCTTAACCGCGAAGTAGAAAAATGCCTAAAAGAGATTAAATTCCCATATTGCGTGGGTTACGGCATGACCGAATGCGGCCCCTTGTTGTCTTACACACCATGGGATAAATTTAAACTACGCTCTTGCGGCCAACCCGTAGACCGTATGCAAATTACCATCGACTCGCTTGATCCACAAAAACAAGTAGGCGAAATTTTGGTAAAAGGCGACCACGTTTTGTTGGGTTACTACAAAAACCCCGAAGCTACATCGGCTATCTTTACTACCGATGGTTGGATGCGTACCGGCGACTTGGGTATCATCGACAAAGACGGCAACGTATTTATTCGTGGTAGAAACAAGAGCATGATTTTAGGCCCATCGGGACAAAATATTTACCCAGAAGAAATTGAAGACAAGGTAAACAACCAACCTTACGTACTAGAAAGTGTATTGGTTTGCCGCAACGATAAATTGGTGGCCCTTGTTTATCCCGATACCGCTGCCATCGAAAAAGAAGGCAAAAACGCAGCCGAAGAAATGAACCAAATGCGTTTACACGTTAACAAGTTGTTGCCTCGTTTCTGCCAAATAGCAGAGGTAGAAATTGTAAAAGAGGAGTTTGAAAAAACACCTAAACGCAGCATTAAACGTTATCTTTATAAGTAACCTCGTGTAACGAAATAGCTTTACGGCGGCCGAAGTATGCAAATGCTTCGGTCGCTTTTTGTACATAGGTTTTAGAAACGGGTATGCGTTTGGTATCGGGCACATCCATTTCTACAAAGAAATCGTCGCCATCCTTATGCAAAGAAGTAACGTGCTCAAAATTAACCATATACGAGCGATGACAGCGTTGAATGGCGGTTTCGGTTAGTTCTAGTTCGGTACGTTTCATAGAATTGCGCAGCATAAATTTTTCCATCTTGCCTTGCAATAAGTAGTTGATTTCTATGTAATTATCGGCCGATTCTAGATAGACTACCGCCTCGAATGCCACCGATAAACGTTGCCCGCCCTTATCGTCGTTAAAATGCAATACAGAAGGGCCATTGCGCACTACCCCACGCTTTTCTAACTCGCGAATGCGCTTGTTTTTATCGTCGTACGCAAAGTAAAGCCACGATATAAGGTATGGAAAGAATACCACCAAAAAGGTGTTGATGTTAATGTCGCGAAAGGCTATAACGGCATCTTCTAACGACCAAAACTGTAAATCGGACCGCATCCAAAGCACATACAAGGTATAAAAGCCCGACAAAATGACCAACTCTAGTATTACCCAAATGGCGTATTCTATGTTATTGAGCGAAAATCGCCTAACAAATAGGTTCATTAAATACCTACTAACGGCAATAACGGCAATGCCAATAAAAACAATCACACACGAGTACAAAAAATACTGGGTGGGCGATATGTCTATCCACCTATCGGACGAAAATGGCTTGTACAGGTTAACAAACACCAACGAGAACAGACCGGTAAAGATTACCAGTTTGACCAGGTTGGATCTTTCTATCATATAACCTGCTACCTTGCCTTTTTTGTTTTTATTTTTTTCTGAGGGCATTGTTTTGACGTTGATTCGTTTATTCAATGCTTCGCATTTCATGAAATTTCTCGTGACTCGGCATAGTTAAGTAAACTTTCCTCTGCGCTCGCTACTCGAAATTTTAGTCGATATTCGGTCACTGAGCTTGTCGAAGTGCCAGAATTGAATTGATTAGTCAATGAATAAGTCGTGTACAAAAATAGAAAAATCTTACTATACTAACGCAAGCATCGTAAAAAAATTGTACCTTTACCCTCATGAAAAAATTATTTTTACTGGATGCGTATGCCCTTATTTACAGGGCTTATTTTGCCTTTATAAAGGCTCCTCGCATCAATTCGAAAGGACTCAACACATCGGCCATTTTGGGCTTTGTAAACACCCTAGAAGATGTGCTAAAGCGCGAACAACCCACGCACATTGCTGTGGCATTTGACCCCGCTGGACCTACTTTTAGGCACCAAGCATTTGAAGACTACAAGGCACAACGCGAAAAAACGCCAGAAGATATTAAATTGGCCGTACCTTATATTAAAGCGTTACTACACGCCTACAACATTCCTGTTTACGAGGTAATGGGGTTTGAGGCGGACGACGTTATTGGTACCCTTGCCAAACAAGCTGCTAGTCAAGGTTTTGAGGTATTTATGCTTACGCCCGATAAAGATTACGGACAATTGGTAGAAGAGCACATTTATATGTATCGTCCCCGCCACAATGGGGGGTACGAGGTAATGGGTGTGCCCGAGGTGCTGAATAAGTATGGTTTAACAAATCAAGGCCAAGTAATTGATTTATTGGGGCTTATGGGCGATAGCAGCGATAATATTCCTGGATGTCCTGGGGTGGGCGAAAAAACTGCCGTTAAGTTGTTGCAAGAATTTGGGTCGATAGATGGTATACTGGCCAACATTCCTGCCTTAAAGGGTGCGCTAAAAACCAAAATTGAAAGCAATGTAGAGCAAATTAAGTTTTCGCGCTTTTTGGCCACCATCAAAACCGATGTGCCCATTGTTCTAAACCAAGAGGAATTACAACGAAAAGAACCGAATGCTGAGGCGTTAAGGGGGTTGTTTACGGAGTTGGAGTTTAGAAAGTTACTTCGTAACGATGAATCGACTAATCGACTAATCGGTGAATCGGCAGATAGTGGCATTAATAATTCGACTAAACGACTAAACGACTCAACGACTAAACAAACAAATCACCGAATTTCCAAAGATGATGGCATGATGGATTTGTTTGCGGGATTGGAGGATGAGTGGAGAGTGGAGAGTGGAGAAAGGAGAAAGGAGAATGACGAATCGGCGAATCGACTAAAGTTGCGATTAAGCGAGAGCAGAAGCAATGTTTACATTGATTATGCCGAGCGTGAGCAACTTCATGAGCGAAGCGAACTAAACGACTCAACGACTCAACACCAGATCACCGAATCAGCAGAGCGAAGCAATATCCATACCACTGCGCATCACTACCAATTGATTACCCTAGAGCAATTGCCTACATGGGCAGAAGAGTTAAAGGCGCAACCTGCGTTTTGTTTTGATACCGAAACTACGGGTGTAGAAGCGGTTAGCTGTAGTTTAGTTGGGTTATCGTTTGCCTGGAAGGCTCACGAAGCGTATTTTATTGCTGTAAATCAAGAAAATGTACAATACGTATTAGACCTGCTACGCCCTGCCTTTGAGAACGAGGCTACCCAAAAAATTGGGCAAAACTGCAAATACGACCTAATGGTACTAAGCCGTTATGGCATTGAGGTAAAAGGCGAATTGTTTGATACCATGTTGGCGCACTACTTGTTACAACCCGAATTGCGCCATGGCATGGATTATTTGGCAGAAATTTACCTCAACTACCAAACCATTACCTACGAAGAGTTGGTGGGCGGTAAGGGTAAAAAGGCCCTTGCCATAACCGAAGTTCCGCTAGAACAGCTTACCAATTATGCTGCCGAAGATGCCGATATTACCCTGCAATTAAAAGAAAAATTATCGGCCGAACTAAAAGAGGCAGGCATGGAAAAATTGTTCTACCAATTGGAAATGCCATTGCTGCGCACCTTGGCACGCATGGAATTAGCGGGTGTACGTATTGATAGCCAAGCACTTGGCGCATCGGCCAATGTAATGCGCAAACAACTAGAAAGCATCGAGCAAGAGGCGTTTGCCTTGGCGGGCATGGAATTTAACCTAAGCAGCGCCAAGCAAGTGGGCGAAGTGCTGTTTGATCGCCTTAAGATTGTAGAAAAAGCCAAGAAAACCAAAACCGGACAATACGTTACATCCGAAGAAGTGTTGGAAAGCTTGCGCAGCAAGCATCCGCTAGTGGGTAAAATATTGGATTACAGGGGTATAAAGAAACTGCTAAGTACCTACATCGAGGCGCTTCCTGCCTTGGTTAACCCTGCAACGGGCAAAATTCATACCTCGTACAACCAAGCGGTAACAGCTACGGGCAGGTTAAGTTCTAGCAATCCCAACTTGCAAAACATACCCGTGCGCGACGATATGGGCAAGGAAATTCGCAAATGCTTTATTCCAGACGACGGATGCGTGTTCTTTTCGGCTGACTATTCGCAAATTGAGCTGCGCATCATGGCACACCTGAGTGGCGACCAAGCCATGATAGAGGCTTTTAACATGGACGGTGATATTCACGCCGCCACCGCTGCCAAAATATACAAAGTACCTATTAACGAGGTTACATCGGATATGCGACGCAAGGCAAAAACCGCCAACTTTGGTATTATTTACGGCATTTCGGTATTTGGATTGAGCGAACGCTTGCAAATTCCTCGCTCCGAAGCCAAACAACTTATCGACGGCTATTTTGAAACCTATCCACAAATAAAAACCTACATGGACACTTGCATCGAGCAAGCGCGCGAGCAAGGATACGTTCAAACCCTATGGGGCAGAAAACGATACCTACCCGACATCAACTCGGGCAATAGTTTTGTGCGTGGATTTGCCGAACGCAATGCCATAAATGCCCCTATTCAGGGTAGTGCCGCCGATATTATTAAGGTAGCGATGATTGCCATCGATAAGGCTTTTAGGCAAGAAAAATTACGTTCGCAAATGATACTGCAAGTACACGACGAGTTGAATTTTAACGTTTACCCCGACGAGATGGATAAGGTAAAAGAGATTGTTTGCCGCGAAATGAGCCAGGCTATACAGCTGCAAGTGCCCCTTATTGCCGATTGCGGTGTAGGGCAAAACTGGCTAGAAGCGCACTGAAGGTCAAAGGTCATCTGACTTTTAACTTTTGACTTTCTACATTTTTTATTACCTTTGCACCGATTTTTTGTACAAAGAAATGAAAAAACTTACACTTATCCTAACTCTTTGTGTATCAGCACTTTTTTCTGCTGCACAAACGTTAGAGCCCATTCAGTTTGGCGATTTTGAGAGTTGGACTACCCGCGAGATTGAGGAGTCGTATATTATTGGTGGAAAAACAAAATTGCTGTATGTTGTTGGTCCTGAAGCCTATATAAAAGGCAACAAACCCTACGACTACAAAGCAAATACCCCTTGGACCATGTCGAATGCCTACGCTAAAGTAGCAGGTATTCATAAAGGTAGCAACACCGTTCAACCCGAAACAAGAGGCAATGGACGTTGCGCCAGATTGGACACCAAAATGGAAGAGGTAACCGTTTTTGGGTTTATCGATATATCGGTATTGGTATCGGGCAGTATGTTTTTGGGCCAAACACTAGAACCCATTACAGGCACAGGCGACCCCTACAAAAACCTAAATTTTGGTATGCCTTTTACCCGCAAGCCTAAAGCTTTAGTACTTGACTACAAGTGTATTATATCTAAAAATAACTACGTAATGAAGTTCCCTGGCGTTGGTTCTAAACGCATTGATGGGGTACAAGATAAAGCCGAATTTTTTGTATATCTGCAAAAACGTTGGGAAGACGAGGATGGCAACATTCACGCCCTACGCATTGGTACAGCGCGCGAACAACTAGACCACGACGTACCCGAATGGCAAAATGGCCATCGTGTAGAAATTCACTACGGCGACATTACCAAAACGGGCTATTACAAAGATTTTATGCACCTAAACGGGCCCTATCGCGCCATGAACAGCAAGGGTAAGATTGTTCCCGTTATTGAAGAAGGATGGGGTTCTGCAGACGACACCCCTACCCACGTTATTATGATGATAACCGCAGGTAACCAAGGTGCGTTTATCGGTACTGTTGGCAACACCCTTTGGGTGGACAATGTGTGCTGGGCATTTTAAAGGGCTGCGCCCTTTGGTGAATCGGTGAATCGATGAATCGGTGAATCGGTGAATCGGTGATTTGGTGATTTGGTGATTTGGTGATACGGTTAAGTTTTTCAACTCACCGCATTACCGAATCACCGTATAACCATTATTGTAGCGCTTGTTCAATATCTGCAATAATATCGTCGGCGTCTTCGATACCTACCGAGAAACGGATTAGGTCGGGTTGAACGCCGGCTTCTATAAGTTGTTGGTCCGATAATTGACGGTGTGTATGGCTAGCAGGGTGCAATACGCAGGTACGTGCATCGGCCACGTGGGTTACAATGCAAGCCAATTTTAGGTTGTCCATAAATTTAATAGACTCTTCGCGGCCACCTTTTAAGCCAAAGGTAACTACACCGCAAGAGCGTCCGCCATCAAATTGTTTTTGTGCCAACTCGTAGTAAGGGCTATCTTTTAATCCGCTGTAATTAACCCAAGCTACTTTGGGGTTGTTTTGCAAGTATTCAGCTACTTTTTGAGCATTTTCGCAATGACGAGGCACGCGCAAGTGCAAGGTTTCCAAGCCAAGGTTCAAAAGGAACGCATTTTCGGGTGCTTGAATAGAACCCAAATCGCGCATCAATTGAGCGGTGGCTTTGGTAATGTACGCCCCTTTGCCAAAGGCTTTGCTGTAAGCCAAACCGTGGTACGATGGGTCGGGTTGGGTAAGGCCTGGGAATTTATCGGCATGCGCTTCCCAATCAAAATTACCGCTATCTACAATGCAACCGCCCACAGCTGTAGCGTGTCCGTCCATGTATTTGGTGGTAGAGTGGATAACAATATCGGCACCCCATTCAATAGGACGACAGTTAATAGGGGTAGGGAAGGTGTTGTCTACAATCAAGGGCACGCCGTTTTTGTGGGCAATGCGAGCAAATTTCTCAATGTCCAATACGCCCAATGCAGGGTTGGCAATGGTTTCGCCAAACAACGCCTTGGTATTGGGGCGGAAAGCCTTTTGAATTTCTTCTTCGCTAGCATCGGCATCAATAAAGGTGCATTCAATGCCCAATTTTTTCATGGTAACAGCAAACAAGTTGAAAGTACCACCGTAAATAGCCGATGCACTTACAAAGTGGTCGCCCGCTTCGCAAATATTAAAAATAGAGTAGAACGAAGCCGCTTGCCCAGACGAGGTAAGCATGCCGGCATAACCGCCTTCTAATTCGGTAATTTTAGCCGCAACTGCATCGTTGGTAGGGTTTTGCAAGCGAGTATAAAAATAGCCATTGGCTTTAAGGTCAAACAAGTCGGCCATTTGCTCGCTAGTTTCGTACTTAAAGGTTGTACTTTGATAAATGGGCAACACGCGTGGCTCGCCTTTTTTAGGTTGCCAGCCCGATTGTACGCAAATGGTGTTGATTTTCTTTTTCATAATCGATACATTTTAAATCGTTAAGACTGCGAAAATACAAAAAAAAATTGACGATAAGTTTGATAACGTCAAAAAAACTTATTTTATGTGCGGTGAAGCGACCCTTTCCGGTCTCATTCGGTCCCTGAGCCTGTCGACGTGTTGTTGACCGAAGGGAAAAAGGGCCCGAGAAATCGTTAATGCGTTGATGCGTTGCTTTGTAGGGACGCACGGCTCGTGCGTCCGTGAGGTATATGTGCAATTTGAAGCGAGTGCGGATTTGTTTTTATCATTTGATTTGCCAAAGTTCTTCTTCTAGCCAATTTGTAGGAAATCCCATGGCTTTAATATCCATATTCGGGAATTTATTTAGTAAGTCAATAATCTTATTTGTTAGGTCATTGTTAGGAGAAATACAATTTAAAAACCATTTGATGATACATAAGTCGTAGTAGATACGTAATTTAGATACAGGTGTTTTAATCCATGATTTTGAAATGACCTTCGGCTCCATGGGTATAATACTATTCTGTTTGTTCCATACCCTTGTATGGTGGCAACAGGCATTTCTAGTTAACGTAATAATGGTAAGCCAAGATTCAAAAGGTTTAAGTTGTAGGCCAAATTGTAATGCAATTTGTTTCTTTATCCCTTTGTTTTTTAAGTTGCTAAAAATATTGGTTAGTACACCAAAAGGTAATATTTCAGATAATATCCAAGCAGGAGGATAAGTATCTGTATATTTTTGTTTAAAATGAATGATAAAATCTTCTCTTGAGTGGTCAAGCTCGTTGTTTATTAGTTGTATAGTTTTGTTGTATTTCTGTTGATTGATAAAATGTAGGTTGTTGGTTATCCAAAAAGAATCATTGAGTTTGTCGCTGGTGGTATTGATAATATGACTTCTTATGGCGATTTCTATTTTCTCTATTTCATTAAAAATTAATAATCTTAATTTTTTGTCAAAACGATATAGAGAAAGAATCTGTTTAAAATTTGTATTTGCTTTAAAGCAATGTTTCTCTTTGGGAAATGAAAGTAGAGGATGCATATATGCAGATAATCGATAATACCCAATGTTCCTAATATATCGTTCTGTATTTACACTATCGTTGATAATTAATCCTCTGGTTTGCAGTAATTTTACCAGTTTATCTGCTGGGGTGAATTGTTTGCTGAATGGAATTTTTGCTTGCATAGAAAAGAATTAAGATGAAAAATAAAACGACCCGCACATTTGAGCATTGTTAAGAGGCTTGGCGGGTTCTGGTGTTGCAAAGATACAATGTTTTTTTTAGATACCAAAAATTGCAGTATATATATTTGCTGTATATTATCTTTTTACTACCTTTGCCCTTGCATTAGGTGCTCCTAAGTCTTAGCGATAAGGGAGTGAAAAGGGAATTGGGTGAAAATCCCAAACAATGCCTGTTGCTGTAAGTTCCTCTTACATAGTAAGAAAAAGTTTTTTTACATACACTTTGTCACTGGCTATAATGGCTGGGAAGGCGTAATAAAAACGGAATAAGTCAGAAGACCTACCAATGCATTCAAAGATTTAACCTGCAGGATTACGGGTATAGAATCGCAAAATGCTTTTAAGCCAAAAAAAGTTTCTAACTTGTTTCGTTATTCTTTTGTGTCCATTTGTGTAAATCATACGGACATGTTAGCCTCTTTTTATGCTTGGTGGGTGTATTTTGAGTTATTCTATTATCCGTTTCCTTGCAAGGGAAATGGATATTTTTTTTACTCAATATTCACTCATAATTTTTTTCTATGAAACGATTTTATGCTTTACTCACGCTCTTGGGCATTGCTCTTTGTGGCGTGGCACAAGTACCTGCCCTTATTACGGTAGGTGCTGATGGGCAGGAACAGACGTATCAGCTGTCGCTTGCCAAAGAAATTGTGTTTGATACTGCTGGTGATGTTCCAACCATGCAACTTAACTTGTTGGATGGAACGCAAGTAGTAGGTTTAACCGAAGTCCTTTTTGGAAGTATGGACCCTGATGTTCCTACAAACATTACGGGTACGGAGGCATCTATGGTGTACGTTTTTCCTAACCCCGTGGTTGCTACCCTTTATGTAAATGGAGTGGGCGATAACACCCAATTACAAGTGTTTGATTTATCAGGTAAATTGATAAAATCAGATATCGGAAGTAGTATTTCTGTAGATAACCTACAGCAAGGTACATACCTTTTACGCATCGAAAACAAAGTCGTTAAATTTATAAAACAATAAACCTATGAAAAGAATTTTACCCCTATTGATAGCCAGTGTTGTAAGTGTTGCCCTTTTGGCACAAAGCAGTTTTTATATCTATAAATTAGATGGTAGCGTAGAGCAGTATTTGGTCGATGAAGTGGAGCGCATTAGCTTTGAAGCACCCGAAGTTGATCCAGACCAACCTATCGACCCTGAACCACAAGTAGCGGTGCTTACTTTTGAGGACGATGATGCTAAATTCCCTGCCTATACCTTAGATTATTGTGGGGTAGATGTAGCAACATGGTCTGATTTAATTCCTGCTGCAGACGAACAATATTTCGATGGCAGCTCTATGATTTATGGTGCTGATGGGGCTCCTTACACTTGGACCGATGCAGGTAATACAGGTTTGACCCATACTTTCCCATATAATTGGGGTACCTACGGTTTTGCTGGCGGTGGTTTTGTTATCTCTCACCACTACGTAACCTTAGAAGAGTTAGAAAACGTTGGAACAGCTGGGATGTACAATTATCAGCTAAGTGCATTGGGCGAAAAAACAGATAATACTTTTGCCATTGCCTATTGCGACTCAAAAGTGGGAACCGATGTTAAAGTCGAATTGGCATTTGAAGATGGTGTAGCGCGCCAAATTAACAAAATGTTGGTGGTAATGACCGCATTGCCCATTTATAGCCTTCTATACGGTAGCGATTTTAGCGATGCCTACGACGATGACGATTACCTAAAACTAGTCATTACCGGTTATGCCGAAGATGGCAGCACCCAAGAAATAGAAGTAATGTTGGCCGATGGTGCAGACCCTTCTACATGGGTAGTAGATTGGACCGAAGTAGATTTGTCTTCGTTGGGCAAAGTAACCAAACTTGCTTTCCACATGGACGAAGCACAACAAATTAGCTACGATGGCGGTGAAACCATTTATTATAAATCTCCTTTATATTTTGCTATCGATGATGTGGAAGTTCAACTATAAGAACCTAGCTAAATGGGCGATGATTACGCTGTTGATGGGTGGCTTTGCCGCCTGCAACAGCGATCAAGATGTGTTTGGTCCCGATGCAGATACACCATCGGGTCCTTCCAATCCATCTGACCCCTCTACGCCTGTGTCGTATTATCGACCCAAAACCAGCGAATCCAAAGCTACTTTTGACCAAGTGTACCAGTATATGCCCGCCCCAGGTCAGTTTATCAACGAGCTAAAAACGGGTGGATTTAACAGTACGCATACCACGCAAGAAGCAGCCAATTTATATGCCAAAGAGCGTCTTGATAAAGGCATTTGGGTGTCGTTAGGAGGCTTTGGTGGTTACATTGTGGTGGGTTTCGACCACAGTATAGATAATACGGGTGGATACGATTTTGCTGTAATAGGCAATTCGTTTAATAATTCGTCCGAGCCTGGCATTGTATGGGTAATGCAAGACGAAAATGGCGACGGATTGCCCAACGATACGTGGTACGAACTACGCGGTAGCGAAACAGGCAAGGAAACAACCATTCAAAACTATGCCGTTACTTACTATCGCCCCGAAACCGTACAAAGTCCTGTAAAATGGACCGATAGTGAGGGAGCTAGTGGCGAAATAGATTACTTAAAAGCCTATCACAATCAGGATTACTACTATCCGCTTTGGGTAGAAAGCGATACCTATACCCTGCTAGGCACACGTTTGGAGCCTAAAAACTACGACCAATCGGGCAAAGGTACGTATTGGGTATTGCCCACCTTTGATTGGGGGTACGTCGATAACTTTAGCAGCATCGATCGTCCTACCGAGAAATCGGTTGATAATCGTTTTAGAATTTCCGATGCCATGGACCAAAACGGCAATGCCGTATCGCTCGCTTACATCGATTTTGTAAAGGTACAAACCGCCATCAACAGCAAAAGCGGCTGGTTAGGCGAAGTCTCCACCGAGGTAGTGGGCTTTTACGACTGCACTATGAAATAAGCTAACTCCTAACTATTCGCTCCGCTCATGATTTTGCTCCCGCTCGGCATAATCAAATAAATTTGCTTCTGCTCTCGCTTATTCGCAAAATTCCTAACTCCTAACTCCTAACTCCTAACTATCATGAGGTTTCTTTACCCAATCATTCTGATTTTTCTAACCGCTTCTTGCATGGAGTGGGATTATGGATTCGAAGAAGATTTTTCGGCTCCCAATACGGGTTTGTTTGTGATAAACGAAGGTAATTTTCAGTATGGAAATGCCTCGCTCTCGTTTTACGACCCTGCTCAAATGAAAGTAGAAAACGAGGTGTTTTTTCGTGCCAATGCCATGAAGTTAGGCGATGTGGCGCAGTCTATGATTATCCGCGACGATGTGGGGTGGGTGATAGTAAATAATTCGCACGTGGTGTTTGCCATAAATACCACCACCTTTAAAGAAGTAGGGCGTATCACCAATCTTACCTCGCCTAGGTACATGCACTTTGTGTCCGATACAAAAGCTTACATTACCCAACTTTGGGATAATCGTATTTTTATTGTCAATCCTAAAACCTACCAAATAACGGGCCATATTCTATGCCCCAACATGACCATGGAGAACGGTTCTACCGAGCAAATGGTGCAAAAAGGCAAGTATGTGTACGTAAATTGTTGGTCGTACCAAAATAGGATTTTAAAAATAGATACCGAAACAGACCAAATAGTAGGCGAACTGCAGGTAGGCATTCAGCCCACATCACTGGCATTAGATGCGTACGGTAAGTTGTGGACTGTAACCGATGGTGGCTACGAGGGGTCGCCTTATGGTTACGAAGCGCCATCGCTTTACCGCATCGACCCCGAAACCTTTACTATCGAACAAAAATTTACCTTTAACGTAGGCGACTATCCGTCCGAAGTACAGTTAAATGGCGATAAAACCAAATTGTATTGGATTAACGATGACATTTGGTGTATGTCGGTAACGGCCAGTGCCGTGCCATCGGAGCCATTTTTGCCCTCGCAAAATACCATTTACTACGGGCTAACGGTTTGCCCTACATCGGGCGATGTGTATATAGCCGATGCCATTGATTACGTGCAACAAGGCAAAATATACCGCTACAGCAGTGATGGCGAACTTATTGATGAATTTTATGCAGGCATCATTCCAGGTGCATTTTGTTGGAAATAGGTATGAGTAAGAGATTAGTAATGATAGGGTTGCTGTTTGCGCTATTTGCAGGGCTCATGGCACAAGAAACCGCTACCAAAGGAAAGTTGGGCAGGGGAGTGGCGTTGCACGATGTTATTATTTACGGTAAACGCCCTTTAAAAGAAATTGGTGCGCAAAAAACGGCTTTTGATTCTACGCAGCTAAAAGAAAATATTTCGCTTTCTATGGCCGATGTGCTTACCTATAACTCCTCTATTTTTGTCAAGAATTATGGCCGAGCAACGCTATCAACGGTATCGTTTAGGGGAACATCACCCTCGCACACGCAGGTTACGTGGAATGGTATGCGCATTAACAATCCCATGTTGGGCATGACCGATTTTTCTATGATTCCATCGTATTTTATAGACGATGCCTCGCTACTACATGGCACGTCGTCTGTCAACGAAACGGGAGGTGGGTTAGGTGGATTGGTCAAAATGACCACGAAACCTGCCAATGCCGATGGCTTTGGCTTGCAGTACATCCAGGGGGTAGGTTCGTTTAACAGTTTTGACGAGTTTTTGCGCCTTACCTACGGCAATCGGCATTGGCAGGTTTCAACACGTGCCGTGTTATCCACCTCACCCAACAACTACACCTACCGCAACCACGACAAAAAAGAGAATATCTACGATGAAAACATGAACATCATCGACCAATATTACCCCATCGAAGAAAACAAAAGTGGGGCCTACCAAGATTTTCATTTTTTGCAAGAAGCCTACTACAATACAGGTACGGGGCATCGTTTGGGCCTTAATGCCTGGTACATTCAGTCAAAACGTGAGCTGCCGATGCTTACCACCGATTACGCCGATAACACCGCATTTGAAAACGTGCAGCGCGAACAAACCTTTAGAGGCGTACTGTCGTGGGATTTTTTGCGATTGCAGTACAAAGTGGCTGCCAAGGCGGGCTACATTTATACCTACATGGCTTACGATTACAAGCGCGATGTGGGCAACGGAACCATGGCTAACATGACGGAATCGCGTAGTAAAGTAAATACTGCTTATGCCCAAGCCGAGGGCGAATATTACTTGGGCAAAGAGTGGCTTTTTTCGGCTAATTTGGCTTTTTACCAACATTTTGTTGAAACCAAAGACAAAAACATCATCAAAATAGAGGGCGGTAATGCCATTGTGGGTTACAAAAAAGCACGTCCCGAGTTAACGGGCTCGATATCGGTTAAATGGCAACCCATCGATCGTTTGGGAATGTCTGTGGTAGTGCGCGAAGAAATGTACGGTAACGAGTGGTCGCCCATTATTCCTGCCTTTTTTATAGATGGTGTGCTTTGGCCGCGCATCAACTTAATGGCAAAAGCTTCGGTATCGCGCAACTACCGTTTCCCTACCTTAAACGATATGTACTTTTTGCCCGGAGGCAATCCTAATCTAAAAAAAGAAAGCGGTTGGACCTACGATGCAGGACTTAGTTTTGCCGTGGGTAGAGAAAATTTATACACCCTATCGGGTAGTGCCACTTGGTTTGATTCGTACATCAACGATTGGATTATTTGGCTACCCACCACCAAAGGATTTTTTTCGCCCCGAAACATCAAAGACGTACATGCTTACGGGGTAGAATTAAAGGCCAATGCCTCTTTTTGCCTTGCTAAAAATTGGACCCTAACATTAGACGGTTCGTTCTCCTGGACTCCATCTATTAACAACGGTGAGCCCCTTTCGCCCGCCGACCAATCCATTGGTAAACAGTTGCCTTATGTGCCAGAGTATTCGGCCAATGTAACGGGAAAAATATCGTACAAAACCTTTTCGTTTTTGTATAAATGGTGTTATTACAGCGAACGATACACCATGTCGAGCAACGATGTTACCCTTACCGGCAAACTGCCCACCTATTTTATGAGCAACATTGCCATCGAAAAAAACTTGCTCTTTTCTTTTGCTGATTTCTCCATTAAGTTTAATATCAACAACTTGTTTAACGAAGAGTACTTATCCGTTCTTTCTCGTCCCATGCCAGGTATCAATTTTCAACTCTTTTTAGGCATAACCCCAAAATGGCGTTAGTATGGTCTTCGCGTAAAACAATTCGGTCCCTGAGCCTGTCGACGTGTTGTTGACCGAAGGGAAAAAGGGCCCGAGAAAACGTTAATGCATGGATGCATCGCTTTGTAGGGACG
>ERZ808032.51-NODE-51-length-17717-cov-2.890476_pt1 | contig 17717 bp, 16 predicted proteins | sample MGYA00380187_ERZ808032 | MGnify/ENA primary metagenome ERZ808032 (study PRJEB31490, sample SAMN06133378) | cow dung metagenome | isolation source: M10 | host: cow | place: China: Chengdu | collected 2015-05 ...
ATACCAACAGATTGTGCGTCATAATTGACGCACAATCTTGTTTATATATAATCAATAGTTGAAATAAATACCAAAATATTCAAATCTAACTTGACAATAGAATGTTGCATGCGTTAATATATTATAGAATAAGCACTAAACAAACCACAATACGTTCAATTAAACCAAACTGACAAACAATGAAGAAAACGCCAATCCTTGCTGGCACAGTATCCATGCTGATATGTGCCTGCACTAATATGCCACAGGCAGTGGACTTCCCACTGGCCGGGGCGGCAAACACAACAAGCATCGTCATAGAGAGAGTGGAGAGGACAGACTCTGCCACGGTGCTGACAGTACGCGGATTCGCCATGCCAGGAGACTGGATAAACGTGAAAGAGACAACGAAACTGGTGGCCGACGGCATAGAGTACAAACTGAGGGAAGGCTGCAGCATAGAGATAGGCAAGGCAATGACTCTGCCCGAGGACGGCGATACCTGCTTCACCCTATACTTCGAACCTTTGGCCAAAGAGTGCAAAGCCTTTGACTACATTGAGGGCGATGCCGAGGGCGACTGGAGGATATACGACCTGGACCTGACCGGAAAGAGAAACGCCAATGAACCAGAAGGACTGCCGGAAGAACTGAAAGGCATGCCCAAGACGGACGTGGAGCCACGATATGCCTATGAGTTCGGCGACGTTACCGTGAACGTACATCTGCTGGGCTACCGCGAAGGTGTGACAAAGGACATGGTCTTGCCCGTCAACTCCCTGCTGGAAGAGCAGAAAAGCGTGGATGTAAACATCGATCCCAAGACTGGCAAAGGCACGGCCACCTTCCGCCAATACGGCACGGGATATGCCTTCCCCGTTGTGAACGGGAGGGGGTATGGCAGTTTCTATGTTGCACCAGGCGACAGCATTGACCTATATGTCAATCTTGGCAACATAAACTTCAATAACAGGTTCAATTACTACGGTAGCGTTCCTATGGAAATGCCCACAATAAAAAGCTGTTGGACAAAGGGCGGCAGATATGATACCATGAACAACTTGCCTGCCAAGGCATGGGACCACCCCGACTCTATTGATATAACACACGGCTTGCGCTATAACATCACTGCCGAGGAATACACCAACCACGTGATAAACAACTATAAGATAAGATGTAACCACGTGGACAAAGTGTCTTGGCACGCATGGCAGAAAGAACAGAGGAAAGCCGACTACGCCGTTGGCCTTATCATGCACATGAAGCAGGACATACGCCGGTGGATGGAGAGAGAACCGGAGGATACCTTCAATCTAGACTTGCACCCTATCCTGCCCCAGCACTACGAAAAGGTGATGGCCCATGTGGATACCGACAATCCATGGCTGCTACTCTCCGAGTATAGTAACGAACTAATCAAGAGTGTGCCACGGGAACTGAAAAGCGTACAGGACAACAGGATGCTACAAGAGATGATTATTGCATACGATGCTGTGAAGGAGGCATACAAGGGGCAACTTGCCGACAGCACGTTGCAACGCCTGCGCACGATGGACAACCCGTTCTATGCCGACATGTGCGAGGACATAATGACAAGAACCATGAAGGCGATAGCACAGAGCAGCAAGAACCTGCAGAGCGTTGAAGAGATTGCTCCCGAAGCCCTCTTCCAAGCCATCATAGAACCACACAAGGGCAAGGTGGTGGTGGTGGACTTCTGGAACACATGGTGCGGCCCGTGCCGCCATGCCCTGAAGCTGGTAAAGCCTCTGAAGGAATCTGGTCCGCTCGCCACGGACGACATCGTGTGGGTGTACATTGCCAACGAGACATCTCCCATAGCACAATACAACGAAATGATCTCGGACATAAAAGGTCTGCACTATCGTCTGAACAATGCACAATGGCGCTACCTCACCGACAAGTTGTTCAACATAGACGGCATCCCCTCCTACGTGCTGGTGCAGAAAGACGGCACATACGCCCTACGCAACGACCTCCGCGACCACTCCCTGCTGCTCCCCACCCTGAAGGATGCACTGGCCAGATAAACCGAATACAAGGCATATCACGCCATCGAGGTCAAGTAGCCAGAAACACATAGCCAATAACAAGATGCAGAATCCCACGAGGCTTACACCACGTGGGATTCTTTTTATACTAAATCGGTCATTAGCGCGTAAAGGTCTAATGTGCGCTTGGGGATTATTATGACAAGTGTGCCAAGATGAGAAGATTTTGCTTGCTACTATGAAATCCCACTAAGATTTGTTAAGATATACTAATGCATCATAATGATATATGTTGACATTCGATATTTTCTACTACCTTTGCCGTACCAAACAGCAGAACACTCTAATTATGAAAGCAGAAGCAAAACAAAAATCACTAACGAAAGCTGAACTTAAGGCCATGAATATACTCTGGGACAAAGGTGAGGCCACCGTATATGATATATTAGAAGTATTACCAGAGCCAAAGCCAGCCTACACTACCGTGCTGACAGTCATGCAGGTACTCACGAACAAAAAAGTAGTTGCGGCAAGAAGACGAAGCAAGGCTAATGTGTTTCGCCCACTAATCACACGAGAACAATATGTGGAGGGATTCATGGAAGAGACTCGCAACACGCTGTTCAAAGGTTCACTGAAAAACCTCATACTCTACTTTGCGCGCAAGGAAAAGATAAGTAAGGAGGAACTTCTGGAAATATTGGAAGAAATGAAGAGCAACGAGGAATAATAGTACACGCCACATACATAAACCTTACACATGACTACACCCATATTACACTGTCTGCACTCCTATGTTCTGATGCTGGCCATCGCCACACTGATGATGCTGTTCTATGACATTGTACTTCGCAGGCGTATAGGCTTTAGCACTGGACGCATGTATCTTTTGGGTATTCCTATGCTATGTATGCTTGTTCCTGGAGTTCGGCATTTCCTTGGGCTTCTGATGACAACGACAGAAAACACCGTCCTGCACCTAAGCAGGAGCGAGGCAGAGACATATATGGACATTCACCCCGATGCTATGATAATGACCCATGAAAATGGAGAGGTAGCAGCAACCTTTGTTGGGCATGGAGATGCGAGCATAACAACATTGTGGTGGCTTGTTCCATTGTGCTTGCTATCTGTGTCACTCGTGCTGATAGTAATACAGATATCCCAGATGGCACGCATGCAATGGTACATAAGGCAGAGCAAAGCAGAAGCTGCCACCCCAGAATACAGAATCATACGCTCAGCACAAGTAAAAACACCTTTCTCTTATGCCCGTACAATGTTCCTGCCAAATGATATGCCAGAGAACAAGGAAAAGATAATCATAAGCCATGAAGCGGCACACATACGATGCCATCATTATAGGGATGTGTGGATAATGGAACTGCTGACCAGATTGATGTGGTTCAACCCCATCCTTTGGATTGTGCGCAACCGTCTACGTAACATTCATGAATTTCAGGCAGACCGCATAGTATTGGATGGAGGCACAGACATTCTGACATACCAGACTCTGCTTCTGGAAGAGGTTATGGAAGACAGCAATATAATGGCAAATGGTTTCAACCATTCGTTCATACGCCGACGCTTTCAGGAGATGAAACGCAAACAGCAAATTTCCACCAGTACGAATGTCAAGACGATAATTACCTTGTGGATTTTGACAATATGTGGCATTGCTTCTGTATATGGAGTAACGGCTGGCTCCTCAATAATAATACACCTTGTGGAGGAGGACATGCCTATATCTTCAAATGAACATAAGAGTATAAAAGAGAGTCTTCTCTATGCTCCCAAAGGCAATGGCATTGAAGTCAATAACAAGGAGGGACATCCGACACATGCCGAGGATGGTTGGCCCATATTGTATGGTTTGCCCGAATACAATGGTACTGTGGAACCTGGCAGATATATCTGCCGACATACTACAGAAACACATGTAACATACATCGTAGCATGTACCTCAGACAATGCCTTCTACAAGTTCGGTGGCCCCGATGCCTATATCGTAGATACAGAAACAGGTATTCACTATGCCGCACGTCAATGTATACCGAAGAACACTTGGAACTACTTTCACTTGAAGGGAATGAAGGGCAAGACATTCATGGTTACTATTGTCTTCCCTCCCCTGCCCGACTCAGTAAGAGAAATTGAGTTCTACCAAACACGATACCACCTGCAAACTGGCGAGAAGCATACATTACATACATTAGACACAAACAGACGGTAATGAAACAAACATACAGCATAAGCATAACCTTACTCATATCGTTACTTTGCCTTACGGCTTGCGAGCAAAAGTGCCACATCGTAATGCGCAACAAACAAGGTGGCATCAACTGGCATTCGATACATACCCTGTCTGCCACTGAACAAGATACGCTGAACCGTGTACTTATGACTGAAATACAATACGACGATAGTGTACCAGACTTTAGCAGGGCCTTGCTTGTCTCAGAGGCCAAGAACTATGACGACATGGATATAAATTCGTTTGCCGTCTATACCAAGCCCTACACCGTAAAAAATCCCCGAACGGAAAAACACATTGAGAAGATGGCAATATGGTGTACCAAGGATGCAACCTATCTGGCACAGATACACAAGATGCATTGGAACAAAATGTACTTCCGCAACTCTTCAAAGATGTGTATTAGGGATAGCAAGACGAGGGAATGCTATTATATACGCCATTGTATAGATTATCCCATGGACAGCACTTTCTGGATAAACTCCATTGCTGGGGAATGGATTACAATGGTGGATGTATATCCTCCCTTGCCTAAAGAGTGTACCAAAATAGACATAATATGTGAAGACAAAGAACTTGAACACATAGACGGCACCACTGGATGGGTTCAACAACAGGAACATCGTGGCATTAGTACCGCCGCCCTGCAAATGCAGCAGAGCAAAATGGATTTCAAGGAGACTATAATAATAAGGTAATAGGAATTATTAGTACTAATGATATATCAACGAACTAAAGTTTAATCTAAAAAATGAAAACAGAATGACATTGAAGAAACTTCTTATCATTGCCCTTGCCGCCATTTCTGTTACGGCAGGTGCTCAATCGCTTTCTCCAAGCACAAAGTGGCATTGGGACAAAGGTACTATAGTAGTGGAAACTCCCCGACGACCTGCTGGTCAGCAACATGTACTGGGACTTACTGCTCCGAAAATGAAAACGGTGCGTGTGGCTTTTATCGGCCTTGGCATGCGGGGACCTGGTGCCGTAACTCGCTTCTGCCATATACCTGGTGTAGAGATTGTTGCCCTGTGCGACTATGAGGCAAAGCGCGCAGAGGCTTGTCAGGCCGATTTGCGCAAAGCAGGTTTGATGCCGGCAGACATCTATTCAGGCGAAAAGGGTTATGAAGAACTATGTAAGCGCAATGACATTGATTTGGTTTACATTGCCACCGATTGGAACCATCACTATCCTGTGGCCAAATTTGCTATGGAGCATGGTAAGCACACAGCCATAGAGGTACCATGTGCTATGAATTTGGAGCAGTGTTGGAGCCTGATTGACCTTGCCGAGAAGACACGCCTGCACTGCTTCATTCTGGAGAATTGTTGTTATGACGAATACGAGATGAATGCCCTGGCAATGGCTCAAGCTGGAGTCTTCGGTAATATCATCCGGGCAGAGGGAGCCTATATCCATGGATTGGAGTGGTTCTGGGATCTTTATTGGAAAGACCCCAATGACAACGACAAGGACAACCTACACTGGCGCATGAAGTATAACCAAGAAAACCGTGGCGATGTCTATGCCACACATGGTCTTGGTCCCGTTGCCCAATGTATGGATATTCATCGTGGCGACCGTTTCACCACTCTCATTGCCATGGACACAGAAAGTTTCGTTGGCAAAGAATGGGTAGAGAGCAAGACTGGGAAGAAGTGCGAGGAGTTCCGCAATGGTGACCATACTACCACGCTGATGCGTACAGCAAAAGGCAAGGTAGTGGAGCTTCAACACAATGTAATGACTCCCCAACCATACAACCGCCTTTTCAAACTCACCGGCACAAAAGGATATGCTTCTAAATACCCCATAGAGGGCTTCGCCCTTTCTGGCGATGCGATGAAAGGAACTGGTGCTCCCAAAATTGACAATCTGAATGCCCATGCTTTTATGAACGAGGAACAGAAAGCTGCACTGGTAAAGAAATACTATCATCCCATACTGAGCAAATATTTGGAGTTCGGCCGTAATATGGGGCATGGTGGCATGGATTATGTGATGGAATCTCGTCTGGTTTACTGTTTGCAGAATGGTTTGCCTCTGGATATGGATGTGTATGACCTTGCAGAGTGGTGTTGTATTGCCGAATTGGGCACATTGTCGATGGACAACAATTGTGCTACTGTAACATTCCCAGACTTCACCCGTGGTTACTGGAATAAGGTAAAGGGATATAAGCACGCCTATGCCAGTGCAGAGGAAGAGGCCAAGACAGAAAAGGAAGCAAAGGCTTATACTTCTGCACAGAAAAAGGTTACTGCCGACTACAACCTATGGGCTCTCTATGATGCCATCAAGACTGCCAAGAACCCCAAGGCTGCTCAGAAGAAGTACAACGCTGCTGTTGTAAAGGCAGAGAAGGCTCTGGCAAAGGAACTTGCCAAATAACATAATAGCGTAACATAACACATCCCTCACCCACTCTGACCAATGCAGAGTCTTCGATGAGGGATGAGTTACACTTTCTTTCAAATCGAAGCTGTTTAGCCTAATGAGCGATTTGGTGTTATTTAAATGTCTGGATATTTTGCCAAATAATACATTCCCCAATCTATTAATTCTATAGTATATTACTTCTGTATGCTATGCAGATTTAGAAGAAAAGACACACATTTCATTTCGGTTTTATGCTATTATCGCACTTAAATCGGCATTTTTTACCTCCTATTTCTACTGAAAACACGAAAAAACCACATTCTGGAGATATACTGCTTTTTCAGAGCAATAGTACTTACTTTGCAAAGGCAGTAGTATTGACTTGATCAACTCAATATACTGCTATTAAAAAGTAGGCATATTGAGTTGTAGAAATGCCTTCCTGAGAATTGCATATTTGCTCACTGACAAAATCATTGTATGCAAATATGCAATTCTCAGGAAGTGTTTTGTCCTATTTTTATCCTTATAACAAGAAAAAGAGGGGATGCAGTCAGCAACTATGCTATCATATCCATATGAATAAAGAATAAAACGATATATAGAATTGCTAAACCATAGCAGTAAGAGGAAGTAATAAAAACATTGGCAGCCCTATTGTAGGACTGCCAATGCTAACAGTATGTTGTTGCCCGAGGGCAAGTAGATTAATTACTTCTTAGCCAAAGCCTTTGCCATAGCCTTCTCAGCCTTTACAACAGCAGCGTTGTACTTCTTCTGAGCAGACTTGGGGTTCTTGGCAGTCTTGATGGCGTCATAGAGACCCCACAGGTTGAAGTCGGCAGTAACCTTCTTCTGAGCAGCAGTATAAGCGTCGGCAGCAGCCTCGGTCTTAGCCTCCTCCTCAGCAGGAGCATAAGCATGCTTGTAACCCTTTACCTTGTTCCAGTAACCACGAGTGAAGTCGGGGAATGTAACAGCTGCGCAGTTGTTGTCCATTGAGATAGCACCCAACTCTGCGAGTGAACACCACTCAGCCATGTCGTATACGTCCATATCCAAGGGCAGACCATTCTGCAAGCAGTAAACCAGACGAGCGTCCATGATGTAGTCCATACCACCGTGACCCATTTCACGACCCTTCTCGCCATACTTGGTAAGGATGGGGTGATAGTACTTCTTCTCGAGGGCCTGCTTCTGAGCAGCATTCATAAAGCCATGAGCATTCAGGTTGTCCATCTGAGGAGCGTCAGTACCCTTGAGAGCATCACCAGAAAGAGCATACTCGGGAGTGGGATACTTTGTTGCATAACCCTTAGTACCGGTAAGCTTGAACAAACGGTTGTAGGGCTGGGGAGTCATTACGTTGTGCTGAATCTCGATTACCTTACCCTTAGCGGTACGCATTAGAGTAGTAGTGTGGTCACCATTGCGGAAGTCCTTGCACTCCTTGCCAGTCTTACCCTCTACCCATTCCTTACCAACGAAGCTCTCGGTATCCATAGCAATCAAAGTGGTAAAGCGGTCGCCACGGTGAATGTCAAGGCACTGAGCAACGGGACCAAGGCCATGAGTAGCATAGAGGTCACCACGGTTCTCCTTGTTGTACTTCATACGCCAGTGAAGGTTGTCCTTATCATTGTCATTGGGGTCGGTCCAGTAAGCATCCCAGAACCATTCCAGACCATGAATGTAAGCACCCTCAGCACGGATAATCTCACCGAACACGCCATCCTGAGCCATAGCCAAAGCATTCAACTCATAGTAGTCGTAGCAGCAGTTCTCAAGAATGAAGCAATGCTGACGTGTCTGCTCAGAGAGGTTGATCAAGCTCCAGCACTGTTCAAGGTTCATTACGCTGGGAACCTCTATAGCAGTGTGCTTACCATTCTCCATAGCAAACTTTGCTACGGGATAGTGATGATTCCAGTCGGTAGCAACGTAAACCAAATCAATGTCATCACGCTTGCAGATTTCCTCATAACCCTTCTCACCAGAATAGATGTCTGCGGGCTTCAAACCAGCCTTGCGGAGATACTCCTGACACTTCTCTGCACGAGCTGCTTCGTAGTCGCACAAAGCAACGATTTCAACACCAGGAATGTGACAGAAACGCATTACTGCACCAGGACCACGCATACCGAGACCAACAAAGGCTACGCGTACTGTCTGCAACTTGGGAGCAGTCAAACCAAGAACATGCTGCTGACCAGCAGGACGCTCTGGAGTGTCAACTACGATTGTACCCTTGTCCCAATGCCACTTTGTGCTGGGAGAAAGGGACTGAGCACCGGCCGCAACAGATACTGCGGCAAGGGCAACGACAAGAAGATTCTTCAATTTCATTTCTCTTTCGTTTTGTTAATAATTAGGTTAATATTTAAGTTTTCTCTATTTCGCTTATCGTTTGCAAAGTTAATAAATTTATTGGTAAGTACAAAGGATTGTTTTGTTATTATATAAAAAAGGTGTAACTTTGTAGTCGATTATGAACAATGAAAGACTAAAGCCCTTATTGGGTTTAGACATACACGAGCTAAAAGAGGTAACCGAAAGTCTGAAACTGCCTGCGTTTACAGCAAAGCAGATATTCGGGTGGATATATCAGAAAAATGCCAGTGCAATTGCCGATATGACAAATATCTCGCTTAAGGCACGCAGTGCTATGGAGCAGACATACACCATCGGACTGATGCCACCAGTTGAGACAAAACGTAGTACAGACGGAACCGTAAAATACCTCTCCCCAACCCTTTCCGGAGATACTGTAGAAAGTGTCTTTATTCCGGACAAGGACAGAGGCACACTGTGCGTAAGTTGTCAGGTAGGATGTAGAATGGGATGCAAGTTCTGCATGACTGGACGGCAAGGATTTCAAGGTAACCTGACGGCAACAGACATACTGAACCAAATATACTCTCTGCCGGAAAGAGACAAACTGACCAACATTGTCTTCATGGGCCAGGGAGAGCCTTTTGACAACATTGACGCTATACTTAAAGTGACCGAACTGCTAATGCACCCAGACGGTTGGGCATGGAGCCCGAAGCGCATTACAGTAAGCACGGTGGGCGTCAAAAAAGGCATGCTGAGATTTTTGGACGAAAGTCCATGCCACTTGGCTGTGTCGCTGCACAATCCCTTTGCAAGCGAACGCAAAGAGATGATGCCGGCAGAAAAAGTATTCTCTCTAGAGGAGTTCATCCCACTGTTGGCTGAGCGTGACTGGACACACCAGCGCAGATTGTCATTTGAATATATAGTATTTAGTGGACAAAACGATACACTCAGACATGCCAAGGAACTAGTGAGAAAACTTAGTCCTATAGAGTGCAGGGTTAACCTGATAAGATTCCACGAAATACCGGACTCTCCCTTCAAGGGCACAAAGGAAGAGAGCATCATATGGTTACGTGACTATCTGACGCAACACGGAGTAACCACAACCATAAGAGCCTCCAGAGGACAAGATATTTGGGCTGCATGCGGGCTTCTCAACACCAAGCATATGGAAGCAAACTCACATCTGCCACAACTGACCTAGACCAAACAAACCTTCTCAATACATAAACAGATGAAAAAGATAATATACTGCTTTGCACTGATTACAAGCTTTTTACTATGCAGTTGCGAAAAATCTCATTTCCTGCCTCGTGCCAGCGGCAGACCATACGAGGTGCTAGTGGTAATGGACTCTGTTGAATGGAAAGCACCTCACGGCAGAGCCTTGTTTGACATACTAGACACAGACGTCCCAATGCTACCGCAGAGCGAACGCTCGTTCCGTATCTCACAATGCGAGCGAAAGAACTTTGACCGACTGCTGAATATTTTCCGAAACATCATCATTGTTAACATTGACCCGACACAATACACTAGAACAAAGATGAAGTTCACCCGCGACAAATATGCGATGGAGCAGATTGTGCTGACTATCAACTCACCTTCAAACGAAGAGTTCAGGAACTTCTGTACCGAAAACCGACAGCAGATAGTGGATTTTCTCACTAAAACAGAAATGAACCGACTGGTCAAGGAATTGAAGACAGAGAACTCAAAAGTAACAAAAGAACTAGCGAAACAGATATTCCAATGTGATGTAAATGCCCCGAAGGAACTCACTTCATACAAAAAGGGCACAGACTTCCTTTGGACTTCAAACAACACTCCCAGCGGCATGATGAGCATGGTGATGTACTCATTTCCTTATGAGGGTCCACACATATTCAACAAGGAATATCTGATTCAGAAAAGAGACTCCGTGATGAAGGCAAACATACCAGGCGAGAAACCCGGCATGTACATGACCACCGACACCCTGTGCTCTGCAATCAAGCCTATTGTCGTACACCAAAACTATGCAATGGAAATGCGCGGATTGTGGTATGTGGAAAACGACTGCATGGGAGGCCCCTATGTAAGTCATCACCGTGTGGACACAGAAAACAACAGAGTAATTGTGATAGAAGGATTCGTGTACGCTCCTGAAAAAATGAAACGAGGAATGATTCGCCGACTAGAGGGTGCTCTTTATACCCTGAGGCTGCCCGAGGAACAGTTTGTTGCCGAGATAACCCCTGGCATTGAGGAGGAGAAGAGCGATTCAACCGCAACCACAAGACAAGATTGACAATGACCCCACAGGAGGGATTGTATGTCCTTAACATAAAGTTTTTGAACATGAACATATTGAAAATAGGTATAGTCTCCTTTGACCAAAAGGGGAAAGAACTGGTAGCCGAAGCCTTCGAAGAGGCTCTGATGGAGGAAATCTGCAGCAAAACGTTGTACGAAACTCAAGGCGAAGATGCCATAGACGAGGCTTTGAAAGACTGGGAAGATGGCAAGACAGACGCTATATTGGTAGTTCCGGCAGAAGGAGAGGAAAAATTGAATCCTGCCAGTCTGAGAGGGCTTGACATGCTATTGTGGCACAACCTGCGTATGGCATTTGCCAATGAGGAAGAGGACATGCAGACACAGATACAAATGCTACAAGAGGTAATGCGAAGGGATTTCGACATAGACAAACCACGCATTACTCCAATTTTTACTCCCGAACATTTAGAAACTTATGACGTAGTGATGGTAACCGACCGTAGTGAGGGATTAAAAGATTTCCTTGCCTTCACCGGGGGCAATGGAGTAGCCTTCACAACAGGAAGAGAACTAGTATGCACCAGTCCCTTCTCAGAAGAGTCTTTCTTTGAAAGCATTTTTGTTGCTAAGGATATCATAGCAGCAAGAGAGAGGTTTGATGAAGCACGCAAGAACCCTCTGCCCAAACTTTTTGTCGATAAAAAAGAGGAGCACAGAAGACATGAGCCTGATAGACAAGGTTAAGGCAACACTGAAAAGCCAGGACACAGAAGGACCATTTGAACTATACGTAACACGTACACCTGGTTACCTGTGGGCATGCCTTTTCAAATGGTTAGGCATTCACCCCGTTGCGGTAACACTGATGAGCATTGCCATTGGTGCTGCGAGCGGATGGTTCTTCTATAGCAATGACCTAAAGATGAACCTCATTGGAATGGCATTGCTGATTTGGGCAAACTGGTATGACTGTGCTGACGGCCAACTGGCACGAATGACAGGAAAAAGAACGCTGATAGGCCGTATTTTAGATGGATTCTGCGGTGACGTCTGGTTTTTCTCCATATACTTCTTCTTGTGCTTAAGAATGCAGAGTGAATATATTCCTGGAACAGATATACAATGGGGAGTATGGATATGGCTACTGGGCGCTTGGGCTGGATTAAGATGCCACGGAAGACAATGTGCCATAGGCGACTATTACCGCAACATACATTTATACTTCCTTCTTGGAGAAGACAAGGCTGAGCTTGACTCGTCGCAGAAGATAAGGAGAGAAATGAATGCATTAAAATGGAAGAGCGCAGATTGGTTCCACAAACTATACCTATATTTCTATGCGAGATATACCGGTTCGCAAGAAGATCAGGTTAAGGTTTTCCATAACATGATGCAGAGACTTGAAGAAAAATATAACGGCGGTCTTCCCGAATCTCTGCGCAAAGACTTTTGCAAGGATAGCAAACCCTTGATGCCACTGACAAATATAATAACATTCGACACTAGGGTTATAGTGCTTTTTGTATGTATCGGTTTTGGTGTGCCATGGGTGTATTTCCTGTTTGAATCAATAATATTAGAGGGAGTAAGATATTGTCTGATTAAGCGACACGAGAAACTTTGCCGACGAATAATAGAGCAATATACCTAAATACTCAAAAACATAATCAATGAATAAAAGCATAGCACTTATTTTGGCTGGTGGCATAGGAAGCAGAATGCAACTCTCAATGCCGAAGCAATTTGTTGCAGTAGACGGACGAACTATACTGCAACACACTATGCTTGCATTTCAGCAACACCAGTTAATCAGTGCCATCTATGTGGTAACGTCCCCACAATGGCACGAAGACGTAAGACAACAGGCAAAAGAAGCAGGAATCAACAAATTTGCCAAATGCATTGAGGCTGGCAATAACAGCTTCATGTCGGCAAAGAATGGGATAAAATATTTGCAAAATACAGAAGACAAAGAGACTGTGGTGCTGATTCATGATGCCGTGCGCCCACTAGTCTCGCAGGACATAATAAGCAGGAATATCGCCGTATGCCTCTCACGAGGCAATGCAATTACTGCAATGCCAAGCCAGGAAAGTTATATGGTGATAGATGGGAACTGCGGGAAAAGCGACGAATTTATTACACGAGAACATTTGCTCAGGGCACAAACACCTCACACGTTTAAACTGGGCGAACTAACATCTATGATGCTTCAAGCAGAAGAAAAGGGCATAGAATATTCGCAATCAATATTTACCCTTGCAAACGAGCTTGGACACACACCACTGTTTCCCGCAGAAGGAGAAATGATAAATTTCAAGATTACAATTCCCTCGGACATAACCATTTTCCAAGCCATTTTACGTGAAATTCGAGGATAAGGTTTGTGTGCCTGATACATAAAAATTGTATTTTTCGATAAATATTCTTACCTTTGCGCAATATCTCTATATATGCAATGAATACAACACCCCTACAGGACATAAAAGCACGGTATAACATCGTGGGACGCGATGACAAACTGAATGTGGCACTTGATACTGCTCTTCAAGTGGCACGCACAGATTTGAGCGTGCTGATTCAAGGCGAGAGTGGTGTAGGCAAGGAAATCATTCCACGTATAATACATGACAACAGTCTCCGAAAAAACAAACGATATATAGCCATAAACTGCGGAAGCATACCAGAAGGAACTATAGACTCAGAATTGTTCGGACATGAGAAGGGTTCGTACACTGGTGCCATAGGTGAACGTGAAGGTTATTTCGGAGCTGCTGACGGAGGGACCCTGTTTCTTGACGAAGTGGGCGAATTACCCATGACAACTCAAGCCAGATTGCTGAGAGTGCTTGAGACCGGCGAATACTTGAGAGTGGGCAGCGACATTCCTAGGCGTACCAATGTGCGCATTGTCGCGGCAACAAATGTAGATATTCCCAATGCCATAAGAGAGGGCAGATTCCGTGAAGACCTGTATTATCGCCTTTGCACCATAAACATTCAGATGCCAGCACTTCGCGACAGGGGTATAGATAGTGTATTGCTGTTCAAAATGTTTGCCATGAACACCGCAAGCAAATACCACATCCCCGAACCAATACGACTTTCTGCCGAAGGCGAACAAACCGTAATGGCATACAAGTGGCCTGGCAATATCCGCCAACTGAAGAATATTGTCGAGCAGATGAGCATCCTTGAGCAAGGAGTGCAGATTACGCCCGAGGTTCTGTACAGATATGGCATTATTGCTGGAGAAGGCGAGAGTTATGCCATCTCACGCATAGGCAAGACATCAAGCGAAGGTGGCAGACATGACTGGGAGAATGAAATAAAATGGCTGGCAAATGCTGTACTGAAACTACGCTCTGAGGTTGACGAACTGAAAAAACACATTATAGGCGAGCATAGTGCCACCACAACATCCCCATTGCAACTTGAAGGACAAAATCTGGTAAATGTTCCGACTGTACCTATTGTTTCTGCCTTGCCACCAGGAGCCACGGCACAGGTTATCACCCAACCAGCAATAACTTCTGAAACGGCGAAACCGCTGTACATTCCAACCTCTTCATCCACCCATACCCAACAACATCAATATGATGACATTGAGGAGGTAAAAGAGGTTGAAAACCTTAATCTTGAAGAACTGGAAAAAAGAAACATAGTCAAAGCATTGCAGCAGAGCCATAACAGGCGCAAGTTGGCTGCAAAAAGTTTGGGAATCAGCGAACGCACCCTATACAGAAAGATAAAAGACTATGGATTGGAAGATTAACAGGAAGAAAAACAAATACGGCACTATCATGAACAAGAAAGACATAGTTAAAACATACAGATGCAAATTTTATGCCACAGTGATTGTGGCACTACTATGTGTATGTGCAAGTCTGTTAGTTTCTTCGTGCACAGTAAGTTATAAGTTCAATGGTGCCAGCATTGACTACAATACCATAAAAAGCATTCAAATTGGCGCTTTCCCGATCAGAAGCACCTATGTTTGGGCTCCGATGCAGTCTATCTTCCAAAACAAGCTCACTGACATTTACGCAAGTCAGACCAGACTGAAACAAGTAAAGAGAAATGGAGATCTTATTCTTGAAGGCGAGATTGTTGGATTTGACCAATTCAACAAGGGTGTATCAAATAGCGGTTACTCCAACCAGGTGCAACTAAAAATAACAGTAAACGTAAGGTTCACCAACAACAAAAACCACAAGGATGACTTTGAGCAGAAATTCTCTGCTACCACAACATATGATGCCACTCAGCAGCTTATCAATGTACAGGAAGAACTTGTTACTGAGATGTGCAAAGACATTACCGACCAGATTTTCAACGCCACGGTGGCTAACTGGTAATTCTATCCAATATAAGAAAGAAGTAAACTGGCATTAGGTAATATCTAAGTTTGGTTGCATCAAGGTTGAATAATATTTAATATGGCAAAACAGGTTATAGACTATATACGACAGCCTGAAAATCTGGATGGGCAGGCATTGGAGCATTTACGTGGCATGGTAGAAAAGTTTCCATATTACCACGGAGCACGCATATTATTGCTTAGGGCTCTATACCAGATGCACGATCCCGAATTTGATGAGCAGTTGAGGAAGGCGGCTATTTATGTGCCGTCACGAACAACACTGTTTCAACTTTTCCAGGCACCGTCAATAAAGCCCGAATCACCTTTGAAAAGAACATCACGTGCTGAAACCTGTAACGAAACCTCTTTGCGCACCGAATCTCTGATTGACAACTTCCTTGACACCATCCCACAACAAAAACAAAATGCCCCAAGAGTGGTGGATGCAACAGTTGACTATATGGCATACCTGATGCAGGTGGAAACTAACATATCTGCAACCGATGCTCCAAGAATGCCAGGTGAAGATTACATTGATGACTTCCTGACGAAAAATGAGGGTAGATTTGATCTTGAGGATTTACCTGCTGAAGAAACCCCGCATGTCAACACAGAACTAAAAAATGAGCCAACCAATGGCATATTGACAGAGGCAATGGCACGTATTTACATAAAACAAGGCAAATATGACAAGGCTATTGAAATTATTCGTCGCATTTCCTTGAAATATCCGAAAAAAAATCGTTACTTTGCAGACCAAATACGTTTTTTAGAGAAATTAATCATAAATCAACAATCGTAATATGTACACAATTATTTTAATCCTTATTGTTTTGGTAAGCATTCTTATGTGCCTGACTGTTCTTATCCAAGAAAGCAAAGGTGGCGGTTTGGCTGCATCCTATGCTAGTGGCAACAGTCTTTTGGGTGCGCCTAAGACAACTCAAATCATTGAAAAAATCACAGCAGGTCTTGCAATAGCAATCCTGGTACTTTGCATTGCTAGCACCGCATTTATGCCAACAGCAACACAGGGTAGTTCTGTAATAGAAACTATAGATCAGCCCAATGCAACTGCTCCCGCATTACCCACCCTTCCTGCGGCTCCCGCTGAAACTCCTGCCGAGGCTCCCGCAAACTAATTTTGTAGATTCAAGATTATACCCACATGATACTTGTTGCAGATAGTGGCTCAACCAAGACCAAGTGGGTTTCTGAACATCATACAATTACAACAAAAGGCATCAACCCTGTACGTGATACTATGGAAGAAATCCATGAGGTCATTAGGACAGAGTTGATGCCCTTTCTTGTTTATGAAAACGGAAACCAGGCAATAATTGAGATTGACGCAATATATTTCTATGGAGCTGGATGCATTGAGCCTTTTAGCAACTCCGTTAGCCAAGCGCTGAAATCACACTTTCCAAAGTCTGAAATCATTGTGCAATCCGACCTGCTTGGTGCTGCTCGCGCCTTGTGTGGCAAGAAGGAGGGTATAGCCTGCATACTGGGAACTGGGAGCAACTCTTGCATGTGCAAGCATGGGGAGATAGTGAGCAACACATCACCACTCGGTTACATCCTTGGTGACGAAGGAAGTGGAGCAGTATTAGGAAGGACCATACTTTCAGAACTACTTAAAGGAGAGTTGAAAGAACTTTGGGAAGACTTCTCAAAAGAAACAGGACTTTCTGTTACCGAGATTATAAACAAGGTATACAGACAGCCTCAAGCTAACAGATTTCTAGCATCGCTGACCCCATTCATAAAAAGACACATTGAAAGAAAAGAGGTTAGAAATATAGTTGTCCAGGAATTCAAGAGGTTTATTGTAAGAAATGTGCTTCCGTATGGAAGATTGGACTTGCCAATAAACTTCGTTGGCGGCATTGCTAACAATTTTAAAGAGGAATTGGAGCTGGCTTGCGAACAATGCGGAATGAAAATGGGTAAAATCAATGGTAGTCCAGCAGAAGAAATATATAAATTCCATATTTCTGCTATTTAACATATTTTTTTGTTTGGAACATATTAAAAATATAACTACCTTTGTCTTAAGATTATCCCTGAAAACAATCTTTTTACCTTAAACAAACTAATACCTAATCGAATATAGGGTCGCTGT
>ERZ808032.52-NODE-52-length-17702-cov-3.871660_pt1 | contig 17702 bp, 7 predicted proteins | sample MGYA00380187_ERZ808032 | MGnify/ENA primary metagenome ERZ808032 (study PRJEB31490, sample SAMN06133378) | cow dung metagenome | isolation source: M10 | host: cow | place: China: Chengdu | collected 2015-05 ...
TTCTTTGGTTTAGCTTTACGCATTTTCTTTCAATTGTTTTGTGTTCAGGTTTGCATCTTGTACTTCTTCTTCAACTCTTGCCGCTGCAAGGTTTACTCAGGACACTGTCTGCAACACCAAAACGGTTGTTCTTAATGATTTTTACTCCAGAGCAATGCTCTTTAAGAATTACTTCTTAGCAGCCTTGGGGCGCTTTGCACCGTACTTAGAACGACGCTGTGTGCGGTTTGCAACACCAGCGGTATCCAGAGTACCGCGAACTACGTGGTAACGTACACCGGGAAGGTCCTTTACACGACCACCACGAACGAGTACGATACTGTGCTCCTGCAAGTTGTGACCCTCACCAGGGATGTAGCAGTTAACCTCCTTAGAGTTTGTCAAACGAACACGAGCTACCTTACGCATAGCTGAGTTAGGCTTCTTAGGTGTGGTAGTGTAAACACGAACACAAACACCACGACGCTGAGGACAGCTGTCCAGAGCGGGGCTCTTGCTCTTGTCTACCAACACGGTACGGCCTTTTCTTACCAATTGTTGAATTGTAGGCATTTTGTTTAATTTTTATTTGTTATATATATTAATTATGTGTATACAATTAAGGAGGGGCACAGTATGCCCATTCGGGTTGCAAAGGTACAACAAAATTCCGAAAAACGGTACATTTTCAGTAAAATAATTGTGCCAATACCCATTTTTTAATTGTTTCTCTCTATGGCAACGCCACATCTTCCTTACAACAGCCCTTTATGCGGTACCACAAAAACACACATAATCGCAACAGAAACCGGGTTGTCTTAAACCTAATTCATTTTAGGGCAAATTCGGAAATTAGCGAGAGTTCATCATGACAGATTGAGCCGTGGCATCGTTGCCACGGCTCAATCTGTCAATACATTTATTTGTGAGTTTTCACATTACCACATCTGGTCCCACAGATTATTGTCATAACCTTTGTCTTTGCTGTTTCCGCTATCAAATCCGTCATACTCTCTTGAACGTCCTGGCGTATCAGTGCTCTCCTTAGAGAGAGGCAAACTTGCACTTATCATTGCCGATGTATTTACCTCCAGCACGGTAAGTTCCGGCTTGAGATACAATCTATTACTCATTTTCTTCACTTTACTAATACCTTTTTACGGTTACTAACGACTATGCCTTTATATTGTTTTTCTTTCACTTCAAGTCCACTGAGGTTATACATACGCTCACCTTCGCCATTAGAACCCGTAGTGTTTCCTATACCTGTAACCAGAGCATTGTGTATTACCTTCATTCTGGACATATTCATACCAGCAGGAAGTTCAAGATAGGCATGATAAGGAGAAAGCGAAGCACCGCTTCCAGCCTTCTGCATCATATCGCCTTTGGGATTAAGGATATACTTTCCTGCAATTTGGTTACCATCCATTGCATTGAAAGTACCTGTCCATCCATTATTGTTGACAACGGCATCGTTTACCTGAGTGGAATTACCCTTGAAGGTCAGTTCAGGCCTTCCATCAGATGGCACACCAGTATAACGGAAGATGTATGCCACACCGGCCTTGAGATTCTCACCTTCTTCCAGTTCTACAAATCTGATAGAGGTCTCTGTAATAGTCTCTAATTTCTCAAAGACAAATCCTTCCCCTTTCATGTCTGTTATATCAGCATCGAATGGAAGCACGATAGATTCGTAACCGCCATCCAGATATGCAGCGCGAGTATAACTGCATTCTATGCCGTCGGCAGTAATGCTATACTGCGTGCCACTATACGGAAGGTTGGTCTCGTCATCCAATTGCAACAATGAACGATGTGTACTGCTGTTCTTGAATGCCAACTCATACAGTCCGTCATTGAGCGAACCATAAATGGCATCGTTGACAAACTCCACAGATTCAGGAGTTTCAGCGGCAATTACCTCCACCTTGTTGCGATGGTCATATAGGCGGAAGGTGTATTTCTCGCCATTCTCTCCATTTACAACATACTGAGAGTAGAAATAATGAATGTCGAAAACTTTTTTATTTGTCATCAGAGCCTTGGCCAAGACACATTCGTCTTCGCAAAAAACACCTATTTCAAACGCGCTGTCGCAACGCACCTCATCAATAGTTACCTTTACGGTCATTTGGAAATTACCCTCAGTATTCCTCTTGATGGCACTGAAGTGAAAGTCCTTGTTTTTAGACCAGGAAGGATTTACATTTTGTGCTTGGAGAATCACAGTAGCGGCACATAGAAGTGCCACTACTGTTGATAGTCTTTTCATCATTTCGTTGTCTTGCTAACAAATTGTTTGTAACTTACAGACTCACCCTCGGGAGTGAAGAAAGTGAAGATGTAAACACCCTCGCCCAACAAAGCTTCGTTGAATCCGGCAGGAGCGCCATCGTACAACATTCTGCCTGTCAAGTCAAGAACCTGCAACTTGTCGTAGTTACCACTTGCCAAGATGTTGGTTATAGAGGTTTCTTCGCCAAGAGCAATCAGCATAGGATTATCGAAGTTGCCATAGGTAGCATCCTCAGCGAAGTAGAGTGATGTAGAAGTCTTAATAACCTCTCCCTCAACAACTACATACAGAGCCAATCTCTCATTCAGGGTCTTGTCACCAGGAATTGTGAGATAGAAGAATCCATCGCTCTCAACGGTAGCAGCTGCCAGGCAAACCGAGCCATTGAATACAGCCACCTCTTGAACGTTCTTAACAACTTCCTCACCATCCTTCACGATTGCCAATACTGTCATATTGCTTTCGTACTCGCTGGGATCAATTGGTGAGAACATGCTGGTCTGTAAGGTTCTCATTACACGAGCCTCAGCCACAGGAGCAACATTGCGCTGAGCAGGATACTTGATTGTAGTACCTTCCGCAGAGTTGCTCTTATAGAGATAACCCTTACCAGGCTCCAATGAAGTGAGTTTACCTGTCCAAACAGTACCGTTGTACATTGCAAAGCCGTCCTGACCCTTAATCTGATCGTTTCTCACAGGTGAAGCACCAGCCATTGCATCGTCGACTGAGAGCGGGAAGTTACGGGTGTAGGGAACCCAGTTCCAGCCCTTCTCAACCTCAATGTCAGTAATAGTTGTCTGCTCGCCGTTTGCTACAAGAGTATCGGCCTTGGTCATCTTCAGCTTGTACATCTTGTCGTTATAGATGAGGTCATCATCACCAAGCCAACCCATTACATCCGAATATTCGATAACTTGGTCTGTACTCTTGATGGAAGCACCGTTGGAATCCAGACTCTCGAGAACACCGTTCACCTCGTTATCTGTATCGGGATTGTTCACGTAAACAGAGATCCAGTTCCAGTTCTTCTTCACAGGTGTGCTCTGCTGTATGAAGTTGGTTGCATAGATTAGATAGGTCTGATCAAAGTCACCCCACATAGCATTGTCCTCATAGAACAACTTCTCAGCGTTACCTTCAACATCTGCCTGAGCATCGTCGAATGCCTTCACTACAGGATGAACAATACCTGTGCTTGCATCCCAAACCTTCAGTTCGATTTCCTTGCCGTAGAAGTCAGAGTTACCATATATAGTAAGGTACGCGCGATAGCTGTCGCTGAATGACTCATACATAACATTTGTAACACCGACACATTGTTCGTCGATAAATGCTGCTACAAGGTCATCCTCGTCTTCGCTGTACACAACCTTACCATCTACGTTCATCTTCACTACACCAAACAATGTAGCGCTGCCCTCGAAGTCAGAAGCATCCACAGTCCATTCGGGAGCCTGAGACTTCAGGTTCATATTTACTGTCAAGGGCACAAGGATTGCATTGTTGCCGCTCATATAAACAGTAAACTCGCTCTTTCCTGCAGGTGCTGATGCATCCACTGTGAAGGTGATTTCCTGATTGCCAAGTGCTGGCAGAGAACCTGAGGTGAAGTTAGCGCTCAACCAAGAGGGAAGATCTGAAAGCATCCAGTACTCGGTCTGTGCACTCTGGTTAGTGATTGTAGCGGTGAACTTCTTCTCCTCACCGATGCGACCTACTACGTCAACCTCATTCTCGAACCACAACAACTGGTTACGCTGTACGAGAGCAGTCCAGGTGATGGGGAGCGACATATTGCCATTAAGGTCGAGCACATCCTTCACGGTGATGTTCACAGTCGTACCCTCCAGACGGTCGGCATCCTCACCCAGCTCGATGACGATACCACGCTCGCTGGCTACGAAGTTATAGTTCACGTTCGTTTCATTAAGAACAGGCTTGAGGGCAGGAGCCTCATCGGTACAAGCAATTGCATGTAAACTGTTCTTATATCCTGTAGCCTGATGACGGTTGGTTACCACATCCACAGCCGATGCTTCGCTTACCACCTGCATGTTGGCATCGAGTGACTCCTTCTCGAACGGATAGTAAGCCACGAGACCAGGCTCATTACCCATGAGGCGGATGTTCATACGGTCGCGCAATACTTTAGCATTCAAGGTAGCGTTCCAAACACGGATTTCGTCAATCTGACCGTTCAACTTGTTCGTCAAGTCGTAGACAGTTGTCGTATCATTCGACTCTACGCGGTGTGCGCCAAGATACATATATGATGTCTGCAGAGCAGGCATATTGGTCGATGCCATCTGGCCTACCGACTCACCATCAATGTATACGATGGTGTTACCATTGCGCAGAACATTGATAGCCAAGTGGTGCCACTTGCCGTCGTTGTAAGCCTTAGTACCCATTGACAAGAGTGCCTTGTCATCAGCATAGAGCTTCATCTTGCCACTCTCAAGAACTACGCTGAACGCATCAGTATCGAACAGGTAGGCAGTTCCGTTGGCCTGCTTCTTGTCAGCGCAGAACCACATCTCTACAGCAAAGTCATCGCCATTGCGTGCTGCGCACTCTGCCAAGTAGATAGCAACTGCATCGTTTTCACCGAACAAGGCATCATTTGTAAGGTCAAGCGCCTTGTTCTGGTTGTTCAGGTACCAGCTTGTGGCAGCAAGGTTCATATGACGATTGCGTGCCACATCCTTTGCCTGCACGCCAAGACCTTCATTGAACTTCCAATAACCGATAAGATGCTCGGTAGTAGGCATCTTGGTCTCGTACATCTGAGCCTGCAGGTTGGTCACATCAATAGCCTCATCCCAAAGTGTCACCTCGTGGATAGCACCGGTGAATCCATTACCCAAAGCCACTACACCGTTGCCTTCATACTTTTCAATAGGCAATTCATCGGCAAGATATATGGTCTCGGCATCATTGGCATACAGTGCCGAGAAGTTAGAAGCCTCACCCTCCTGATCAAGGCTGAATGCCAAGTAAATCCACTTGTCGGCAGGGAGTGCATGCTCCGTATCACATACCACACCATTTACGCTGAAGTAGTAGTTACCCTCTACCTCCTTCACGCCAAGGGTCAGTTTGGTCTGTCCGTTACCGTGACTGAAGATAGTGCCTTCACCGCTGATTCTTACCCACATGTCTACAGCGAAGCTCTTACCGATGAGGTTGATGTTGGCCTCGGTCTTTGCTACAGCGCCTTCGCTACCAGTAGCCATGAGTGCCACATCGTGAGCCACCTGCTGACCGTTGAGTGCTGCAGTCACGATGAAGTTGCCTGTAGAGGTCAAGCGTCCGTTGTTGATGTCCTCGTTGAAGGTAATCTCAATATCGTCGCCCATACCGAGGAAACCGGTGGTAGGCTTCGGGGTACCGAATGCCATGGGGCGCGACATGTCCTTAACGACTTCGATAGCATCAGTAACCAAGGTAGCCTCACCCGTGCCGTATGTACTTGCAGAGAGCACACGGAAAGTGTACTTGCCATCGGTAAACGAGCTCATGTCGAGTGAATAGGTCACATTGGCAGTCTCGGGCAATGGCATCTGGAGCGATGAGAGCTGCTGACCCTCCTCGACATTGAGCAGATACTCCTTGAGCATCGTCCAGTCAGTATCACCCTGCTTCATATACTGAATGCGGAATGCCTTCAGGTTGTAGTAGTTTCGGTCGAAGCTGTTGAAGGTGATGTCGAGGTTCGTACCGCTTGAGGTGTTCAAAAGCGTGCGGCTCAACTCCATCTTCACGGGTGAAGAAGAGGGAACATAGTAAGCCGAGATATATACGGTATCGGCAATCTGTGGGAATGTACCTGTGGGGTCGCCCTGTTCCTGAGAAGCCAATACGATACCGATATTCTCGTAGTCGAGGACACCGAGGTTACTCTGCTTCAAGAGCAAGGTCTTTCTCACTACCTCACCAGCAGGCACCTTAATCACACGGTTGTCAGAGAGAGCAACACCATCAACGCTGAGTTGTGCGCCATTGGGGTTGGTCTCGTCCATCTGGAGCAACTTGTAGTAGAGGTCGCAGTCAATTTCTGACTTGTTGGTGAGCAACAAAGTGTAGCTTGCCGTTGAGCCTGAAGTGATGTTGCTTACGGTAGGTACTTCAACTTCAATGTCAGGAACCTCAATCTGCATGGTCTTTTCGTGGAGCTTGTGCTTACCGGGCTCGAAGTACTTGGTGTACTCTTCGTCTTCGTAAGGAGCACTGGTCTGTCCACCACGCGTGCGGAACATCGGGCTGTAAGAAGCGCTTCGATAAGCATCGATCGTCAACGCATCATCACCGCTTTCAGAAAGTGTAAAGCTGAATGATGCTGTATTAGACGTACCATCGCTGGTGTTCTTATGACGCTTACCACCAGTTTCAGTTTCAACTTCAGCTGTGAAACCGGTTTCATTAAACTTAGCACCCAATTTATTACCCAAAATGGCAAGTGCACCCGTTTCGTGTTCGTGAGTCTCTGTTTCCGTACTTTCCGTTTCCAGTGAATAAGTGATGCTTGTACCTCCGTCGAGTGAGTAGTTGTTGATCAATCGCTTCACTTCCGTGTCTTCATCAAGTTCTTTCACTGAAATTGTGCCATCACGGTCTTCCCAAGCTTCAACCTTTTCTTTTTCGTTTTGTGCAAGATACTTAGTCCAGTTTGAGATTTGCATATTTGCCCATCTTATTTCATCCTGGTCAGCCTTGTACTCCTTACCGATTTCGTTGTCAAATTGTTCACCGTTCTCAAATCTTTCAGGAAGTACAATCTTGTAGCTGGGGCCTTTGATGGCATCCACTGCTGTAGCCTGGTCTCCCCAGATGTCCTTGTCGTTATTGTCCGAACCAAACTTTTCATCATCAGGACTCAAAGTTGTGATATATACCAACTCATTGGTCGTATTCTTATAGTTGGCATACTGTTCTGGTGTAACCGTGATAAGTTTACTGTTACGGATCTGAATCAAGTTGGGAATGAGATAACTTTCAATGTAGTAGCCAGTATAACTGAACTTCGTACTGAATTGAGAACCTACAGAGACAATTTCCTCTACATCTAAGCTGACATTGTCATTTTCATCGCGCAAGAAGTTTACTTCACGTGCCTTACCAAAGAGCAAGTTACTTGAGTAACCCACATAAACGTCGGCTATAGAACCCACCATGCTGGGGTCGTCGGATGTAGCGACGGTTTCGGAAATTGTCAAAGAGTGACTAACGGTAGTCGCATTCTCACCTTCAGTAACCACCTTTGCGCCTGCAGTAAATTCGTCTTTGGTCTCCGTTGACACAATAGCTCCGGTTCCAATTCCATGGAATGTCACGGCTTTAACGCCAAACTCCCATGTGTCTTTAATGGTCGTTTCCGAAGACCACTTATGTCCGATGGTCTTTTCCTTGGTCGTAACGGTACCGCTTGACCATTCAGCACTTGAGTTACTTCCAGGAGGGTCGCGCAAAATCATCAACAGTTTGTCAGGACCAGCTGTGACAAAGTTACTACCTGTGGGAATAGAACCAAGGATAACGCCTTCAATATAGGCGTTGCCATCGATGGTCCATTCGTTCACCTTACCACCAATCTCGTATGTCATTGAGATGTTACGAGAATAGGGAGCTGTAATGTTGGGATAACCTGCCTTCCAGGTATAGTCCGCTTCACCGTTCTCATCCAAAAGAATTTGGTTTTCTTGGAGTTCAACAACATCACCAGCGGTATAGCCTTCTTCATTATCTTCCTCAACCTGTACCAACACTGCCTGGCCATCTGAAAGTGCGTTAGAGATGGTTACTACGCAGTCCTTCAGGGGTACAGTAGTTGTGATGGGCTCTGCATCGTCATCTTTATTGACATACTGTTCAAAACCCTTTAACTTGAAAGTGTAGGGATTACCTTGAATAAAGATAGGCTTGCCATAAGTATAGTTAGGTGTACCCTCTTTGTTCACGATGTTTACAGTGAAATTACCTCTACGGTCTGACAATTCAACCTTTTCGGTACCAAAAGCACCGTTTTCGAAATCCACCTGCTGTACGGTGAAGGATGGTTCTGAGTGGTAAATAACTACATGTTTCTTGTTGTACTCAAATTCCAGTGTCACGCCCTCATTCGTAGTGATGGTGTCGGTAGCAGTAGAATTTGGATTGCTAACATCTATAAGACCTGCCTCTCCTATAGTCTGCTTGGTTTTCACCACTACAGGAGCCGAAACATTGTAGGTAAGGGGCGGAACCATAGCAGAGAACTCACCCGTCTTGGCATCAGTTTGGACAAAGATCTTACCAGATTGGTCACCGGCACCACGCCATGAGGTACTGTTCACCAAGTCTGATGTCGAAGCACATGCCAAGGAATCTGTATTGTTCTCGTAACGTGAAGTAAGTCCTTCTGTTACGGTCACCACATTGAGTGAGTAGAGGTCATTGACAGGGGTCAACACCAATTCGGCAACACCGATGTTGTTTCTACTATCACCAAAACCGACAGGTTTATTGCCTTCGATGTCACCACCGACTACACGACCTGCAATGTTCACCAAAGTGTTGTCATAGAACGTGAGACCAGAAACTTCTCTATCAAAGGTAAATTGAGTTCCTATACCAGCAGGGTAACGACCTTCGTTAGTGAATGTATGACCATTCTTTTCTATTGTAATGTAGTGATCACCGATGGGCACACTGATTTCGAAGCGACCCTGCTCGTCGGTTTCAATCAACTTACCTTCTTTTGAACAGAGGTTTCCGTCAACAGCAAGGTTACATCCCTGTACGGGATAGGTGGTATTCTCATAATAAACCACACCCGTCACCTTGAAGCTACTTACATCCTCAAACTCGATATTGTCATGTGTCAGCGTGTTGCTGCTTACATAACGGGTATGGTAGATGGGGTTAAACTCATGGATACCCAATACAGGACGTACCAGATAGGTAGTACCCTCTCCACTGAAGGGCACACCACGAATCACATAGTTACCATTTTCGTCGGTGAAACTATAGATTGAGAGTTGCTCCTCGGTGGGCACCACCTCAGAGACAATCACACCCTGAGCGAGTGCATGGTTAGCGTTGGCAACACCATTGGTCTTACTATAGTCGTACACACTCAACATACCGTTGATGCCCTCATCCACGGGCCAGTAGGCGAGCAGGTTCTTCTCGGTGCATGAGAGGGTACGGTTGTGGTAAGTCTCCACCTCCTTATCGGTGAGCACCTTGGTCCACACACGCATCTCGTCAATATTGCCTATGAATCCACTCTTACCGAAGGTAATGGTACGTGAGCGGTTGGTGTCGTCAAACTTCACGTTGGCCTTGCCGGTGAAGGTCTTGAGGGTCTTACCCTCCTCGAATACGACGCCATTCTCGTTCTCGTCGGCAGGGCGGATCGTACGCAAGGTATAGGTGCTGCCACCATCGTATGAGAATACGAGGTGGGTATATTCATTGGCAGGAATCACGATGCCTGTAGTGCTGTATGTAGCAGCATTTGATCCTGTAGCACTCTTCACCATCAGTTGATAACCGCCATCAGCAGGACTTACACCCACACCGGCATAGCCATTCACATCAAAGATGCTCTGTGTACCGTTCATGCCTGCAACGGGGTGTACATACATCTGGATGCTCCAAGGGCGGTTTTCACCGGTGAAGTAGTTTGCAATCATCTCATCAGAGAGTTCCCATTGCACACCCGAAGCGTTGTCACCAGCGAGGTAAAGTGAGTAGAACTGCTTGGCTGTATTGTCATTGTCGCCACTCTTGGTAAGCACCACCTTCACATTGGGCACTGCAACGCCAGTACCGTATTTGATACGTCCCGAGAGGATACCGCGTGTCTGCACGAAACCATCGGTCTCCATTGAGTTGCCTTCTGCCCATCTAGATGGTGTAGTACTTGTAGCAGGGACATAAGCAAAGGCGGTCACCTTATAGTCGTAGAACTGACCTGCTTGAGCCGACATATCTTCATAATAGAAGGCCGACTCATCACCTACCGTCTCATAAATTTGGGTAAACACCGCCTGCGCGTCGCCCAAGAGTTTGCGGTACACCACGAAACGGGTGTCGCCTTCACTGAGCACCGTCACATTCCAGTTCAGCTTTACCATATTGCTGTAGGTACCCTGCGAAGCTTTGAACTCCTTTACCTTGGTCATCAAGGCATAGGTGATGGTCTTCTCCTCTGAGTAGAAGTCTAATCCCCAGTAACTGGTCTTGATGCGGTACTTGTACTCCTTCCACGACTGCACATCGTTATCGATATAGGTGGTGCCTGTCTGGCCTACATCCTTCAAGTTCAGCCATTGACCAGAGGTTTCGTTCCAACGCTGAATGTAGAAAAGCACATCGCTACCCGTCTTTTCCGGTGTCCATGAAAGTGTGATACCGCCATTCTCACCATCACTGAGATCTGCATTCATGCTTGCGAAGCTAAACTTATTGTCATGCGTGAAAGACTTACTGGTAGTCAACTTGCTATTGATGGGCTCCGACATCGAGCCATAACTATTGGGGGCAAAGGTCACCCAATAGGTATACTCCGCACCGGCATCAAGTTCGGTGTCAGTATATGAGCTATTGTCCTTGCTCAAACGGCTGCTGGTCACGAGCCTATAACCTGTCTCACCCTTCTTCCGACGGAAGATGAGCCATCCACCATCGGTATTGTGGTTGCTATCCTTGTTGTTGATGGTCCATTTGAGCTCTACACTTCTGTTCCACTTATTCTGCGTGAGCGTCAGATTAGAGGGATACATGAAACCCTTGGAAGTACTTTTGATGCGTGGAGCCTCGAAATGCATATTGGCAGTCTGATTACCATCGCTATTACCATTGCTCATTGACACCGAACGCTTATAGAACTGATGATAGTAGAATTCGTACGACTCCGTCTCATCATAAGTACCGGGGAGTGTAAAGGTACCCTTAGCACCCTTGTCCAAAGCGCTGGTCTTACCATAGCTGTTGGCGTAGTAACCATTGCCATCTTTTGCATCACTATTACTGAAACCATAGTATTCGATCCAGTCTGCGTGATCATTACCGGCAATCTGAGCTTCAATCACGCCACCGGGTTTACGCACATAGGTAACCTCCTTAGTCTTAGGAATGTTATAGGTAATCTTTGCCCAATGGACAAGACCATTACCTTTGTATTTTTGCTGACCGGCATATTTGTCCTGCCAGTCTGCACCATCAGCAGAATTGACGGGTCTTTTGGATCCTTCTGTCAACCAGTAACCCGGGTAATCTTTTGAGGCACCATCGCTATCTGTATCCCACCAAGCGGTCCAGCGCACCCAGAAACCACCGTTCAACATGGCTGGAGTCAAATTCTCACCGGGATAGAAATGGATATCTGTTTCAAGGATACCTGGATGAGTCGAACAGCCACGATTTCTCGTAGAACCTGCATTGGCTACACCCCAAGCACCATTCTGGCGTTGAGTTATTTCTGCCTTTTTATCCAGATACAAGATTTCCGCACCGCACGAATATGGCACCTCAAAGTAGACTTTTGGAGCTGACATAAAGGTTTTATAACCTCCACCTGATGCATCTGCACCGACATACATACGAGTATATCTGATGATATCGTCAGTACCTTGTTCATCAATAGTGGGGAAACTCCAGGTGATGTAAGGCTGGTCAAGCGTCAGCACCGTCTTTTCAAACAGGAGTCCATGACCGTAAGAGTCAGCACCCTTGAAGTCTGCATACGCCGCATGGATTCCGCCAAACGCCAGCAGAATCAGCAGCAAACTTTTTTGAAATAACTTTTTCATAAGTTGTTAGTATTAGTGAATAATTTTGTGAATAGATACAGTTTTGGCTATTTGTGCTCACAAAGTTACGCTTTAAGGCATAGATAATAAAATTATCTGCGTTGTCGTTTTACAACACAGGTATTGCATTTTTACAAAAATTATAAAATCAATGTAAAGATTTGCAAAAAGACAAGAAAATCGCCCATTTCATCGAAGAAACGGGCGATTCATCTATTTTAATCCTTCAATAAACTCTGTTGGGGTGAAACCTGTAATTTTTTGAAAGTTTCTCCATGCTGTGGACCTTTGTCGGTAGCCGACATAGTTGAATAACTCATGAATATTTGCTTCGGGATTGCGCTTCAGACTCTCCACGACATAGTTAATGCGACGATGTGTGATGTAGTCCACGAAGGTGCGTCCGGTGTTGCGTTTGAACGCTTCGCCAACATATGTGCGGTTGGATTCAAGCAACTCCGAAAGCGAAGTAAGACTAAGTTCCGGACAACGCCACTTGCCATTGCTCTCGAGCAGTAGTGCAATGTGTTCCCACAGATTATCATCTTTTGAAACTACATCGTTGTCATGAGTATTAATGTCAATAGAAGAAGACGGCAGAAGACGCTCGTAGAGCTCGTAGTTTGTTACAAATATAAAGAAGAGCATCCACAGCAGATCATGTATGGGCACCAGCCAGTACATATGAGTCATCTGTGTTAGAAAGTGCACAAGGCCTATTATGCAGAAGCCGGAAGAATAAGTGAGAATAAACTTGCGGTCGGCGGAACTGTGATGCCAATCATAAGGAACCAGAAAGAGCGAAAAACTATAGAACAACATGACGATGAGGGTGAGGAGACGAAATTGTACATTGAACTCACCAAGGTATTCCCACAGGTCAGCATAATTTAAAATAGGAGTATATTCGATGCCTGAGCACATACCTATAAGCGCCAACACAAGCAAAGGCGCAAAAAGCATGGTGTATATTTTGGCACGACTGACAGTAGGCCGCATCACCTCCAAAGGATATAGGAAATAGGTCATCTGAATGAGAACAGGCACAAAAACGTGCTCTGGTTCCAGAAACGCTCCATCAGCCGTAGTTGTCTTTTGCCAAGTACGAAAAATAAACATAAAAGCAAAAATTGCCCCTATCCAACATAGCACAGCCTGTATGTTACGAGACCAGTCGCGCGTCTCGCTGCGTCGTCTCCACAAAACGATACCGCACCATAAGAAAGTTACGGTCTTCAATAGCAAAAGAATTGTTGCAATATATCTCATGTTTTCGGATTTCTAAAATTTGAAAATTCTATGTTATTACTCTCTTTCTGAATAGAATCAACAGATATAAAAACAGCGTCATTTAGCCATAATATCTATTGCTAAAATAGCTTGTTGATATCCATTGATAAAAATTCCTCCACTCCTATACCGCCATCACCAACGATAAACGAGGCCTTAGGGTTAAACATCTGTCTGAATTTCTCTAAGCCGTTTGTGTTTTTCTCAGCATTGCTCTTTACCTCAATAGCCACAATAGAGCCCTTTTTCTGAAGTATAAAATCTACTTCGTCATTACGCTCTCGCCAATAGAACACTTCAAAGCGATGAATAAATGCCTGGCTGACGAGGTATGCTCCAATGCCCGATTCAAAGATATGTCCCCACGCTTTACGGTCAAGAATAGCCTGCTCAAATGTAAGAGGACAGTATACCATCTTTAACGCATTGTTATATACTTGGAACTTTGGAATACTGGCTCTTCGGCGGGACATATCAACACTATATTTTTGCAAGCCAAAGAGCAAACCACTCTCATTAAGCAGGTTAACGTATCCAGCCAATGTAGATGTGTTGCCTGCATCCTGCAAAGAGCCCAACATTTTATTTAATGATAGCAGGTTTCCGGAGTAGGCAGCTCCAAGTTCAAAGGTTTGTTTCAAAAGAGCAGGTTTACTGATTGGAGTATCCATAAGGATATCTTTATTTATAGTGGCATCGATAATCGCTGACTGGATATACTGCTCAAAACGGTCACTATCATCAATCAGTGTTGCTGCTCCGGGGTAGCCTCCGTAAAACAGATATTGATCAACAGTGAAGCCAAAGCACTCTTTCATCTCCTTATAGCTCCAATGACTCATGCGAATCTCTTCGAACCGTCCTGCCAAGGACTCAGACAAGCCTTTTTCCAGCAGTACACGACTACTACCAAGAAGCAATACCTTAATATTTCGGTCGTGGAATGTGTCATCATCCCACTCTTTTTTTACAACTTCACTCCAATTAGCAATTTTCTGAATCTCGTCAATTACAAGGATGACACTCTCCCAGCCATTATTCTCTTTGAGACTGCGTGTCGCTGCCCAACAATTGGAAATCCACGCAGTATTGGTGGCAGGAACATTGTCCGCAGAGTAGAACTGATAAGGCAGTGATAGATCTTTGAGTACCTGCTTGACAACTGTTGATTTGCCAATCTGGCGAGCACCCATTACAACCTGAATAAACGTTCTTTCTTCTTCAAGCCTTGATTTAATTTTCTGATATTCAGCTCTTTTATACATAATATTACATTTTACGCAGTGAGTTGATTATTTTTACGCAATGCAAATATATGTCCGATTTTTTAGACCTCCAAAGAATTTAGCATATTATATCTTAATTATACTTAATTTATACTATATAGAAGACAACACGCAAAGGGTAAAATCAACGCTTAAACCATTTTTGCACAAAAAGTCGTTTCACAACGCAACAACCTAATGCAATGTATATCAACAAAATCGGCGGTGAAATAAAATTCACCGCCGATAAAGGGTCGCCCGATGGTCAGCCTATTTTTGTATCTCCCCCCCTTCTTAGAACTTAACTGTGAGGGTCATCATCGCGTTGTGGCGAGAGATGGAGGTGCGGAAGGTTGGCGAGGCGATATCTACATTCGCATTATAGCCATAGAATGTCTTATATGGTGTAAGGTCGTTCTTGCAGTACATATATGCCAAATCAATGGTAAAGTGTTTTGATAGAGCGATACCCAGACCTGTACTCATATACTCTGTGCGGTAGATAACTGGCGAGGAGTAGACCTCGTCATTATCATCCAGCGCGCCACTCCAAAGGCCATAGCCCAAGCGGATAGCCATCTGCGGGATAAATCTCCACTCGGCACCTGCACGGAGGGTATTTGAGCCCTTAAACTCATCCTTAATAAATCCCTTATAGAGTGGGCCATAAGGCGAATTTTTCATCCTCATAGTGTTGTACCAGTCGCGCTCGTAGTCTACCGAAAGGATAAGCTGCTTTGCAACGGTATACGACGCACCTACCATAAGTCGTGTAGGGGTAGTAAAGCGCCAGCTATAGTCGCCATCGTCTATAAGCAGCTCTGTCTGCTCAGAGAATGGCGGGTCAATATATCCCTGACTATTAACAGTATATCCGTCTACATTGTTGATTGCCTTAACCTGTGATGTCATACCGCCCTGATACTTATAGGTCACATTATAGTATGTCGGAGTGTGGAAGGCAATGCCAATTCTTAGGCTCTCTATTGGGCGATAGATTGCACCAATTTTGAAGTTGATGCCCGTACCCTTCATCTGTGTTATCTGGTCATAGTTGAAGTACTCCATACAGTAGTTCTGCTGTGGATTATTTGAGTATCTATATCCCTCGCCATAGTAGATATGCTTCTCCTGACTGATAGTAGATGCACCGAGGCTCATACCGAGGTAGAACTTACTATTAAAGTTGATACCCAACGACCACACCCACTCATCCGCGCGGCCCTTGCTCTCCACTGTCGTAAAGTTATCTACAGCCACATTTGGAACGACCATATCTCTGCCCCAAGCACCTGATGTATCGCCTACAAGGCCTGTCTTATAGCCCAGTATTGCTCCCCAATATGTAGGGTCGTAGTGTGACCAGCGGAAGTTGCCATAGCTATCGTAACTCTGCTTTAGTTGCGCCGAGGTAATGCCAGAGGCAGCCAGCTGACCAGCATATACATCTGCAATAGAGGCATTGCCTGCAACACCCGCATTTGAGAAGGAGTACTTGTAGTTGAAGTCGGCAAGTCGGTTGTACGACAGACCCATATTTATAGCCGTAACACCCGTAGAACTCTCCCTTAGCTTTACCACAACGCCGAAGTTACCAACAGCAAAGCGATTCTTGCTATTGCCCTCAAAGGGCTGTGCACTGTTCTTTGCGCGGGTAAAGCTCATCATCGGCGTAAAGGTCAGCTCGTTTGTGCGATACATACCTACGCCCGCAGGGTTGATGCTCAGTGATGAGGCATCTGCACCCAGTGAGGTCATCGCACCAGCCATAGCTGCCGAGCGAGCGGTGATTGTGTTAAACTGCGTATGTGCGCTGTTGAACATATCAAACGCCGTAATTGTACTTGGGTCAATAATAAGTCCGCCCGAATCATATTGAGCCTTTGCCACTCCACAAACGAGCAGTAGTGAGCAAAGTAGTGATAATATCTTTCTCATATCTGTTTGCACTTTTTTCTATGTTATACACTTTTCGTACCAGACTATCGTCTACCCTGGCCGCCACCGTGACTACCGCCAGAGGAGAGGCTGCCACCACTATAGCCTCCAGAGCTACCGCCATAGCTTGATGAGCCCCGGAAGGAGTTATTCTCGTTGCGCTGGTTAAATGAGCTGCTGTTGCGGGTTGAGCTATTGCTATTTCCGCGATACTGCGAGCTGCTGCTACCACGACTGCCTGCACTACCACGATAGCTTCCGCTACCAGTAACCGTTCCGCTGCGATACTGTGTTCTGCCACTGCTGCTACTGCTTCCGTATGAAGGGCGAGAGCCTCCACCACCTGCAAGATAGGCTGGTCTACCACCTGGGCGGGATGAGTTAGGACGCACAGCTACGCTTGGTCTATTGTGGTGCCCATGTCCACCGCCATAGTGAGGTGGATAGTAGTGGTGATGGTGGTGTGGAGGGATAAATCCTGGATGATATGGGTATCCACCCCAGCCAAAGCCCCAGCTCCAACCCCAATATGGGTCGTATCCGCAGCCCCAACCCCAGTCGTACCATGAGTAGCGAGGGTAGCCATACCACCACATATAGCTTGGTCTTGTCCAGCCGTAGTACCAGCTATATGTTGGCACGGCAACAGTTGCACCCCAAGTGCCAAACATAGATGTTATATACTTAGGCTCTACCCACACCTGGTCTCCAGAGACCATAATGTTGTAAAAAGCAGGGTCGTATGCAGATGCGTACTGGTAAGCATCGGTATAACGATAGGTATAGTAGCTTGACGGCATCTTGTACGAAGGCGAGCTAAAGCCGTACAGACGGCGTGCGTATGCACTCTGATAGTCATCGGCAAGCACAGAGTCGTATGAGTTATTAGCATAAGGGTTCTGCGCTGCGCTTGTCAGCCCCTTAAACTCATTCTCCGCCGCTACAGCACGCGCCTCGGCAAGCTTAGCCTCCCAAGCCGCCTGTCTTGCCTCTGCCTCGGCACGAGCAGCCTCAGCCTCAGCCTTCTGACGCGTAGCAATCTCCACACGATTGTGCGAACTATATAAATCATCGCCGATAGATGCACTCTGAAAAGCGGCACAACCGCTTAACACCACCGACACCATA
>ERZ808032.53-NODE-53-length-17697-cov-4.866402_pt1 | contig 17697 bp, 14 predicted proteins | sample MGYA00380187_ERZ808032 | MGnify/ENA primary metagenome ERZ808032 (study PRJEB31490, sample SAMN06133378) | cow dung metagenome | isolation source: M10 | host: cow | place: China: Chengdu | collected 2015-05 ...
CCTTATTTTTTTTGTAACTTTACAGACAATTATGGCAAAGAAAGAAGTTAAATCCAAGACGATAAACATAAAGAACAAGCGGGCCTCGTTTGACTTCGCTCTGTTCGACGACTATACTGCCGGCATAGTGCTGACAGGCACCGAGATAAAAAGCATCCGCCAGGGCAAGGCTTCTCTGGTTGATACCTTTTGCTATGTCCACAATGGCGAGGTGTGGGTGAAGAACATGTATATCTCCCACTATGAGCAGGGGTCGTACAACAACCATGTGGAGCGGCGCGAGCGCAAACTGCTGCTTAACCGTCGTGAGATTCGCAAGATACAGCAGACCGTGAAGCAGCCTGGATTCAGCATTGTGCCCACGTTGCTTTATATAAATGAAAACGGACTGGCCAAACTGGACATCTCCATAGCCCGAGGCAAGAAGGAGTATGACAAGCGCGAGACCATGAAGGAGAAGGAGGACAGAAGGCAGATGGACCGTGCCTTTAAAAAAGGTTATTGAGGAACGAGAAAAGGAAAGGTGAAAACGGAAAACGGAAATGTGATAATGTATAACATTTATTAGCGAACAAACATGACAAATGCTTATCATTGCCTCTGAAAAATCTAACATACAGGATCTTCTTTTTTTAACATCAAGATAATTTCAATAATCTTTCTATGAGAGTAAGAAATATAATCACAACCTTATTTATTGCTGCAATTGGTGTGTTTGTCCTTTGGTTATCAGATAATTATCTATTTAAGGATTGTAATCGTTTTGTTTATTTGATTTTTCAATTAATCGTTTTTATTATTGCTAACTATTTTATAAATAGATATCGAAAATAGAATACAAGGAATTAAATGCTTAAAATAAAAGAACAGAAAGTCATTGAAGCGGCTCAGCAGGGTATGGACACCTTTGTTGAACTGTTTTACAACGAGATAATGAATAGCATCGCTGGTGAGTTGAATGCAGAGACTATGCAGCGCCTCAATCCCGACCAGATAACCTTGCTTGCTTATTGCATTTATCGTGAGGAGGTGATGGATGGCGGTCATGTGCAACTGATACACAATGGCTATGGTCCCTTCATCTTCCTCAACCCATTTGCTAAGGCCATGCGACTGTGGGGTGCCAAGGAATTCTCCAAACTGGTCTATAGCGGTCGCAAGTTCTTTGAAGAGAACCAAAAGGCTCTCACAAAGGAGTGTTCCGACGAGGCGTTCATGGCAATCTACGAGAACTATCCCGAGGCAGATGACCTTGATGACGAGTTCATTATCATGGAGGAGGAAGTTACCGCGATAGTGGCACGATACATCGACGAACACATCCAGCATTTTGCCGAGATAGAAGCATGAGCATAATACAGGTCTTAAATGAGAAGCAGCGCCCCTTGGTGCTGGACGGTGGTTTCGGCACCATGGTACAGCGCTATGGCCTAAAGGAAGAGGATTTCCGTGGCTATCGCTACAGGGACATACCGGGCATGATGCTGGGCAACAACGAGATGCTGTGTATGACTCGTCCTGATGTCGTGAGCGACATCTATCGTGCTTACGTGGATGCCGGTGCCGACATACTTACGGCCAACACCTTCTCTGCCAATGCCATTTCTCAAACAGACTATAATTGCCAGCATTTGGTTGCTGATATGAATCGCGAGGCTGTACGTCTCGCACGCAGTGCTTTTGCTGACAGCGGACGTGAGGGCTTTGTTATTGCCACCGTGGGCCCCACCAACAAGTCGCTTAGTATATCTCCCGACATCAGCGACCCAGCATGCCGTGCTATCACCTTTGACCAGTTGGTCGAGGCTTATGCTGAGCAGATGGAGGTGCTTGCCCAGGATAACGTGGATGCCATCCTTCTGGAAACCATTTTCGATACCCTCAATGCCAAGGCAGGTATATATGCCATGCAGGAGGTGATGCACAGGACGGGAAAGGCCATTCCCTTTATGCTTTCCGTTACGGTGAACGATTCCGCAGGACGACTGCTTTCGGGACAGACCTTGGAAGCCTTCCTGATTTCCGTGGCGCACGCTCCAATACTTTCCATAGGTCTGAACTGCTCTTTCGGCGCAGACCAGATGCTGCCCGTTTTGCGCAACCTGAACCGTTTGCTTACAGAAAGGGCTGGGGAGAACGGAAAACGCACCTTCATCTCCTGCCATCCCAATGCAGGTCTACCCAATTCCATGGGGCAGTACGACGTCACTCCACATCAGTTTGTCCAGACCGTAAGGCCTATGGTAGAAGAGGGCCTCGCAGATATAATAGGAGGATGTTGCGGCACTACCCCCGAACATATAAAAGCCTTGGTTGGTATATGCAGATAGACATTTGCGGTCTTGAACCGCTTGACAAGAATGTTGCCTTCGTAGGAGTGGGCGAGAGGTGCAATGTGGCTGGTAGCCGCAAGTTCTTGCGCCTCATCTCCGAGGGCAGTTACGAGGAGGCTCTCGACATAGCACGCCGTCAGGTGCAGGACGGTGCTCTGGTGCTCGACATCAACATGGACGACGGTCTTCTTGATGCGCGTAAGGAGATGGTGCATTTCCTGCATCTCATTGGTTCCGACCCAGATATCTGCCGTGTGCCTTTGATGATTGACTCCAGCGACTGGAGCGTCATCAGTGATGCGTTGAAGTGCGTGCAGGGCAAGAGCATTGTTAATAGCATCTCGCTCAAGGAGGGAGAGGACATTTTCCTCTCACGCGCAAGATACGTAAAACGTATGGGCGCGGCTGTTGTGGTGATGGCATTTGACGAGGTGGGACAGGCCACATCTTATGAAAGACGAACCCAGGTGTGCGCCCGTGCTTACCATTTGCTCGTTGATATTGTCGGCTTTCCTCCCGAGGATATTATCTTCGACCCCAATGTGCTTTCCGTTGCCACTGGTATGCCGGAGCACGATGCCTATGCCTGGGACTTCCTGCGTGCCGTGGAGTGGATTCGCACTAACCTGTCCGGAGCGCATGTTTCCGGTGGTATCAGCAACCTGTCTTTCTCATTTCGTGCTAATAACTACATACGCGAGGCCATGCATGCCGTGTTTCTCTACGAGGGCATGCGCCGTGGCATGGACTTTGCTATTGTCAATCCTTCTGCCAAGGTGGCCTATGCCGATATTCCCCAGGAACATCTATCCGTAATAGAAAATGTGCTGCTTTGTCCGTCTGCACAGGCTAGTGAGGCATTGATACAGCTGGCTTCCGTACTCAGTGCTCATTCAGAGAAATTTGCTAAAGGCGGTTCTGACAGCAAGACTGCGCCCTTAGATGAAATGCTTGCAATGTCCTTGGACGAACGTCTGGCTTACAAGTTGCAGAAGGGTATAGCTGATGGGCTTGAGGACGATCTCTGCGAGGCACTCTCCCTGTATCCTCGTGCCGTAGATATCATTGAGGGTCCTTTGATGGAGGGTATGAACCGTGTAGGACAACTTTTTGGCGAGGGCAAGATGTTCCTGCCTCAGGTGGTGAAGACTGCTCGCACCATGAGGCGTGCTGTGCAGATACTGCAACCTCATATCGAGGTTCAGAAGTCTGAAGGAGGGAACAGCCAGGGCAGGGTATTGCTTGCCACCGTAAAGGGTGATGTGCATGATATTGGCAAGAATATCGTTTCCGTTGTAATGGCATGCAATGGCTACGAGGTCATAGACCTTGGTGTCATGGTTCCTGCCGAAGAGATAGTACGTGCGGCATTGGAACACCGCCCCGATGCAATTGGCCTTTCCGGACTGATAACACCATCGCTTCACGAGATGGTGTCTGTGGTCTCACAGCTGGCGCAGGCCGGAATTCATGTCCCTGTTATGATTGGTGGCGCAACTACCAGTGCTTTGCACACTGCTCTAAAAATAGCACCAGTGTATGATGGCCCCGTCCTCTGGCTTAAGGATGCATCGCAGAACTGCATCAGGTTAGCTCCGTTTGTAAATCCATGCACTCGTGACAAAGCCTTTGCTTCTCTCCTTGAAGAACAGGCTGCCATTCGTCAAAACTATCAGTCTCAACCTCTTGTGCCTCTCGACGTGGCTCGCAAGAACAAACCAAAGTTCTTCTGATATTCATATGCAGAGCTCTTCATCTTCTATAGCTGGGAAATACCTAATTGTTGCCATTGTTGGGTTTTTGATCTTCTTTCTGGCAATCTTCTTTGGCGTGTTATATTGGTTCACGCTTCCTTTCCGTGCCCAAGTGAACATGGGCACTGCTCCAACGAGTGTTTACATCGATGCTGACGATACTCAGGATTCCGTGCGCGTAAAGACTGGTGATCTCAAGGGTTGGACTTGGCTCAACTGGTATTACGATGCCAAGCCGCGCACTGGTCATTATCAAATAAAGCCGGGTGAGACAATGTTTGATGTGTATCGCAAGTTTCGCAACGGCACGCAGTCTCCAGTTAGGGTAACTGTGCCGCAGGTGCGTACTATAGACCAGCTGGCTTCGCGTCTTTCCCGCCAGCTTATGCTCGACAGCATTGCCATTGCCTCCGCTTTGCACGATAGTGCCTATTGTGCTCAGTTGGGCTATACATGGCAGACATTGCCTGCCTTGTTTATACCCAACACCTACGAGATGTGGTGGAACACTTCTATGGACAAATTCATGCAGCGCATGTTGCGTGAGAATAAGGCTTTCTGGACAGATGTGCGCCAAAAGAAGGCTGAAGCTCTGGGCATGACGCCCGTTCAGGTGGTGACACTGGCCAGTATCGTGTGCGAGGAGACGGCATACGTGCCCGAGATGCCTCTGGTGGCAGGCATGTACATTCGTCGTTTGCAGATAGGCATGCCCTTGCAGGCCGACCCTACGGTGAAGTTTGCCGTGGGCGATTTCTCTCTGCGTCGCATCTACTTCAAGCATCTGGAGGTGGAGAGTCCATACAATACCTATAAGAATAAGGGGCTCCCTCCCGGTCCTATCTGTATTCCTTCGGTCAAGGCCATAGATGCTGTGCTCAACCACGAGCAGCATGGTTATCTCTACATGTGCGCCAAGGAGGATTTCTCCGGTTCACACAATTTTGCCCGCACCTATTCCCAACACCTTGCCAATGCTCGCCGTTATGCGCGTGCACTTAATAAAAGAGGTATTAAGTGACTGTGTTTCTATAGTCGTATTGCTGGCTATGTCTTAATCCAAACCGGTCATTAGCACGTAACTGTATAATGACCGATTTGGGTTAATTGATGCTGAATCGGTTTTATTTTACCTGTTTTCTTTTCTTCAGCCAGAGGAACAGTTCCTTCCAATAGTTGAAGTCTTTCTTCAGCTGTATGCCTATGCCCTGTGTGTTCATCGATGACTGTACAAAGTATCGGTCATTTGCTTGGTTATAGGCTTTTAGCGAAACGTTTCCGTTCTTGGTGAGAAGGTACTCTATGGTAACGTCGCTGATGAAGCTGCGTTGGGTATAGTACTTCTCCCTGTAGCCGAAATTGCCGGCCAGCAACAATCTGTTGTCCAGAAGTCTGCCGCTGAATGTGCCCTCCACATCCATGTTACGCCATCCGTCTTCTCCAGTTTTGAGATGAGTGCCGAAATCCCAGTTAGTCTGTCCTACAGCATTGGAAATAAATTGGTTTAACTGTGCCGATAGGGTACTGCTTACCAGTGAGTTCATTGCCGAGGTGCTCTGGATCGCCCCCTCTCCTTCGAAATTAAAGAAGCGTCCCAAGCCTAACAGATATATGGCTTGTATGTTACGTTCTTCCTCAGTACTTACAATAGAACGTATCATCTGGCGCTCGTCCTCACTGGCTTCGGGCAGGTCAAAGTCAAAGGTTATCATCGGGTGTTCAGGATGCCCTGTAAGATTCATTATGCAGTTTACCTTTGTCTTGGAGAATCCAAGTGGACTGGTGGCCAGGTCGTCAAGCGATACGCTGTTCACCGTATATATAGCCTTCATGTTCAGGTCGGCTTTCATGGGGTTGCCGCCAAACACTATTTTGCCGTCAGGCTGGAATTTGAAATCTCTGCTGATGATATCCTGAATGTCTATTTTGTAGCTTCCGTCATGTACTCGATATGTTCCGTAGATATTGAACTTGCCTTTGTTGTGGTACTTTGCCATTATTCTTCCGCTGCCGCTGAGCTCTGCCATTTCACCTGTCTTGCTGTCCATCAGCAGACGTATCTTCGCCGAGGGATTCAGATTCAGATTGAAGTTTAGGAACAGGTCGGATGATGTGTTTTGTGCAACAATCTCGGCACGGCGTTTTGTCTGATGTTCGTTTTGTGCAGTATCTGTGCTTTGACGTTCTTTTATGGTGATAAAGTCTGCGTTTGTTATGGCTTCTGGTGTTGATACATTGTATGTAAATACCGTGCCGCTTTCGGGGGTGGCATTCACCTCTACGTTCAGCAGTCCAGGTTCTCCGATTACATTGATATTTCCGGAAGTGTAGCAGGTGGCATAGTACGAGCTTTCTCCGAACTCCGTGAAATTGTAGCCTAGAAGGTTGTTGGCAACTATGTCAAAGGCATAGGACATGTTCTTGAAGTGGCTGTGGTTGAGCTTGCCGTTTAGTATGCCAGTGTGTGGAGTGGGGTTTGTCAGACTGGTATAGTCTTTGTGTGATAGGTTCAGGGATGATGACTTGGTGTCATGAACCACGGCCTTGAAGTCTATTTCTCCTGGAGACAGATACACGCTGTCTCTGTGGATACGGTATTCCGTTCCGAGGATTGGCATGGATATTGATGTATTGTTCACCTCGAAGTTTCCTTCAAGGTCTATTTTCTTGAACGGACCGAAAATGCGGCAGTTTCCTGTTGCTCTTCCTTCAACATCTTCCAGAATGCCTTTAGTGAAACGGTTTATGAATGCAAGGTTGAAGTTGCTGGTGTTCACGTTCAGGTCCAGACCGTTCTTTCTCTCAGGGTCTCCTATGTTGAACCCTCCTCTGATATGAGAATGGTGACTGTTGTGCGGGTCATTGATTTCGGCTTCCAATGTCAGGAAATGGTCTGTCTTGCCCCAATTGGCATTGACATCAAGGGTGCCAAGGTCAGCATTGTTGAATTGGAAGTTGTCCACTCTTAACGTTGCATTGGCATCAGGGTGGGTCATCAGGTTTCTGGCTGCCACAGTGCCTGTTGCCTTTCCGTCAAAGCTCACAGCCTTGAGGTTGACAAGACTCAGCACATAGCCCACATCTATGTTCTTCAGGTTTATGCTGACTGAGTCATCAGTCTCTTTTGAGATGCATCCGTTTATTTCTATGCCTCTTGCCTCCCTGTTGGCTGTATTCTTTGATTTTGATGTGTTTATGCTTATTCCGTTTATGTTTATGTTATTGTCTTTGAATGTAATGGTGGCTGGGTGTATATGCCATAGGCTGTCTGATATCATGAAGGTCGTTGGTGCAACCCATGCCTTAATGTCATGTCCTCTGGTTTCCTGGTTCTGTGAGAAATATGCGGTTATGTCAAGCTCTCCGATAGTCTGGGGCAATTTATGGTTATCCATGCCCACGACCATTCTCATCCTGTTGTCATGGGCATTGGTTTTAAGGTACCAGTTGATATAGCCTTTTTTATGTGACTTCTCTGTATCCATCATTACAGAGATGTCGTTTCTTTTCGCATTTATGCTTATGGCGGTGTTGCGGAAAACTTGTTTCCCGTATTCTACATGGGGCATTTTCGCCTCGATGTTTATAGAGTCACTGCCAGCAATATTTCCGCATACATATATCTGTTGGGGTATTGATATCCTTTTTCCTGTAATCTTTTGCAGAAGGGTAGTGTCCTGGAAGCCGAACCTGAACGTAAGTTGGTCGGGATATGTATTGATGTGCTTCAAGGCTACAAGGTTGGGCAGCTGTTTGTGAACGGCATTGCTAAGTGTCGACAGCAGGGTTGAAAAATTGAATTTGCCTTCTGCTCCAATGGTAAGGAAGGGCGACTCCACCTCGATCGTCCTTGTTCTGTCATCGCCTAGTGATGTATTTGCGTGCAGGCTCAGAGGGTTTATTATTGCCGTGTCACATTCTGGGTCATATACGGCAAAGTTGTCTATGTCTATCTTGCCCTCAAGGTTGTCAATGTTGGTTGCGGAAAGGTTTATGGCTGCTTCCACGTCAGATGCTCCTTCTGTCTTCATTCTGTGGGGAAGGATATTCTCTGTGGGGTAGTGGTCCATGTGTATTCTGGCACTGAGTGCATGCTTTTGCTCCTTTTTGTAGCTGGCATGTACCACTATGCTGCCTTTGCCGTTGTTGTGCGACAGACTGACTCCCAATTGCTTGTTTTTTAGTTCGGCATCTATATATACGTCCTTGTATTCTTGGTGGTTAGCCAATAGTTTGGACAATACCGCACTTAACTCGATATGGGGTCTGTTGTCTGTTGATTTTAGCCATCCTGCAGCATTGATGTTAAACGATGCCTCATTAACGGCATAGCCTTGAGGCATAATTCTGTCTGTCATCAGTCTGGGTGATGATATGCTTGCCGAGAACTGGTTCCACTTCTTCGCTTTAATGTCAATATCCAAATTTCCAGCCTTGTTCTTTATCTTGAACTTTAAGTCTTGGAAATCATGGTTAAAATTAAGGAAACCAGTCACATTCGTGCTGTCAAGCGCTGTCACTATGGGGGAGATTTCCTTTTCCTGCCCATATAATATTCCTGTGACATACTGCTGCAGGCGGGATGTCGTTTGGAGTCGTTGTATGTCTATTTTATATGTGGGTTCATGGAAAACGTTTTGTACGAAAATACGCGAGTCAAGCACAAGGCTTCCTCCGTTTGATATATGCATTTGTGGTATGTTCAGACATCCTTCGCTTCCCATTATGGTGGTTTCTATCTCAATGGGTGACTGGCTGTTTTTCAGTTGGGGCATGAAGGCTTTCAAGTCATAGGGGATAATGCTTGCCGAAGGCTCGCAATGCCACGATACGGAGTCCAGCCACATTGTAGAGAAATTCTTCGGCATATCGCTCCAACCTGCATACAGAGTGGACATGCTGATGTGCGAGTGGGGTAGGAGAATGGCAAGATTTTCAATGCTGCCGCCTTTCTTGCCGGCTTTTAGGTCAAAGGATATGTTCTTGATTCTAAAATCACTTTTTTCCTGAAACGACAGTTTCTTTATTGACAGGTTCAGCGAATCACTGTTCAGTTCTCTCAAGTGTGCGGTGATTGAGAGGTTCTTGATTTTCAGGTGAGAAAAGTCTATTGATTCCGGGTTCTTGTGTTCTTTCCATTGCTGGTCCCATTGTATGTCCACTCTTCTCAGAAGCAGGCTTCCTATGCGAAGGTCTATCGGTGACTGTGTTGTGTCATTGCTTTGAAATGTGTCAATAATGAATTGGAAGTTTGGTTTGCTTTCCTCCGTCTCTTGGTACAGTTTTATCTGTGTACCGAACAGCTGCGCGTTTGCAATGCTTATCTTGCCTTCAAGCAGTGGCAGAACATCCAGTTTTGCCGCTATTCTTGAGGCATGTAGCATTGTGCTGTCATTCCTGTCATTCAGGTAGACGTCATCTATGATTATTCTGTTCCAGAGCCCTATCTTTACCCTCTTTATGCTGATGTCCCATCCCAAGGCGTCATTTAGGGTTTTGGAAGCGAAAGAGCCCACCCATTCCTGGACTTGTGGCAAATGCATTGCCAGTTGCAGACAGATGTAAAGTCCGCAACAAATGCCAATAGTCCACTGGAATATCCTTTTTGTGAATCTCATCATAGTTATTCTTAATACAAAAGTATGCATTTTTTTTCTTATTTAAACACTTTACTCAATAAAAATGCGTACCTTTGTGCGAGATTGTATTAACATTTTATTTTATTAACAGTATATGGCAAAAGTAATCAAATTGCGTAAGGGCCTGGACATCAACCTGAAGGGAAAGGCTGCCAAGGAGACTGCTTCTGTGGAATGTCCTGGCGAGTATGCACTCTGCCCCGAGGATTTCACAGGATTGAAGCCCAAGGTGGTTGTCAAGGAAGGTGATGCCGTAAAGGCCGGTGATGCCTTGTTCGTAGACAAGACGCATCCTGAGGTATGTTTTGTCAGTCCCGTCAGCGGTACCGTATCACTGGTGGAACGTGGCGATCGTCGCAAGCTGTTGAGTGTCCGCGTAAAGTGCGACATGAAGTTTGAGGGCAAGACCTTCAAGACCGACGGCGATGTAAAGGCTTTGCTTATGGAGAGCGGTATCTTCGGTATGATCCGTCAGCGTCCCTACGACACTGTGGCTAATCCCGACGAGACTCCCAAGGCAATCCACGTGAGTGCTTTCAACAGCATGCCTTTGGCTCAGGACTTCGAGTATGTCCTCCAGGGTCAGGAGGCAGAGTTCCAGGCAGGTCTGACCGCCCTGTCCAAGATTGCCCCCGTGCGTCTTGGTGTCAGCAAGAAGCAGAGTGCCAAGGCTCTCCTGGGTGCTGCTAATTGCGAGGTCTATGTGTTCGACGGTCCTGCTCCTGCCGGCAACGTTGGCGTGCAGATCAACCACATCGACCCCATCAACAAGGGCGAGGTTGTATGGACACTGGGTGCTGAGGAGGTTATCATGCTTGGCCGTCTGATGAAGACCGGCAAGGTGGACTTCACCCGCACCATTGCACTGGCTGGTAGCGAGGTAAAGGCTCCCAAGTACTACAAGGTGAAGGTTGGCCAGAAGTTGTCAACTCTCCTGGCTGGCCAGGTGGCTGAAGGTGATGTTCGCGTCATCAACGGCAATCCCATGACCGGTGTGAAGACCTGCAAGGACGGCTATCTTGCTGCTCATGCTACCGAGGTGACTGCTATCCCCGAGGGTGCAGAGGCCGACGAGATGCTGGGTTGGATTATGCCCCGTTTCTCTATGTTCAGCACACACCGCAGCTATTTCAGCTGGCTCTTCGGAAGCAAGAAGGAGTATGTTCTCGATGCACGTGTCAAGGGTGGCGAGCGCCACATGATTATGAGCGGCGAGTACGACAAGGTATTCCCCATGGACATCTATGCTGGCTATCTCATCAAGGCCATCATCACTGGCGACATCGACCGTCAGGAGGCTTTGGGTATCTACGAGGTTGCTCCCGAGGACTTTGCTCTTGCAGAATTCGTATGCAGCTCTAAACTGGAGCTCCAGCGCATTGTTCGCGAAGGCTTGGATATACTTAAGAAGGAGAATGCTTAATTATATTAATAGGAAAATATGAAAGCTATTAAAAAACTTTTTGACAGTATGCGTCCCCACGTCCAGGAGGGCGGAAAGTTCCATGCTTTCCACTCGCTGTATGACGGTCTCGAGACATTTGCTTTCGTGCCCAATACAACTGGCCGCAAGGGTGGAGTAAACATCCACGACGCTATAGATAGCAAGCGCATCATGAGCTTTGTGGTGCTCGCCTTGCTCCCCGCCTTGTTCTTCGGTATGTACAATGTGGGTTATCAGAATGCTTTGGCCGCAGGTGCCGACATGACCGACCACGTGGGCATGTTCCTCTTCGGCCTGGCCGCCGTTCTCCCCAAGATCGTAGTCAGCTACGTAGTGGGTCTGGGCATTGAGTTTGTTGTTGCCCAGTGGAAGAAGGAAGAGATTCAGGAGGGTTTCCTCGTTTCCGGTATCATCATCCCCATGATTGTTCCCGTTAACACTCCTCTTTGGATTCTTGCCCTGGCTGTGGCATTCAGTGTTATCTTTGCCAAGGAAATCTTCGGCGGTACCGGTATGAACATCTTCAACCCCGCCCTGATTACCCGTGCATTCCTGTTCTTCAGCTATCCCAGCGCCATGACCGGCGACGACGACGTATGGGTGGCACAGGAGCAGATCTGCGGTTTGGGTCACAATGTGCCCGAGGCATTCTCTGCCGCTACTCCTCTTGGCGAGGCAGCAGTTGGCAATGCCGTACCCTGCCAGACCATCTGCGACTCCATCATCGGTCTCATCCCCGGTTCTATCGGTGAGACCAGCGTCATTGCCATTGCCCTGGGTGCCTTGCTGCTCCTGTGGACAGGTGTTGCAAGCTGGAAGACCATGCTGAGCGTATTCGTTGGCGGCGGCCTCATGGGCTGGCTCCTCGAGGGCGTTGGCGGCAACCAGCTGGAATGGTGGCACCACTTCGTTCTGGGCGGCTTTGCCTTCGGTGCCGTGTTCATGGCCACTGACCCCGTTACCAGTGCCCGCACAGAATGTGGCAAGTACATCTATGGCTTCCTCATCGGTGTTGTGGCTGTGATGGTGCGCGTGCTCAATCCCGGTTATCCCGAGGGTATGATGCTTGCCATCCTGTTGATGAACCTGTTCGCTCCGCTGATCGACTATGTATTCGTACAGAAGAACATCAGCAAGCGTGCAAAACGTGCAACTAAATAATATATAAGGTATATGGCTACAAAGAAATTCAAGTGCGAGTTGTGTGGTTATATCCACGAAGGTGACAAGGCTCCTGCCAGCTGCCCCAAGTGCGCTGCACCTGCCGATGCATTCACCGAGATTGTTGAGGCAGGTGCCGAGGCTCCTGCCAAGAAGAAGGGCCTGGACACAAGCAGCAACACATACACCATCATCTATGCTTCGGTAATGGTAATCCTCGTTGCATTCCTGCTGGCGTTTGTTTCCAGTGTGCTCAAGCCCACTCAGGACGCTAATGTAGAGAACGACACCAAGGGTCAGATTCTCACCTCTCTGAACATCGACATCAAGGCCGACGGCTACAACGTGGCTCAGGAGTTCGAGAAGAACGTGAAGGACATGCTCTGGAACGGCACAGAACTGGTTCCCTTCGAGGGCAAGTTCCTTTCTTCCTATGCTTCTGCCATCCAGGAAGGCGAACTTCATGTGTTCGTTGCCGAGGTTGAGGGCGAGACCAAGTACATCCTGCCCGTAACCGGCCGTGGCCTTTGGGGCAGCCTTTGGGGCTATGTGGCTCTGAATGCCGACAAGAAGACCGTTTACGGTACCTATTTCTATCACTCCAGCGAAACCGCAGGTCTGGGCGCACGTCTGGGCGAGCGCTGGTTCCAGGAGCAGTTCAACGGCAAGCCCCTCTTCGAGGGCGAGAACACCGGTGCCATCGCCCTGAAGGTGGTGAAGGCTGGTTCTGCCGTGGCTGATACAGAGGTGAACGGTATCACCGGTGCCACCCTTACCGGCAATGGTGTCGACGCCATGGTTCGCGAAGGCCTGGCAGCTTATCTGAGTTTTATCAACAATTAATTATAGAGGACGCACAATATGAGTAAATTGTTTTCCGAGGAGAACCGCGCTGCGTTCTCCAAACCGCTGAACCTGGACAACCCTGTAGTCATTCAGGTATTGGGTATCTGTTCGGCGCTGGCAGTGACCTCTCAGCTCGAGCCCGCCATCGTTATGGGTCTCAGCGTTACCGTCATCACTGCTTTTTCCAATGTGATTATCTCTCTGCTGCGCAAGACCATCCCCAACCGTATTCGTATCATCGTTCAGTTGGTTGTGGTTGCCGCTCTCGTAACTATCGTTAGCGAGGTGCTGAAGGCCTACGTCTATGACGTCAGCGTGCAGTTGAGCGTTTATGTAGGTTTGATTATCACCAACTGTATCCTCATGGGACGTCTCGAGGCTTTTGCCATGCAGAACTCTCCCTGGCCTTCACTGCTCGACGGTATCGGCAACGGCCTCGGCTATGCCTGGGTACTGATCGTGGTAGGTTTCGTCCGTGAGCTCTTCGGCTTCGGCACCCTGCTCGGTTTCCATATCATTCCAGAGAGCTGGTACGTGGAGAACGGCGGTTGGTATATGAACAACGGTATGATGGTCATGCCCGCCATGTCCCTCGTTATCGTAGGTTGTGTAATCTGGGCTCACCGCTCATTAAACAAGGAGGAGAAGTAATATATGGAACACATGATTAGTCTTTTCGTCCGCAGTATCTTTGTGGACAACATGATCTTCGCTTTCTTCCTGGGTATGTGCTCATACTTGGCCGTATCTAAGAACGTGAAGACCGCTCTGGGTCTGGGTGTTGCCGTAACCTTCGTGCTGCTGGTAACCGTTCCTGTCGACTATCTGTTGCAGACCAAGGTTCTCGGTCCCGACTGTCTCGTTGAGGGCGTCGACCTCAGCTTCCTGGCATTCATCCTCTTCATTGCCGTTATCGCAGGTATCGTGCAGCTGGTGGAGATGATCGTGGAGCGCTTCAGCCCCTCTCTGTATGCCTCTCTGGGTATCTTCCTTCCCCTGATTGCCGTTAACTGTGCCATCATGGGTGCCAGCCTGTTCATGCAGCAGCGCATCGGCATGGAGCCCACCAACTCTCAGTACATCGGTTCCGTTGGCGATGCCGTGGCATACGCACTGGGCAGCGGTATCGGCTGGCTGCTGGCCATCGTAGGTCTGGCTGCTATCCGCGAGAAGATGGCTTACACCGACGTTCCCAAGCCCTTGCAGGGTCTTGGCATCACATTCATCACCGTAGGTCTGATGGCTCTTGCCTTCATGTGCTTCAGCGGTTTGAACATCTAATACATAGGAGGATTTAGACAAATGAATACAAATTTGATTTTATGCAGCATAGCAGTATTCTTGGTAATCATCCTCGTGTTGGTTATCATCCTGCTTGTTGCCAAGAAGTACTTGTCGCCCAGCGGCAACGTTACTATCACCATCAATGGCAAGGACAAGGTATCCGTGGCTCAGGGCGGTTCTCTGTTGAGCACCATGTCCGAGCAGGGCATCTTCCTGCCCAGCGCATGTGGCGGTAAGGGTTCTTGCGGCCAGTGCAAGGTACAGGTACCTGTTGGTGGCGGCGAGATCCTGGACAGCGAGAAGGGCCACTTCACCCGCAAGCAGGTGAAAGAGAACTGGCGCCTCGGCTGTCAGTGCAAGGTGAAGAGCGATATGGAAATCAAGGTCGACGACTCTGTAATGGGCGTTAAGGAATGGGAGTGCACCGTTATCGGTAACCGCAACGTGGCCACCTTCATCAAGGAGTACAAGGTTGCCCTGCCTCCTGGCGAGCACATGGACTTCGAGCCCGGTTCTTACGCACAGATCAAGATTCCTGCATTCCAGATCGACTACGACAAGGACTTCGACAAGTCCCTCATTGGCGACACCTATCTGCCCGCATGGAAGAACTTCGGTCTCTTCAACCTGAAGTGTGTCAACGACACTCCTACCATCCGTGCTTACTCTATGGCCAACTATCCCGACGAGGGCGACATCATCACCCTGAACGTACGTATTGCCACTCCTCCCTTCAAGCCCAAGGAGCAGGGTCCTGGCTTTATGGACGTTAATCCCGGTATCGCATCGTCTTACATCTTCAGCCTGAAGCCCGGCGACAAGGTTATCATGAGCGGCCCCTATGGTGAGTTCCGTCCCAACTACGACACCGGTCGCGAGATGATCTGGGTAGGTGGCGGTGCCGGTATGGCTCCTCTGCGCGCACAGATCATGCACATGCTCAAGACCCGTCAGTGCCGCGACCGCCAGATGCACTACTTCTACGGTGCACGCGCCCTGGAGGAGATCCCCTTCCTGGACGACTTCCTGGCTCTGGAGAAGGAGTTCGACAACTTCCACTTCCACCTGGCACTGGACCGTCCCGATCCCAAGGCCGATGCAGCAGGCATCAAGTACACTGCTGGCTTCGTAGCACCCGTTATGGGCGACACCTACCTGAAGCAGCACGAGAGCCCCGAGGATTGCGAGTACTACCTCTGTGGTCCTCCAATGATGGCCAAGACCGTCCTCGACCTTCTGGACAGCCTCGGTGTGGAGAAGGACATGATCCACTTCGACGACTTCGGCGGATAATCCCCGTCCGGTCAACATACAAAAGCAGAATGCGCCATTGCCCTCTTCAGGGTATGGCGCATTTGCCGTATTCTGGCGACAGGACAAGACTCTGCGACATGCTTCGTGAATTCCATTATGAGGACTACCGTGTCCGCATGGATTAGTGTCCGCTTGTTGATATGCAGGAAGGATAGAGAACAGGATGCTTGTTTTTCCTGTTTTGTCGCATCTGTTGTATATGTTCCCTCTAAAAAAAACGAGGGCGGCGCTAAAATGATATGAACCCCGAAAGTTAGACAAAAAACTTTCGGGGTTTTATTATGAACATCAAGAAACGCAAACAACATTCTATACGTGACGTACTTTCTTACATGCACATGTTGGAAGACGGAATGTCGTTTTCATTTATCCATAAGAAATATGGAGTCAATGAGGAACAATTGAAGGTCTTATGGTCTCGCTTTCAAGAAAAAGGTATTGAAGGATTGCAAAAACAGCCTAATGTTATGGCTGATTTTGCATTAAAGAAACGAATCGTGCTAGATATAGAAGATAATCATATAACTTTGCATGCAGCTTCACTAAAGTATGGTGCATGCCCTCAACGAATAAGCGCATGGTTAAAGATTGCACGCACTGATGGCATAGAAGCATTAAGTAAACTAAAAAAGCGTGGCAGACCACCAGGTATGGGCAGACCAAGAAAGAACAGCAAGCCTTTGACAGAGTTGGAAAGACTCCAGAAGGAGAACCAGGAACTCAAGACAGAGATTGCGTTGCTAAAAAAAGTGAGAGCCTTAGTAGAGGAAAGGAATGCCCATCTAAGAGAGATTGGGCGCGAGCCATCGAAGAACTAAGGCATGAAGGACATTCCCTTGAGTATATGCTCATGAGGGTGAAGATGGCACGTTCTGTATTCTATTACCATCTATCACGAATGAATAATGGTGACGGTTATGATGCTACAAGAAATAGGATCAAGACAATATATGATGAGAACAAAGGCCGTTACGGATACAGGAGAATCTGCATGGCTTTACGAAACGAAGGCTATATCATAAACCATAAGACGGTGCAGAAGCTGATGTTTCAGATAGGTTTGAGGGCAAAGCGGAAGAAGCGCCGCTATCACTCCTATAAGGGACTGATTGGTAAGGTTGCACCGAATGTCCTCGACAGGGATTTCTCAACAGAAAGACCTAACCAGAAATGGACTACGGATATATCGCAAGTCTGCATAAAGGATGAGAAACTGTACATATCTCCTATACTGGACATGTACAACGGAGAGATAATCACGTATACACTGTCACGCAGCCCTAATCTGAAGATGGTGACAGACATGCTCCGAAAAGCATTTAGGAAATATGATAATCTTGATGGCCTGACGATGCACTCAGATCAAGGGTGGCACTACCAGCACACAATGTATCAAAAGATACTCAAGGACAACAGTGTAGTACAGAGTATGTCACGTAAAGGAAACTGTCTGGACAACTCCATGATGGAGAACTTCTTTGGACTGATGAAGAATGAGCTGCTCTACGTGAATGATTTTGACTCTATTGAGTGCTTTCAAGCAGAACTCAAAAAATACATACTCTGGTATAATACAAAAAGAATAAAACTGAGATTAAAAGGAATGAGCCCGGCACAATACCGAGCTCACTACTATAGAGAATTTAATAAGTAACGTTTAATTTAACGTCCAACTTTTCGGGGTCACTTCACTTTTCCATTCCCCCCCTCCCTTTGCGCCCTCTGTCGCGCGTAGCCAGCGACTACTCCAGCGAGAGCGTAGTTTTGCTTTGAGGTTCTGCGTCCTTTGCGTGAGAAAGTAACGATTGCTGGATGATTTATATTTTCACGCAAAGAGCGCAGAGGGCGCAAAGATTTTATCCCCATTCCTATTTACGCTGGCGCTGGAGGAGTCGCAAACTTCGTTACGACAAGAGGGCGCA
>ERZ808032.54-NODE-54-length-17477-cov-3.866494_pt1 | contig 17477 bp, 15 predicted proteins | sample MGYA00380187_ERZ808032 | MGnify/ENA primary metagenome ERZ808032 (study PRJEB31490, sample SAMN06133378) | cow dung metagenome | isolation source: M10 | host: cow | place: China: Chengdu | collected 2015-05 ...
TAAAATAAGGATAGCCCAAATAGTTAATAGCTTGCTTGGGTTGACCATCTACCAACGCCTTTCTTACCAACGACGAACTAACATTTAGGTCGTTCAGTTGGAAAAGCGATGCTTTTTCTACCTCAACGCCACACTTTTCGCCCAATTGTTTGTAGTAATCGTAGCCGTTTTCGCGGTCGTTACCAAAGTGATGGTCGTAACCTACCAAAAGGTATTTAGTTTGCAACTGCTCTACCAAGTAGTGTTGCATAAAGTAACGAGACGACAATTCAAACAAATCTTTGGTTGCTTCTACAACAATGCACACATCAATGCCTTGTTTTTCTAACAAAGCAATGCGCTCATCAGATATAGTTAACAACTTAGGTACATAGCTAGCGCCCAAGGTTTCGCGAGGGTGTTTAGCAAAGGTAATCACTACCGATTGCAAACCGCGTGCTTTAGCTTGTTGAGTTAAATATTGAAGCAACGTGGCATGTCCCTTATGCACACCGTCAAAAAAACCAATGGCTACAGCCGAGTCTTTTGCTTCGTATTGCTTAAAACTTGTAATTACTTTCATAACGATTGCGAAAGTACAGAAATAATCATGATATACCAAATAAAAAAATACAAATATTTGCACAAGTTAGTGCATAAAAAAACAAAAAACCGCTAACATCACGTTAGCGGTTTTTAGGTGGGCCCACTTGGACTTGAACCAAGGACCTGCGGGTTATGAGTCCGATGCTCTAACCGACTGAGCTATGAGCCCGTTGCTATCAAGCGGTGCAAAGATAATACAAATAAATGAATTTCTATAAAAGTGCACCAAAAAAATTAGCGTATAAATAACATCTCGCGATATTTAGGCAAACTCCACAAATCGTCGTCTACTATCAATTCCAACTCGTCGGCATGGTAACGAATGGTATCAAAATAAGGAAGCACAGTGCCCTCGTAAGCCAAGGCTTTTTCGCGTTCGTTTTCTAACTTATTGGCGGTTTTGCGCGCCGCTACCATTTTTTGTACAGCAAGGGTAATTTGCGAAATATGATTAGCCAAACGCTCAATTAAATCTTTGTTGTGTTTGCTTAGTTCGGCCGCCAACTCAGGACTGTACACTTGTTGCATTTTGTACACATTGTCTAGCAACATCGATTGGTATCGCGTAGCCACGGGGATGATGTGATTTAACGACAAATCACCCAAAATACGGGCCTCTATTTGGATTTTTTTGGTATAGGTATCCCATTTTACCTCGTTGCGGGCCTCTAGTTCTTTTTCGGTAAACACGCCCGTACGCGCAAACAAATCTATGCTTTGAGCGGTGGTATAAGCATCGTAAATAAGGGGCACACTGGTTTCGCAATCCAAACCACGTGTTTTAGCCTCTTGTTTCCAAGCATCGCTATAGCCATTACCATCAAAACGAATGGCCTTAGAAGCCTTGATGTATTCTTTTAATACCTCAAAAATAGCACTTTGGGTAGTTTGACCTTGGGCTACTTTAGCATCAACCGACGATTTAAACGCCATCAATTGATCGGCCATAACGGCATTAAGGGCAATCATAGCCGATGCACAGTTGGCCGACGAGCCCACAGCACGGAACTCAAAACGGTTGCCCGTAAAGGCAAAAGGCGAGGTACGGTTGCGGTCGGTATTATCTAGCAACACTTCGGGAATGTGCGCCACACCCAAGTGCATTTTTTTCTTGTCATCTAACAAAATAGCCTCGTCGCTGCTGCTATTTTCTAGTTTATCTAACACAGCGCTTAATTGCGATCCCAAGAAAGCCGAAATAATAGCAGGAGGTGCCTCGTTGGCTCCCAAACGATGTGCATTTTGTGCCGTCATAATAGACGCCTTTAGCAAGGCATTGTTTTTGTAAACGGCCATCAAAGCATTTACCAAGAAGGTAATAAACTGCAAATTCTCTGCAGCGGTTTTACCTGGGGTAAACAAGCCTACACCCGTATCGGTACCCAACGACCAGTTGCAGTGTTTGCCCGAACCGTTAATGCCTGCAAAAGGTTTTTCGTGCAACAACACACGGAAACCATGCTTACGCGCAATGCGGTTCATAAGCGACATCAGCAGCAAGTTTTGGTCGATGGCCAAGTTCATTTCGCCAAAAATAGGCGCAATTTCAAATTGGTTGGGTGCTACCTCGTTATGACGGGTTTTGCAAGGAATGGCATATTTATACGATTCGTACTCCAACTCTTTCATAAAAGCCTGAACACGAGCAGGAATAGCACCAAAGTAATGGTCTTCTAATTGTTGATTTTTAGCCGATTCATGGCCCAACAACGTACGACCCGTTAAAAGCAAGTCGGGACGAGCTGCATACAAGCCCTCGTCAACCAAAAAATACTCTTGCTCCCAACCCAAAAAGGTAGTAACGTTTTTAACCGATGCGTCAAAATATTGGCATACGGCTTTGGCAGCGGTGTTAACCGCATGAATCGATTTTAACAACGGGGTTTTATAGTCGAGCGCCTCGCCCGTGTACGATACAAATACCGTAGGGATGCACAAGGTATCATCTACCACAAAAGCAGGCGACGAAGGGTCCCAAGCGGTGTAGCCACGCGCCTCGAAGGTATTACGAATACCCCCATTGGGAAAACTAGACGCATCGGGTTCTTGTTGAATCAAAATTTTGCCCGAAAATTTTTCGATAATCTCGCCACCAGGAGCCCCTTTGTACTCTATAAACGAGTCGTGTTTTTCGGCAGTACCTTCGGTAAGGGGTTGAAACCAGTGGGTATAGTGGGTAGCGCCCATATCCATAGCCCATTTTTTCATTCCTTCGGCCACATCATCGGCAATTTCACGACCCAAGGGTTCGCCATTATCAATAGAAGCGCAAATTTGCTGCATTACCTGCTTTGACAAATACTGGGCCATTTGGTTACGACCAAATACGTTTTTGCCATAGTAAGTAGATGTTGCCACGTCTTGTGGCGCTACAGCAAGGGGCTTTTTCTTGAATGCCTCGCTTACCACTTGGAATCTTAGGTTACTCATTTGATTAGTTAAAATAGTACAGACTACAAAGATAATATTTTTTGGGGATTTGATAATGCGGCGAGGCGGTTATTTTATTGACTAATCGACGAATCGGTGAATCGACTAATCGGTGAAAGTTTGTGCAAGCCGAGAGTAGTAGGGACGCACGGCTCGTGCGTCCGTGGCCGATTTAACGTTGCGAAGCTACAAGCATAAAAAAAAGCAACCCGATTGGGTTGCTAAGGTTGCGGAGAGCGGGATCGAACCACTGACCTCTGGGTTATGAGCCCAGCGAGCTACCACTGCTCCACTCCGCGATGTGTTGCCTCACGAGGATTCGAACCTCGACAGGCAGAACCAAAATCTGTAGTGCTACCATTACACCATGAGGCAATCGCTTGGTTTGCGACTGCAAAGGTAATGCGTTTTTTTGAATTACCAAAGGTTTTATAAAAAAAATCTCGCTTTTGCGAGATTTTTTTTGACTAATCGACGAATCGGTGAATCGGTGATGCGGTGATTCGATTAAACGATTTAACGATTGAACGTCTAAAATCATGAGGGCGTAGCCCGAATAATCGATAATAAAGGGTTATTTGTTACGCAAAGGTTAACAAGAAATAGTTCTTTTTGCCTTTTTGTACCAATAAGAATTTATCGTTCAAAAGCAATGCTGGCGTAAGAACGGCTTCTAAATCGGTGCATTTTTCTTTGTTTACAGCAAAACCACCGTTTTGAATCAATTTACGCATTTCGCCTTTAGAAGCAAACACAGCTGCTTTTTCGGTAAGCACGTCCATAAGTTTCATACCCATGGCATCTTTGCTAACTTCAAATTGAGGCACACCATCAAATACCGACAACAAGGTAGCCTCGTCTAGTTTTTTAAGCGAATCAGAGGTAGCATTGCCAAACAAAATATTAGACGCTTCTACCGCCATTTCGTAATCTTGCTCGGAGTGTACCATGATGGTAATTTCTTTAGCCAAACGTTTTTGCAACACACGCAAGTGAGGTGCTTGAGCATGCTCTGCTACCAATGCTTCTACCTCTTCGCGGCTTAAGAAGGTAAAGATTTTGATGTATTTTTCGGCATCGGCATCGCTTACGTTCAACCAGAATTGGTAGAATTTATAAGGCGTAGTATACTCGCGCGATAGCCATACGTTGCCACTTTCGGTTTTACCAAATTTGCCACCATCGGCTTTGGTAATAAGCGGACAAGTAAGCGCAAAAGCCTCGCCACCTAGTTTACGACGAATTAGTTCCGAACCCGTGGTAATGTTACCCCATTGGTCTGAACCACCTAGTTGCAAACGGCAGTTTTTGGTTTCGTATAGGTGCATAAAGTCGTAACCTTGCACCAATTGGTAAGTAAACTCGGTAAACGACATACCCACACTCGATTCGGCAGACAAACGTTTTTTTACCGAATCTTTGGCCATCATGTAGTTTACGGTAATGTGTTTACCAATATCGCGAATAAACGCCAAGAAAGAAAACTCTTTCATCCAGTCGTAGTTGTTTACCATTTCGGCTGCATTGGGCGCATCGCTATCAAAATCTAAGAATTTAGCCAATTGTTGTTTAATGCAAGCTTGGTTATGACGTAGCGTAGCCTCGTCTAGCAAGTTACGTTCGGCACTTTTGCCCGATGGGTCGCCAATCATACCGGTAGCACCGCCTACCAACGCCAAGGGCTTGTGGCCACAACGTTGAAAATGGCGCAACATCATTACCCCTACCAAGTGACCAATGTGCAACGAGTCGGCAGTGGGGTCAATACCTAGGTAAGCCGTGGTCATTTCTTTGGCCAATTGTTCTTCGGTTCCAGGCATCATGGAGTGGATCATACCCCTCCAGGTTAGTTCTTCAATAAAATCCATTATCGTTTTGCTTTAAAAAAATCTTTCATTAGTTGGGCGCACTCTTGTTGCATTACGCCCGATACTACTTCGGTTTTAGGATGAAGCGAAGTAGGTGCCTTGGCTGTAAAGCCGTATTTCTCTTCGCTAGCGCCATATACCAAACGCGCTATTTTTGCCCAATACATTGCCCCTGCACACATCACGCAAGGTTCTACGGTAACATACACCGTGCAATCGGGCAAATATTTGGCCCCCAAATCGCTCATGGCCGCCGTCATGGCTATTATTTCGGCGTGCGCCGTGGCATCGTTTAGGGTTTCGGTTAGGTTATGACCACGACCAATGATTTTTCCACCAGCCACTACCACAGCACCAATGGGCACCTCATCGGCATCAAACGCCTTTTGGGCCTCTAGCAGGGCTTGTTTCATAAACAAAATATCGTCTGTCATACTAATCAAATAAGGTAGGCGCGTCTTCGTCAAACTGCTTTAGAATGGCCCTAATAAGGGTTTCTCTATAAAAACGCGACTTATTTTGTACACGATAGCGTTTTACATAGCGGTTTACAGCGTCCATTTCTTTATCGTTCAACAAAAAGCTGATGCGGTTTTTACGCACCATCTTTTCGCGCATATTCACCTTTATTTTGGACGATTTTTTTGCCATAAACCTTGTACTATCGCTTATTTTTTATCTTTTTCTGAACTTTCGCCCAACGAACAAGCCGCCAAACAAGTTACCGCCAATCCCAACAAATAAACAGCTTCGTTTACCGCTATTTTTTCCATGCCCAACAAGGTTACCGTTCCTAGTCCCAAGCCCAACGCTACACATCTAAAGATAAGCAAAGGCAGCTTTTTATCTATTTTCATAATTCAATAAGGAATTGATAGTTAGTGGTGGCAAAAGTACGTATTTTTTTACAGAATTACAATTATTGACGAATCGGTTGTTTTTTGACTAATCGGTGACGGACGCACGAGCCGTGCGTCCCTACTACTTTTGACTTAAACTCCTTGTGCTTACCAGAGAATAGGGTGTATTTGCGAAAATCGCAAGGCAAGCTGCCGTTGATTAGGTGAATTTTGGCATCGGGTTTTAAGCCCACCTTATCAAAGGCTTCTAGATTAGAGCTGATAACCCACGCGGTGGAACCAGCAAATTTGTGTTTTAAGGTAGAACCAATCATGTTGTAAAGGGCATTTACGTCGTCGCGGTTTAGGCGTTCGCCATAAGGGGGATTGGTTACCATTAGCAAGGGTTTGCTTTGCGTTGGCACATCGGCAAACGAACAGGCAGTAAACTGAATGTATTTGCTTAGGCCTGCGTTTTTGGCATTGGCTTCGGCTACTGCCAAGGCTTTTTTAGAAATATCCGATGCATAAATGGTGTGCTTGAATACACGTTCGTGGCTATCGTCGTTGTAAATAGCATCGAATAAATCGGCATCAAAATCTTTCCAATTTTCAAAGGCAAACGTTTGGCGGAATATGCCGGGCGGAATGTTAAGCGCAATAAGGGCTGCCTCGATGGCTATGGTACCCGAACCGCACATGGGGTCCATAAAATCGGATTGACCCCTCCAACCGGCTAACAATAACATACCTGCAGCTAATACTTCGTTGATGGGGGCTTCGGTTTGTGCCACGCGGTAACCACGTTTAAACAAGGGTTCGCCCGAACTATCTAACGACAAGGTACAAGTGGTATCGGATATGTGTAAGTTTATGTAAATATCGGGCTTGGTAACGCTAATAGAAGGACGTTTGCCACATTTTTCGTTAAAATAATCGGCTATGGCATCTTTTACTTTATAGGTAGCAAAACGCGAATTGGTAATAACGGGCGAATATAACGTGGTTTCTATTAAAAATGTTTGGTCCACATCCATATAGTTTTCCCATTGAAGGGCCTTAGCACCTGCATATAACTGGTCGGTGCTACTTGCTTTAAACGTAGCAATGGGACGTAAGATGCGCAAGGCGGTACGGCTGTGCACGTTGGCTTTGTAAAGCGTTTCTAGCGTTCCATCAAAAGTAACGGCACGACGGCCTATGGTTACGTTATCGGCTCCAATTTGTTTTAGTTCGTTGGCCAATACTTCTTCTAGGCCTTGCAGGGTTTTTGCTACAAAAGTTTCCATAAGGGATAATTTAATCGATGGCTGGTTCTTTGCGACGTTCGGCAATAATCATCAAGGCTTGCTCTTTGATAGCAGGAGGCAAGGGTACATGGCGCAGTTGTAGGCTTTTAAGCCAATCTACTAGTTCGTTTTCGCGCAGTGTAAAAAATACCTCCTCAAACATTTCTATTTCTTCGCTGGTATACGATTCTGCATCGCGGTCTTTAAAATCGTCCAACTCCTCGTCGGCAAAATAAATAATTTTGGTATTAGATGCCAAAAGGCTTTCGTTTTCGCACACTTCGTGGGCCCCACAACACCCTTCGGGGCGTTCGTATTCTTCATCAGAAGCAATATCGGTCCCTGAGCTTGTCGACGTGTTGTTGACCGATAGGGAAAAAGGGCCCGATGTTGCGATGTCGGATTTGGGTTCTTCGATAGAATCTGGTACCAAATCAAGCTGACTATCAGACTTTGCCTCTTTTTTAGAACGTGTGTATTTGTTTAAAAGGGCAATTACTATACCCAATAATATAAAAGCTGCAAGCAATATAATTTGTTTCATGTTGCGTAAGTTTAGTGCAAAAGATGCGACAAAATTACGCAAATCTAGGCAATGTGCAAAATAGAAAAATTTGCAAATTCAAAAAAACTCTCTACCTTTGCACGTCCGCAAATATTTTATCCATTTTAATTCTGTTATGAAGAAAAAATTATTCACTTCATGGCTGCTATTAACAATAAGCATAGCGCCATTGTGGGCGGTATCTCCGCTCAGTTTACTCCACATTAAAGATACACATTCCGTAGGGCTTCGTGCTGGCACTGGCTGGGGCGATACGTTTGATGTTGGTTTATCGTACCACTATTATTTTCACAGACGATGGTCGGTAGTAGGTGCTTTTGACTACGAAAAGGGCTTTTTTGAAAAATCGGGTTTTTGGTGCGTTAATTTTATGCCAGGCATAGAAGGTGCCATTTGGCAACCTACCAGATGGTTGTACTTGCATGGTACCGCCAATGCTTTGGTGGGTTACGATCATTGGGAAAACAAAGACCTTAATAAAAACAGTCATGGAGCAAGCATTGGTCTTGCACTGGGCATTAATTTAGAATTTTATGCCCTACCTCAGCTATCGTTTACATTGGCTGCCCAGCAAGGGTGGAAATATAGTTTTTTAAATACGGGTTACACCCACTATTTTTGCCCGCTATTTACTGCTGGAGTTAGATACAACATTCAATAATCTTTTATAAGCACTTAATTTATTTTTTATGAAAAAAACGTTTACCCTGTGGCTTATGCTATTGGTATGCATAAGTCCACTATTCGCTACCGACTACCTGATAGAAGATAACGAATACCTACTTAATTATTTTAATAAAAGTGGAACACCATCCGAGGTTTACCTGAACTGCGAACAAGAGGTAGTAACTACCAAAAGCAACAAAACCATTACTTTTACGTATGGGGGCAACTTAACGTGGTACAACATGCAAGTAAAGGTGCTAAATTGCTGGTATGTATGGTCGTTTGGTAAATTTGACATTCATTACAAATTGTTCTACAAAGCAGCAAACCAAGAAAAATATACGTTGGGTACAGAGGGTACTCACTACTACATAGACAATGACATTGCTCTACACGAGGCACCTATTATAGATTACGAAAGAAATGTGGTTAAAATAGATAAAAAACCATTTGAAAATACCATTCAATGGACATTGCCCAATGGACTAAAAGAAGGTACCTACCAATTTATGCTTTTGGTATCTATTAGTGCTAGCGATATAGCACCTACCACTACCCCAACCGTAGGGAGACACTACGAAAACGGTGCCAATAATATTTTTTGCAAATACGAAAGTGCCATTAAACACATCAATGGAACAGTAAGCACTGGCCATACAACAACCAGCAACCAAAACAGATCGGGCGGTATTACAAAAATTGAATACGTTAATAGTAATAAATCGGTTATTCAGGGAAACTCCACGTATAACCCATTAAACGAAGAAGGATATCGCCTAGTATACAACCATCCCGACGCTATTTTTAATGTAAGTTTAACTACCGATAATACGCCTGTTGATACCATCATCGACAGTAAAAAATACCATGGTTACAGCACGTTTATTTGTGGGGTGGGCGAAAGTTACCAAATTCCCAGTACCAGCATGTTAGATAAAGAAATAAAAGAGTGCCAAAACAACCAACAACCCAACTACAATAACCTGAGGTGCATAGAATTGGTAAAACACTCCAATCCTACCCTATTTAGTTTTATCAAGAATAAATACAACAATGGGGAATTTGTAGATGGCGTCTCGCAAGTAAATGCAGATGGTTGGTACGGAATAATAAGACCCAGAGGCGTATTACTGCAAAGCGTTAACCAAGCAGCAACCTTATTTAACGAAAATGCCATTAGCAAGTTAAGCGACTACGAAAAAACAGGAACTACTTGGTTTACTAGAACGTACCATGTACGAGATTTAGAGCAAGTTAAATTTCCCAATAGCAACATTAACGACCATAATGTATTTAAGGTTTGGAATAAAATGCATTATTCGTACAACAAGGTACACGATGTTACGCAAGCATTGGGTTGTTCGTTCTATGGCCCATCGTATAACGTATTAACCACCTATGGCAGCAATAATGAAAACTACCCTTACCTGTTTTTTGGACAAAATTGCTTGATGTTTAAGTTGGTTCCTAAGGTGTACTTCCCCACACTATCGACTGCTGAGCAAGAAGAAATGCGCATTTGTGCTACCGAAGAAAGTAACACCCTTATTCATTTGGTAGGAAAATCGATTGTTTGTCCTAACACATCGCCTACGGTATACAGCCCTTATTATATTTGGCAAATGTCTACTAACGGAGTAACCTGGAAAAACATAGCCGATAACGATCCAAACCGTGTAAATGCAGACGAGGCAGACCAAATAACCATTATTGATAGCAAAGATTTATTGCTTAAATCTACCATCCTAAAAAATGGTAAGCCACTTTATTTTAGGCAATTGTGCGTATTAAAATCGTTTGCTTCTACCGAAGAAAGCGACCTTTATAACTATCCCATCGAGGTAAATGGTAAAACCTACTATTACATCAGTGTAGCATCAACCGATTTTTATACCTATCGTGCCCTAAGCAAACCCATGGCACAAAATTTTGGTTTTATGGGTTACGAATGGCCTACCCATACCTATTTGTGTCCGCAAGAAGAACTGCAACAAAAACTTATTCAATTTGATTTAGTAAAAGACATTCATATATCAGATCACGAAGTAAACCTATTAAAACAGCATGCTTCTTATAGCATTTACCAAGTAGATGTAGAGGGAAATAAAAAACTGGTATCGCAAAAAAATACCTACAACATTCCCGCATTAGCGCAAGATACCACCCACTACCAATGTGTAATTTCGTTGTGCGGCGATAGTTTAAGCAAGGATATTTACATTTATCGTTTTAAACAAGATAATATTTTGCTATCGCAACTTAGCTCTACGGCAGCCATTGCTAAGGCAGATAGCATCAACAACTATATACAATTGCTATGCCTTAACGAACATTCGCCTAGCATTACCATACAAGATAATAACGTAGGCAATATGTACCAATGGAGGGCTGTTGTTGCTAAGCAACAACCCAATTTATTGCAATACAATTGGGACACATTAAATAGGGATGAATGCTACTTGATTATTCAACAAGAAGGATGGGACTTTGAAGGCGATACGGGATTTAGCTTAGACCATGCCACCCTTAAACAAATTAGAGAGTATGGCATATTGCGTCAAAATTGGCACAACCAACAACAAGAAGATTGGGTGGTTAATGATTCTATTGCTAAAAACAGTTGGCAACCCTTTACAAAAAACATAGAAGGTACTACCCTACTTCCGTTTGTAAAAGAAAGACCCAACCCATCGTTTTATATTCGTAAAAGCAACGCTTATGGATGCGTATCGGATAGCATTAAAATAGAACTAAAATACGTAGCGCCTATTACTGGTAATATCATCGAATTTAAACATACCTCTGCCGATACGGTTTTTGTGCCATCTGGCCAAGGCAACCCTTATATTATTGGTTCGTATCCTGTATCGGGTGGATATGGCGAAGTAAATAACGAAGAAAAACTTAGTTTTACTTACCAATGGATGCGTAAATCTACCAACGGTGAATGGGAACCCATTATTATTAACTCAAGGTATTATGCCCAAGTAACCGATAGCGGTACTAAAAAAATAAATTCTAGTACCAAATACGTTTCGTTGCCCGATGAAACACTAAAAGATATGCAAGAAAATTGGGAAATAGCCCGCTTTGTGTATTCACGCAAAAATGGCGACGAAAAAAGCCAGATTATATCCATATCCAACAGTTTGTGGATGCTTAGTTCTGCTATGCTGAGCGAAGAAAACATACAGGTGTTTAATGCCGAATGCCCACACGAAAAAGTAAGCATAGTGGTAAACGAGCCCGACGAACTGATTAACAAAAATACCCGATACATTTGGAGTGCATCTAACCCCAAGCTAGTTCTTTCTACCATTAGTACGCAATATAGCAACACCGACAACAAATGCATTATACAAGATGCTACAGAAAACTTTACCATTCGCGTTTACCGATACGATACCGCAACTGGCGTAAGAAGCAATACCGTAGAAATTCCCATAAGCATAGATGCCTTTAATACAGGCTTTAGCATCTTATATAATTTACACGAATATGGTTTAGACGAAAAATTGGTAGTACCTCCGGGTAGTAAAATTCAATTGATTAACCAAACCGTTAATGCCGATGAACACCTAAATAAATGGGTGCTACAACTACAAGAAAATTACATGGGCGATGGACGCATAGTAGAAGGTGCTACCTCTACATTGGTAAACCCTTCTTGCTACCTTTACAATTTAGGACAACATAAAATTAAACTTACCACCACCTCTAAAAACGGATGTAACGAAACCGTTTTGGCCGAAAACATTTACGTAGAAGGAGCACAAGGAAGAGCCATACAGTCGTATTTTGAAACCGAAGATAGTTATCAACTAGGCAATTTATGGTTACAAGAGGTACATCCTACCCTACTGAATGCACAAAATGGATATACTGTTCTAATTAACAGCAACAAACAAAACTACTCAATAGCTGTGTACAATGTAGTAGGACAAACACTAATTGCCCCATTTACCACTAGCGGCAATTATCAACTATCATTACAATCATTCCAAGCAGGATATTACTTACTACAAGTAGATGGTACACTTTATAAAATCTTTAAACAATAACAATATGAAAAAATTAATATTTGGCAGTTTATGTGCAATTGTTTTGCTTTTGGCTGCATGCGAAAATAGAAGCGACGTTTTTAAAGATAACAATACTGCACCCATTATATTACTAGCAGATAATGAACACATGGATCTAGCTAACGATACCTTTAGGTTAGACATGCGCTACGGCGAAAAACGCATTTTATACTACGAATATAACGACGAATATGCCGTAAAAGATTCATTACTATTTGGCATTATAACGCACGAAGGAAAGCAAAATGCCCTATTGGCCAGACATATTGCCCATACCAATAAAATTAAAATAGAAAGTTTGCTACCCGTTACTACCCTAACCGATACCATTACCAAAGCCACCATTCAAGTGGGGTTAGAAGATTATTATCAACTACAAGGTAGCGCATGGATTAAAGTAAGTATTCATGCTAACCAACCTCCTACTCCTGCTTTTTCTATTACTCAAAAAGAAGGCATGGAATACCGCATTGACGCGCTTAGCACTTGCGACCCCGAAAAAGACGCCATTGTAGCCTACGAATTTGTAATTGGTTCGCAAGATGCTAGCGAATTGGTATTTAACCAAATAGGGTACGAAACAGAAGATTTTAACCCCTATGTTCCCAATGCTAATGCCGGAAGAGCTGCTAAAGGAGGTACATACATTACAGCCACGCCTATTTATTCTATTTACCATATTTTTCAAGCACCAGGCACGTACAGCGTAAGTGTTAGAGCAAAAGATGCGCTTGGATTATGGAGTAAATGGAGTACCCAACAAATAGAGGTAGAATAATAAAAAAAGCAGGGGCTATTATAAGGCCCCTGCTTCGTAAAGCAAAATAACACGCTCTATTATTTTATCTTGTTCTTTTTGCGAAATATCATAATCGTCTTTTAAATCGGCACCTAGCATTTTAGCAAAAACCTGCCACCACCATGCCACAAAACCGCCCCTAAATTGCTTAATCAAATCGTACGAGTTCTTATCGCACTCGCGGTCTATTAATTTAATCATCATTTTACCTTGCGATAAGGTAAAGGTTTTCATAATGGGCTTGTATTTTGCCAACAACTCTTTTTCGTACTTTTTTAGGTACTTCTTTTTTTCTTTTTTATCGGATATGGTATCGCACATGGCATCAATTCTACGGTATTCTTGTCCCACAAATTTTACATATGGATACACTTTCTTAACGTCGCGCACGGTTCTCCAATAAAATTTTTCGCTCTTTTTGGTTTTAAACTTTAAACGTGGAAAAACGGGTATTTCGTTTAATTCTGTTACAGGTATTATTTCGCCTTTATACCATTCGCCAGCCAACAAATAACCTTGTAATTGTTCGCTATAATACGGTACAGACCATGCTGTTATACTAAACATGCCCAGCAGAAAAAATACTATGAAACGTTTTACGCTTATCATACTTACAAAAATAATTTATTTTTTTTACTTAACGTCCATTTATGCGATGCAATATGGTCACCATCATGACCCTATTTCTGTAGCTATGGGAAATGCCAGTTGCTGCATATCGTCGCATTATTTGGGAACTAATGTGGCTTCTGTGGCTTTACAAACTAGCAGTTCGGTACAAACCTACTTACAAAATAAAGCCACACTACCAACACTTGGACTATATAATGTAGGCTTGGTTTATTCTAATCGATACGTAAACGTAGCATGTAAAGGTAATTTTCATGGATTTGATGCTTATCATGAATTTTCGGCAGAAGTATCGTTAGGCCATTTTTTTAAACCCTACATCGCCATTGCCTTACAAGCATCGTATCATGGGTTGTATCAATCGCCTAAAAATGGCTATGTACACAGTGGCGGGCTTAATATAGGTTTACAAGCCTTTCCATTTAAGAACATGCGTGTAGGATTTTCAGTATATAACATTACTTTTTCGGCTTTTAAAATAGAAACAGAAAACACACGCCTACCGGTTATTTTTCGATTAGGTATAGGATACCACATTGCGCAAAAAGTACTGATTACAGCCGATGCTAACAAAGCGTTAGACCAGCCATTTTCCTACAGTATAGGCCTTGATTATCAGGTTATAAAAGCATTAGCATTGCGCACAGGTATGTACGTTTGCCAAGGTATTACCCCATCGTTAGGCCTTGGCCTTAGCATAAAAAAATGCAGAATAGACATAGGGGTACAATACCATTTTAAAACAGGATTAAATACAGCTGTTGGAATAATTTACTTATGGAACGAATAACAGCCCTATTACTTGTTTTTTTTATGGGTATAGGAATACACGCTACATCGCTTCCTATAGTAGTTGAAACATGGTTAGCAGATTATACAGACAATGAAGAACAAGCCGAAACTATTTATCAAGTATTGATGGATAAACTAGCGCATCCTATTAACCTAAATACAGTAAACAGAGAAAACTTAGAACAATTTGCGTTTTTATCCGAACTTCAAATAGAAAATTTGCTAGAATACCGACACGATAGGGATTTTTTTGCTACCCCTTACGAATTAAGTTTAATTGAAGGATTTGACGAAAATACCTTATCGCTTTTTATGCCATTTGTTGTAGCATTGCCCACAGAAAAAAAACAACCCTATTCTTTTAGTGCTAGTTTTAAAGATGCCCAACACCAAATTAACACCCGTTTTGACTATACTTTGCAACAAAAAGTAGGGTATACTAATGGAAACTACTTGGGTAAACCATGGGCAGGGTACATTAATTATCAGTTAAATCATAACCAATTTTCTATCAGTGCAACCTTAGAAAAAGATGCAGGAGAACCTTTTACATTACCTTACAATACGGGGTTTGATTTTTATGGAGGACATATTGCCTGGAAAAATATTAGCATACTAAAAGATATAGTTATAGGAGATTACACCGCCCAATTTGGACAAGGATTGGTAATGGGTAGTGGTGGAATGTTTGGTAATTGGTCTAATTTAAGTTCGATGGTTAAAAGACAAGACAAAATTAATGGCAAAAAAAAAGGATCTGAAACCTATTTTTTACGCGGTTTAGGCCTTTCGTTACAAAGTAAACACTGGAGTTTTACGGCTTTAGGATCTATTAAACATACTGATTTAGCAAACGGATTGCATCGTACCGAAAAAGAATTAGATAATAAAAAAATAGGGTATAATTGGTTGGTAGGTGCTAATGTAATGGCCCGTTACACGCATTTTAAAATAGGTACTACTGCCATGTACGATTCTTTTACACAAACGGCATTTATGGGATTGGATTACCGAACTTACTTTAAAAATTTTCAATTTTCGGGCGAAATTGCCGTTAATCATCAAGGTAAAATAGCCACATTGCAAAACATACAAGTACAATTACACAGTAGCTTACTATATGCCATACAAGCTAGGTATTACAGTAAAAATTACAACAATGCCTTTGGGTATAACAGCATAGAAAGTAGCTATAAAAACGGTGAGGCAGGTATTTTTTCGGGGCTTGAGTGGCAAATTACCCCTAAATTAACGCTAAATGCCTGTGCCGATGTATACCAATCGTTATCGCAAGCTTATCGCATTAATAAACCTGCTATTCATTATAAAACCTTTGCATCTATTACCTTTACACCCAAACAAAACCAGCAAGTATTGGCCAAATGGCAATGGAATTTATCAGAAAGAAATGCTGCCAATAGCAACGATGGTATTTTACCCACATATCCATACACCAAACATAAGGTTCAAATAACCTATCAAGGTAATTTTTCAAACGGATTGATCCTAAAATCGGGATGGGTTGCCCATTTTTTTCAATACCATACCGATGAATTATGCAGTGGACATTTGGTTTATCAAGATATAGGTTGGCAAAATCATACCCTAAACATAGTAGCTAGGTTGGTTTTTTTTGATGTTCCCGATTACGACAATAAAATAACCGTGTACGAAAACGATGTGTTGTATGCATTTTCGAACACGGCTTTTTATGGAAAAGGAATAAAAACCTACCTAAATATAGGCTATAAACCGTATAAAGGGTGGGGGATATTCCTAAAAATTGCGCATATTTGGCATTCCAACCAACCAAACGAACCCTACCAAACGTATTTACATGGCTTGATACAGTACAAATGGTAGCTATTTAGACAATTCTAACATACGCACTATGGGTTTTACGGCTTTTTGCGCTAATGCTTCGTCTACCAATACCTCTGGCGATTCGTTTAACAAGCAATTATACACCTTTTCTAAGGTATTTAAACGCATGTAATTGCATTCGTTGCAAGTAGCACCTTCTACCGATGGAGCTATAAAGGTTTTGGTAGGATATGCTTGCCTCATTTTGTGCAATATACCACTCTCTGTTACTACAATAAAGGTAGAAGCCTCCGATTTACCTGCATAGTTCAAAATAGCCTGTGTAGAACCAACATAATCAGAAATTTCTACTATTTCTTGTTTACATTCTGGGTGCGTTAAAACAGGGGCATCTGGGTATTGCTCTTTTAAGGCTTTGATGTTATTGACGGTAAATTTTTCGTGTACATGGCAAGCGCCATTCCACAAAACCATGTTTCTGCCTGTAACACTATTGATGTAATTACCTAAATTATAATCAGGGCCAAATATAATAGGAGCATCTTTTGGGAAAGTATCTACTATGGCTTTAGCATTGGTAGAAGTTACCACCACATCGGTTAACGCTTTTACAGCTGCTGTTGTATTAACATACGATATTACGGTATGCCCTGGATGTTGTTTTATAAACGATGCAAATTCGGCGGCAGGACAGCTATCGGCCAACGAACAACCTGCTGCTGTATCGGGAACCAATACTTTTTTACTAGGCGATAAAATTTTAGCTGTTTCGCCCATAAAATGTACCCCGCACATTACAATAATATCGGCATCGGTTTTGGCAGCCCATTGTGCCAAAGCCAAACTATCGCCTACATAATCGGCTATATCTTGTATGCTGGCATCTTGATAATAGTGTGCCATAATGATGGCATTTTTTTGCTTCTTTAGCTCGGCTATCTTTTTAACCCAATCCATTTTATTTTTTATTTAAATTAAAAACATTAAAAAAGAAATTAAAAAGGAAGAATAAGGGCTTGTTAATAAGTTGATAAAAATCTAGCTATAAATTTGCTTTTAAAGTTATAATCAACAGAAAATAGGTTATTAACCACTTATTAACAGAGTA
>ERZ808032.55-NODE-55-length-17455-cov-4.473415_pt1 | contig 17455 bp, 15 predicted proteins | sample MGYA00380187_ERZ808032 | MGnify/ENA primary metagenome ERZ808032 (study PRJEB31490, sample SAMN06133378) | cow dung metagenome | isolation source: M10 | host: cow | place: China: Chengdu | collected 2015-05 ...
ATTTGCAAAAAGCGCTACCATCTATCCTAACCCAACTACTGGCAAAGCAGTAATTGCTTCTAACAAAGAAGTAAGCAATGTGGTAGTTCGCAACCTAATTGGCAAAACCGTAGCTAGCTTCTCGTCTAACTTATTAGACCTAAGCAACTTGACTGCTTCTATGTACTTAGTAGAAATTCAATTTGCCGATGGCGAAAGCATGGTACAAAAAGTGATTAAAAAGTAACATTTTAGTAATATGCAAAAAAGGGCAACCTGCGGGTTGCCTTTTTTTTATGCTTTTTTTGGTGATTGCCAATTTTATTTTTAATTTTGCGTGTTCTATAGCAAGGACCCAACTGCTGTTCTTGCTCTTATCCAAAACAATAATCATTATTCCTCTTTTGCACAAGCAAAACATCGTTTTATGGCCGAAGAAGTTGTTGAAAAGAAAAAACGCGAACGTATTAAACGTAGTACTGCCCAAAAAGTAGCTTTGCCAGGGTCGGTTACAGATCCTAACATAAATGTACAAGTAGCCAACACAACAGAAACAGAAGTTGCTACCGAAACACCTACAGATACTCCAAAACCCACTCGTGGCAGACGCAAAAAAGTAGCAGAAGAGCCTACTCCTTCTATCGATACCGAACTAGAAGGCGTTGAAATGGAAACCATTGCCGCCAAATTGCTTCGCCAAGAAAAAGCAGCCAAACAAGAAGCAACCGAGCAAGCAGAGAAGGCAGAAAAGGTTGAAAAGGTTGAAAAATTTGACAAAAACGATAAGCAAGAAAAAGCAGAACGTACCGACAAGAGCGAAAAACCTTACGAATTTGACGATATTATTCGTGGCACAGGTGTGCTAGAAATAGTACAAGACGGTTATGGTTTTTTGCGTTCGCCCGAATACGATTACTTTCCATCGCCCGACGATGTGTATGTATCGCAATCGCAAATTAGATTGTTTGGTCTTAAAACTGGCGATACCGTAGATGGTCCTATCCGTCCACCCAAAGAAGGCGAAAAATATTTTCCTTTGGTAAGGGTAGAAAAAATCAACGGACGCGACCCATCGTACGTACGCGATCGTGTTCCATTTGAACACCTTACCCCACTATTCCCCGACGAAAAATTTGATTTAAGTCACGGAAAGAACGCTACCCTATCTACCCGCATTGTAGATTTGTTTAGCCCCATAGGCAAAGGTCAACGTGGACTAATTGTAGCACAACCCAAAACAGGTAAAACGGTTTTACTAAAAGAATTGGCCAACGCCATTTTAGAAAACCACCCCGAGGTGTACATGATTATTTTGCTAATTGACGAACGCCCCGAAGAGGTAACCGACATGGCCCGCAGCGTAAAAGCCGAAGTTGTATCGTCTACCTTTGACGAACCAGCCGAAAAACACGTAAAAGTAGCATCGATTGTACACGAAAAAGCCAAACGCTTGGTAGAATGCGGTCATGATGTAGTTATCTTGCTAGACTCTATTACCCGATTAGCACGTGCTTACAACACTACCGCTCCTGCTTCGGGCAAGGTATTATCGGGCGGTGTAGACGCCAACGCCTTACACAAACCCAAACGTTTCTTTGGTGCGGCTCGTAACATCGAAAACGGAGGCAGTTTAACCATTATTGCCACTGCCCTAACCGAAACCGGTTCTAAAATGGACGATGTTATTTTTGAAGAATTTAAGGGTACGGGCAACATGGAGTTGCAATTGGATCGCAAATTATCCAACCGCCGTATTTTCCCCGCCATCGACATCATGGCATCGGGTACCCGTCGCGACGATTTGTTGTTGGAAGATAGCATCCTTAACCGCATGTGGGTATTGCGCCGTCATCTATCCGACATGAACTCGGTAGAAGCCATGGAGTTCTTAAAATCGCGCATTGAAGGAACCCAATCGAACGAAGAATTTTTAGCCTCTATGAATGGCTAACCCAATAAAGAACAATTAATATTCACATTTAATTTCAATACAAATGGCAAAAGAAAAGAAATTTCTAACATGTGATGGAAACCAAGCCGCTGCACATATCTCGTATATGTTCTCTGAAGTGGCTGCCATCTACCCCATTACGCCTTCGTCCACCATGGCCGAATACGTAGACGAATGGGCTGCCGCCGGACGTAAAAACATCTTTGGCGAAACAGTCTTGGTACAAGAAATGCAATCAGAAGGCGGTGCCGCTGGTGCAGTACACGGTTCGTTGCAAGCAGGTGCGCTTACTACCACCTACACCGCATCGCAAGGTTTGTTGCTAATGATTCCTAATATGTACAAAATTGCAGGCGAGTTGTTGCCTTGCGTATTCCACGTATCAGCTCGTACATTAGCATCACACGCATTGTGTATCTTTGGCGACCACCAAGACGTTATGGCATGCCGTCAAACCGGTTTTGCTATGCTAGCAGAAGGTTCTGTGCAAGAAGTAATGGACCTAGCAGGTGTTGCTCACTTAGCTACCATTAAATCGCGCGTTCCTTTTGTTAACTTCTTTGACGGATTCCGTACATCGCACGAAATCCAAAAAATTGAAGCATTAGAAAACGAAGATTTGGCTCCACTTATCGACCAACAAGCATTGGCAGAATTCCGCGCTCGCGCATTGAATCCAAATGCTCCTGTTATGCGTGGTATGGCCGAAAACCCCGACCACTTCTTCCAACACCGCGAAAGCAGCAACACCTATTACAACAATGTTCCTGCTATTGTAGAAGAATACATGAACGAAATCAGCAAAATTACTGGTCGTAACTATGGTTTGTTTAACTACTATGGTGCCGAAGATGCAGACCGCGTAATTATTGCTATGGGTTCGGTTACCGAAGCTATTCGTGAAACCATCGACTACTTGATGGCAAAAGGCGAAAAAGTAGGTTTGGTTGCTGTTCACTTGTATCGTCCATTCTCTGCTAAACACTTTTTGGCTGCGCTTCCAAAATCGGCTAAACGCATTGCTGTTTTGGACCGTACCAAAGAACCTGGTGCAAACGGCGAACCTTTGTACCTAGATGTAAAAGATATTCTTTACAACCAAGAAAACGCTCCACTTGTAGTAGGTGGTCGCTATGGTTTGGGATCGAAAGACACCACTCCTGCTCAAATTTTGGCTGTATACGAAAACTTGGCTATGAACGAGCCTAAAAACCAATTCAACATTGGTATTGAAGACGACGTTACCTTTACCTCTCTTCCTAAAAAAGAAGAAGTGGCTGTAGGTGGCGAAGGCATGTTCGAGGCTAAATTCTACGGTTTGGGTGCTGACGGTACCGTTGGTGCTAACAAAAACTCGGTTAAAATTATTGGTGACAACACCAACAAATATTGCCAAGCATACTTCTCTTACGACTCTAAAAAGTCGGGTGGTTTTACCTGTTCGCACTTGCGTTTTGGCGACAACGCTATTCGCAGTACCTACTTGGTAAATACTCCTAACTTTGTAGCTTGCCACGTACAAGCTTACTTGCGTATGTACGACGTTACCCGCGGTTTGCAAAAAGGCGGTACATTCCTTTTGAACACCGTTTGGAACGAAGAAGAATTGGCTAAAAACTTGCCAAACAAAGTAAAACGTTACTTTGCTCAAAACGACATTACCGTTTACTACATCAACGCTACTCAAATTGCACAAGAAATTGGTTTGGGCAACCGTACCAACACCATTTTGCAATCGGCATTCTTCCGTATTACCGGTGTAATTCCAGTAGATTTGGCTGTAGAACAAATGAAGAAATTCATTGTTAAATCGTACGGCAAAAAAGGTCAAGACATTGTTGACAAAAACAATGCTGCAGTAGACCGTGGTGGCGAATACAAACAACTTACCATCGATGCTGCATGGGCAAACTTAGCTGATGACGCTGCTGTGGCTAACAACGATCCAGACTTTATCAACAACGTAGTACGTCCTATCAATGCACAAGACGGCGACTTGTTGCCAGTTTCTGCATTCAAAGGCATTGAAGACGGTACTTGGTACGCTGGCACTGCTAAATACGAAAAACGTGGTGTAGCAGCCTTTGTTCCTGTATGGAATGCCGACAACTGTATTCAATGTAACAAATGTGCTTACGTTTGTCCTCACGCTTGTATCCGTCCATTTGTACTAGACGACCAAGAAGCTGCTGGCCTAAACGCTACCATGATTGACATCAAAGCTCCTGCTGCTATGAAAGGCATGAAGTTCCGCATGCAAGTAGGCGTTATGGACTGCTTGGGTTGCGGCAACTGCGTTGACGTATGTCCTGGTAATCCAAAATTGGGTGGTCCTGCGCTTAAAATGGTTAGCTTGGAAAGCCAATTGGCCGAAGCTGCTAACTGGGATTACTGCGTAGAAAACGTAAAATCTAAACAAAACTTGGTAGATATCAATGCCAACGTTAAGAACTCGCAATTTGCTACTCCATTGTTTGAATTCTCTGGTGCTTGCTCGGGTTGCGGCGAAACTCCTTACGTTAAATTGATTTCTCAACTATTTGGCGACCGTCAAATTGTAGCCAACGCTACTGGTTGTTCGTCTATCTATTCGGGTTCTGTTCCTTCTACTCCTTACACCACCAACGAAAAAGGCCAAGGTCCTGCTTGGGCTAACTCGTTGTTCGAAGACTTCTGCGAATTTGGTTTGGGTATGGAACTAGCCAACGAAAAAATGAAAGCTCGCCTAACCGACCTTATGACCAAAGGTCAAACTTGCGACTGCTGCTCTGACGAACTAAAAGGCTGGTTTGCAGAATGGATCGAAAACCAAAACAATGCCGAAAAAACCAAAGAATTGGCAGAAAAGATTATTCCTGCTGTAGAAGCTTGCAGCTGCGATATCTGCAAAGGCATTGCTGAATTGAAAGGATACTTAATTAAACGCAGCCAATGGATTATTGGTGGTGACGGTGCTTCTTACGATATTGGTTACGGTGGTCTTGACCACGTAATTGCATCGGGCAAAGACGTAAACATCCTAGTATTGGATACCGAAGTTTACTCTAACACCGGTGGTCAATCGTCTAAAGCTACTCCTGTAGGTGCTATCGCTAAATTTGCTGCTGCCGGCAAACGCGTACGTAAAAAAGACTTGGGTATGATTGCTACTACCTATGGTTATGTATACGTAGCTCAAATTGCTATGGGTGCCGACCAAGCACAATGCTTAAAAGCGATTCGCGAAGCAGAAGCATATCCTGGTCCTTCTTTGATTATTGCTTACGCTCCTTGTATTAACCACGGCTTGAAAAAAGGCATGGGCAAAGCACAAGCAGAACAAGAAGAAGCCGTTAAATGCGGTTACTGGCACTTGTGGCGCTACAACCCAGCGCTAGAAGCCGAAGGCAAAAACCCATTCAGCCTAGACAGCAAAGAACCTAACTGGGATGGCTTTAAAGACTTCTTGAAAGGCGAAGTTCGTTACGCTTCTGTAATGAAACAATACCCTGCAGAAGCCGAAGAATTGTTCCAAGCAGCCGAAGATAACGCTAAATGGCGTTACAACAGCTACAAACGCATGGAAAAACAATGGTCTAACGATTAAACCTTAACAAGTTTATAACGTCAAAGTAGTTGTAGGGGCAATCCTTACAACTACTTTTTTTAACCACATAACAAGAATGAAGATGAAAAAGATGTTATTTTTTGTAGCAATTATGGCTACTACCCTTATGGCCTGCAACAAACACAATTACAACGCTACCAACGTTTTTGGCGAATGGGATTTGGTGGAAATGAACGGCAAAACCATAGAACTAGCCGAAGGCATTACTACTCCATTTATTGGATTTGATCAAAACGAAAGCCGCATTTACGGCAACGCAGGTTGCAACAGCTTTTTTGGTAGCATGATTACCGATTCTACCAACGTAGATGCCTTAAAATTTGACAACATGGGTAGTACCAAAATGCTTTGCGCTAACATGGAGGTAGAAGACGAATTATTAATGACCCTTGGTTTGGTAAACAGCATTGAATACAACGCAAAAGAATTGTTGCTAAAAAACAATCAAGACCAAACCATTTTACGTTTTGAAAGAAAACAATAAAACATTGTAATGTTAACATTTGTTATTAATAATATCTTTTTAAGACAAATACTTGACAGCAATATAAAAAACTATTACCTTTGTGACATATTAGTTTTCTTCGTAAGAAAAAGATTAAGAATTAAGATGGGGCAATGGGTTACCAGGCGTGGTAACCCATTGTTTTTTATACCTACCCCAATAAGAAACTACCTATATTTATTCCTAATATTCAAGAAAAATCTGTATTTTTGTGCGGATTTAAACTAACACATCATGAAAGTATTAAAATTTGGCGGAACATCCGTAGGTTCTGCACAACGCATGAAAGAAGTAGCAGCACTAATTGCCGACGGTCAACAAAAAATTGTAGTTTTGTCGGCTATGTCGGGAACTACCAATACATTGGTAGAAATTGCAGACTACTTGTACAAAAAGAATCCCGTAAGTGCTAACGAAGTAATCAACCAACTAGAAAAGAAATACGCTGCTGTTATAGACGAATTGTACAGCACCGACAATTTCAAAGCACAAGCTACTGCTTGCGTAAAACAAAACTTTGAATTGTTACGCAACTTTACCAAGCAAAATGTATTCTTGTTGTTTGACGAAAAAATCATCCTAGCACAAGGCGAATTAATGTCGACAGCAATGGTAAACCTATATTTGCAAGAAATTGGTCGCAAATCGGTATTACTACCTGCTTTGGATTACATGCGCATTGACAAAAACAACGAACCAGACGCTGCATACATTCGCGAGCACCTAACCAAAGAGTTGGCAAAATTGCCTACCGATACCGAAATTTACATTACCCAAGGTTTTATTTGCCGCAATGCTTACAACGAAATTGACAACCTACAACGTGGTGGTAGCGACTATACCGCATCGTTGGTGGGTGCTGCTGTAAAAGCAAGCGAAATTCAAATCTGGACCGATATTGATGGTATGCACAACAACGACCCTCGTTTTGTAGAGAATACCAAACCAGTGGCTAAATTGCACTTTGAAGAAGCAGCAGAATTAGCCTACTTTGGTGCTAAAATCTTGCACCCAACCTGCATTTTGCCTGCTAAATTAGAAAACATTCCTGTTCGTTTGTTAAACACCATGGATCCTCAAGCTCCTGGCACCATGATTTCGACCGAACTTACCCCTCATAAAATTGAAGCGGTTGCTGCTAAAGACAACATTACCGCTATCAAAATTAAATCGGGTCGTATGTTGTTGGCACACGGCTTTTTAAGCAAGGTATTTGAATGTTTTGCTAATCACAAAACGGCTATCGACATGGTTACCACCTCAGAAGTAGGGGTATCGGTTACCATCGACAACACCAAACACTTGGACGAAATTGTAAACGAACTAAAAACCTTTGGCACCGTTACCGTAGAAAAAGACATGGTAATTATTTGCGTAGTAGGCGACATGAACAGCGAAAACGTTGGTTTCCAAGCACAAATTGTAAATGCACTTAAAGATATTCCAATTCGTATGATTTCTTACGGTGGTAGCAACTACAACGTATCGTTCTTGATTCAAGCCGACAACAAACAACGTGCACTAAACGCACTTAGCCAAAACTTATTCAACTAAGATTATGAAAGGAAACTTTCCGATTGATAAATGGAATGGAGTGCAAACTCCATTCTATTTTTACGATATGGCCCTACTAAAAAAGACCCTAGAGGCCATAAAAAAAGAAACCGAACAATACGGTTTTTGCCAACACTATGCCATTAAAGCCAATGCCAATCCCCGTATTTTACAAGAAATTGCTAGCTACGGCTTTGGGGCAGACTGCGTAAGCGGTGGCGAGGTACAAGCGGCCCTTGATGCAGGATTCCCTGCCAATAAAATTGTATTTGCAGGTGTAGGCAAAGCCGATTGGGAAATTAATCTTGGCCTTAAGGCAGACATTTTCTGTTTTAATGTAGAATCGACTGCCGAATTGCACATCATTAACGAATTGGCAGCGGCACAAAACAAAACAGCACGTGTTGAGTTTAGGGTAAACCCCAACGTAGATGCGCATACACACGCTAAAATTACCACGGGGCTATCAGAAAACAAATTTGGCATCAACTTAAGCCAAATTGCCAGCGTACTAAAACAAGCACAAAGCCTTGCCAATATTGAGGTAGTAGGTTTGCACTTTCACATTGGTTCGCAAATTACCGACATGTCGGCATTTAAAGACTTGTGCATCAAAGCAAACGAATTGCAAGATACACTAGAAGCACAAGGCTTTACATTCCCTAACATGAACTTTGGCGGTGGTTTAGGCATTGATTATCATCATCCTAACCACATTAACATACCCGATTTTGCTAACTACTTTGCCGTATTTAACCAATTGGTAGAACGCAGAGAGGGACAAGCCATTCACTTTGAATTGGGACGTGCTGTAGTAGGCCAATGTGGCAGCTTGATTAGCCGCGTATTGTACGTAAAAGAAGGCGAAGTAAAGAAATTTGCCATCCTAGACGCTGGCTTTACCGAGCTAATTCGTCCTGCTATGTACGATGCCTATCATCGCATAGAAAACCTAAGCAGCAACCTACCCGAGCAAACCTACGATGTAGTGGGTCCTATTTGCGAATCATCGGACGTATTTGGCAAAGATATTGCCCTAAACGAAGTAAAACGTGGCGACATGATTGCCTTGCGTTCGGCCGGTGCGTACGGAGAAGTAATGAGTTCGCAATACAATTTGCGCCAACTACCCAAGGCTTATTTTTCTGACAATTTCTAAGGCTTTATAATGAGTGCATATTTGTTAAATACTTGGGAATTCTTACAAGAAATTTGGCTAAACAACCTGAGCATTCAGGTTGTTACTATTTGTTTGGTGGTATGCCTTTTACTACAATGGGTGTACTACCTAGGCATTTACACCCGTATTTTTAGATACGCACGTAAAGTTAGAAAAGGCAAGGTAGCTTTTAACAACAACTACACACCCGTTTCGGTAATTATTTGCGCACGCAACGAAAGCATCAACCTAGAACAATATTTGCCCATCGTACTAGAACAAGATTACCCCGACTACGAGGTAATAGTGGTAAACGATCGTTCTTTTGACGATACCGAAGATTTGCTTCGTTTAATGAGCTATAAGTATCCTCATTTAAAAACCACCTTTATTCCCGAGCGTGCCAAATTTATTGATTCAAAAAAAATGGCGGTAACATTGGGAATTAAATCGGCATCGAACGATATTTTAATTTTTACCGATGCCGACTGCTACCCACGCAGCAAAGATTGGCTACAGTTAATGGTGCGCAATTTTACCGACAACACGCAAATGGTGTTAGGATATGGTGCTTACTGCTATCAAAAAGGATTCTTAAACTTTTTAATTCGTTTTGATACCCTTACCATTGGCATGCAATACCTTAACTTAGCATTGGGTAAAAGGGCCTACATGGGCGTTGGCAGAAACATGGGGTACCGTCAGCAGTTTTTTTATCAAACAGCAGGCTTTAGCAAACACCTTAACCTACAATCGGGCGACGACGATTTATTTGTGAATGAAAACAGCCAAAAAGGCAACACACGCATCGAAATAGATGCCCAATCGGTTACTCTTTCTAAGCCCAAAGAAAGTTTTACACAATGGTGCATGCAAAAGGCCAGACACTTGTCTACTTCTAACTACTATCGCTTTGGAAACAAATGTTTTATTGGCATAGAATTGCTAAGCCGTTTGGGATTTTACGTTTCGTTACTAGCTACAGCCTGCGTTTATTATCCGTTTGGGTTATTGATAGCCACCGTAGTATTCTTGCTTAGAAACATAGCACAAGTAAGCGTTATCAATGCCACTGCCAAACAATTGGGCGAAAAGAAATTTTACTTTGGCGTAACGCTTTTAGACATACTTTTACCACTTATTAACTTATTTCTGCACATCAAACGTAGGTTTACTTCTAAATCTACCTATAAATGGAAATAAGCATTCGCAAAGTTCATATTTTTTTATTACCTTTGCTACCTTGATGAGAAAGGCATTTGTTTTTATAGTAACCATGGTTATATGGAGTGTGTGTACACCCGCTATGGCCGATAAGTATTACAACCAGCTGCTTAAAAGTAAAGACGGCGAATTGAAATACAAGGCTGCTTTAGAGTACTTTGAAAAGGGAGACTATAAAAAAACCATTCGCCTACTAGAAGACATATCTACCCAATACAAGGGTACCGAAAAGTCGGAAAATATTCTATACTTATTATCGACCAGCTATTTTAAGCGTAAAGATTACATTGCATCGGCTCATTATTACCAAACCTACGTAAACACCTATTTACGCGGTAAGAACTACCCCGAGTGCTTGTTTATGTTGGCTTATTCTGAATATTTGGAATCGCCCGAACCCGAATTGGACCAACGTCCAACCATGAAAGCCATTGAGCATTTTCAGCTTTTTATTGAGCAGTTCCCTTATCACAGCCAAGCCGATAGCGCACGTCAATGCCAAGCGGAATTGTACGACAAATTGGCCGAAAGAGAATATTTAAACGCAAAATTATATTACAACTTAGGCGATTACAGAGGCAATAACTATCGTGCTGCCATTATCACCGCCCAAAATGCCATGAACGATTACCCCGACTCTAAATACATAGACGAGTTGGCGTTTATCATCGTAAAATCGAAATACCACGAAGCCATTAAGAGTGTGCAAGAAAAAATATTGGAGCGTAGCGAAGACGCACGCGATGAATGCTACTATTTTATGCAAGAGCACCCCAATAGCAAGCACCAAAAAGAGGTAGAAAAAATGACAGAACATTTGCAAAAAATAATTGAAAACTCTATTAAATAACATTATGGATTACAAAAAATCAAACGCTCCCATCAACACCATTACACGCGATGTAAATAGCTTGTGCGAAAACACCGAAAATGTGTACGAAACCGTTGCCATTATAGGTAAACGTGCTAACCAAATTAGCGTGGAAATGAAAGACGAATTGAAACGCAAATTGGAAGAATTCTCTGGTAATGCTGTTGACAATTTGGAAGCAGAAGTGTTTGACAACCGCGAACAAACCGAAATTTCGAAATACTACGAACGTTTGCCAAAACCTGTTTTGTTGGCAACTCAAGAGTACATCGAAGACAAAACCTATTTCCGCAACCCTGCCAAAATTAAATAAGGTTGCAAGGTAAACACATTATAGTAGGAGTAACCGGCGGGATAGCTGCCTATAAAACAGCTATCTTGGTACGCGAATTGGTGAAACGTGGTGCCGAAGTAAAAGTGATAATGACCGAAAAGGCCAAAGAATTTATCACTCCCCTTACCTTGGCTACCCTTTCGCGCAATCCCGTATTGGTTGATTTTTTTGACCCTACCGATGGCAGATGGAACAGCCATGTATCGTTAGGATTATGGGCTGATGCCTATATCATTGCTCCTGCAACGGCTAATACCTTGGCCAAAATGGCCCATGGCATGGCCGATAATTTACTTACAACCACCTATCTATCGGCTAGATGCCCCGTATTTGCAGCACCAGCCATGGATTTAGACATGTACGCACACGTAGCCACGCAAGAAAACTTGCAAACCCTACGCACCAGGGGCGTACAAATGATAGAACCTGCAAGTGGCTTTTTAGCAAGTGGTTTAGAGGGAAAAGGCCGTATGGCAGAACCCGAAGTAATTGCGCAATTTGTAGCTGATAAATTGCAAGACAACTTGCCTTTAGCAGGCAAACACATCTTAATTACAGCAGGTCCTACCTACGAAAAAATAGACCCTGTACGTTTTATAGGCAACTACTCTAGTGGTAAGATGGGCTATGCCATTGCCGAAACATGTGCACAAATGGGTGCAAAAGTTACCCTAGTATCGGGTCCTGTTCAGATCAAGGCACAACACCCCAACATTGCGGTTACATCGGTAGAATCGGCTGCCCAAATGTACCAAGCAAGCACAGCAGCATTTTTGCAAACCGACGCTGCTATTTTGTGCGCTGCTGTAGCCGACTTTACCCCTACCACCAAAGCCGACAGCAAAATAAAACGAGGCGATAGTGGCATGTGCATTGAGCTACAACCTACCCAAGACATTGCAGCTGCTCTGGGCAAGGCAAAAAAAGAACACCAAGTATTGGTAGGATTTGCGCTAGAAACCGATAACGAAGCTGCCAATGCCGCTAGCAAGTTAGCGCGCAAAAACCTAGATTTTATTGTACTAAACTCGCTTCGCAATCCAGGAACGTGCTTTGGTTACGATAACAACCAAATTACCATCATCGACCGCAACGGACAAACCAAGGCATTCCCTGCCAAAAGCAAAAAAGCAGTGGCTGCCGATATTGTAGAAAACTTATGCGAATGGCTAAACAAATAATACTGTTTTTGCTTGGGTGTTTGGCTTGCGCTACCCTATCGGCGCAAGAACTCAATTGCAAGGTAACAGTGAATGCCGAACAAATACAAGGAACCAATCGTTCTGTATTTGAGTCGCTAGAGAAGGCCATTACCGAGTTTATGAACGAACGCCGTTGGACCGATTTTGAATACCTTACCGAAGAGCGCATTGAATGCAGCGTTTACCTTATTATTAGCAACCAAAGTGGCAATAGTTTTGCCGGCGAAATACAGGTACAATCTACACGCCCTGTTCATAATACCAACTATAAATCGCCTATTTTTAGTTTTAAAGATCAAAAAGTAGAGTTTTCTTATTACGAAGGCGATGCGCTTACCTTTGACGAGACATCGTTTGGCAACAACCTAACCGAAATGTTGGCCTACTATGCCTACATCATCATTGGCACAGACTGCGATTCGTTTGCCCTTATGAGTGGTACTCCTTTCTATAAAAAAGCAGAAGACATTGTAAATCAAGCACAAAGCACCAATACTACTGGCTGGCGTGCTTTTGAAGATGGCCGCAATCGCTACGCGCTTATTACTAGTATTGTAGATGATATAGCTAAACCTTATAGAGAATATTTATACACCTACCACCGATTGGGCTTGGACGAGATGACCCTATCGCCCGATAAAAGTAGAACCAGAATAAACGAACAACTAACCATCTTAAAAGAAATCTATAAAGAACGTCCATCTAACATCATTGTTGGCGAATTTGTAGAAACTAAACTAGACGAGCTGATTAATATTTACTCCAAGGCAACTCCTACCGAAAGAAAGAATGCCTACGATATTATGAGCTATTTAGCGCCAACCCTACAATACCGCATGGACGCATTGAAATAATATGCTTCAGTCGTTATACATAAAAAACTTTGTACTTATAAAGGAAATTAACCTTGACTTTAGCCAAGGGTTCTCTGTAATAACAGGCGAAACTGGCGCCGGTAAATCTATCCTTTTGGGTGCGCTCAACCTGGTACTAGGTGCTAGGTCGGACGTTAAGTACATCAGCGAGGGCGAAGAAAAGTGCATCATCGAAGCGGTTTTCCAAATAAAATCGTACCAATTGGCACCATTTTTTGAAGAAAACGACCTTGATTATAGCGACGAATGTGTATTGCGCCGCGAACTGTATCGTTCGGGCAAAACCAGGCAATTTTTAAACGACTCGCCCGTTAGTGCTAGCGTATTAAAAACCTTGAGTGCCTTGTTTATTGACATTCACTCGCAACACGAAAACTTACTGCTTAGGGATGGTAAATTTCAACTAAAAGTAGTAGACACCTACGCCAAAAACGACGAATTGCTACAAGCCTACCAACAAGCGTACCATCACTACAAAAATACCTGCAAACAAGTAGAAGAAGCCGAGCAACTAGCTGCTAAAGCACAAGAAGAGTACGATTATTTGCAATTTCAATTTGACCAATTAGACAAAGCAAAACTGCAAGCTGGCGAATTAGAAGCATTAGAAGCAGAAAACGAACTATTGGAACATGCGCACGACATAAAAAATAGTTTACTATACATAGAAGCGTTATTGCAAGACGAAAATGGCGTGGTAAGCAGGCTAAAAGATGCCAGCAACAAAGTGGGTAGCATCGCATCGTTTGCCACCGACTACCAGGATTGGGCTGCACGATTAGATAGTTCCTACATTGAAATAAAAGACATTGCTAGCGATATTAGCAATGGTGCCGAACGCATCGAGGCCAACCCTGCACAATTGGAAGCCAACCGCGAACGCTTGGACACACTATACTCGCTACTACAAAAACACAAGGTAAAAACCGTAGAAGAACTAATTGACTTGCGCAACCAATTAGAAGCACAACTGCAACAAATAAGCCAAGCCGACCAACACATAGAGGCCCTAAAAAAAGAGCAAACTGCGGCGTTGGCTACTACGCAAAAAGTGGCTAACGAGTTACACCAAATTCGCCAAAAGGTGGCACAACCCATAGCAGAAGTGTTAAAAGAGCAGCTAAAACAATTGGGTATGCAACACGCTACCGTACAAGTAAGCGTGCAAGAACAACCAGCGTTTACCTCTATGGGAAAAGATGTGGTAGAGTTTTTGTATGCCCCTACACCTACTACTACCCCACAACCCGCTGGTAAAATTGCATCGGGTGGCGAGATTGCACGTTTTATGCTTTGCATCAAATACCTGCTAGCCAATGCTACCCAACTTCCTACGCTTATTTTTGACGAAATTGATACGGGTATATCGGGCGAAACAGCATCGCTTATGGGTAGCATGCTACAAAAAATGAGCCATTCGGCCCAAATAATCTGCATTACCCACTTGCCACAAATTGCAGCCTTGGGTAACCAGCACTATTTTGTTCATAAAGTAGATGGAGAAGAAATTCTTACCAACGTAAGTTTACTGTCTGACGAACAGCGGGTAACGGCAATTGCTAAAATGCTTAGCGGTACTAGCATTACCGATGCTGCTATGCAGAATGCTCAGGCTTTGCTAGACAATCGCAACTGAGAGAATTTACTTTTACGTAGCAAATGATATTGCACTAGCAACGACCCGTGATACACCATGGGGATGCTTGGACAAATGGTGTGCTCCATGTTCTTTTTACGCAAGGGGCGCACTTTCTTTTTCATGCGCAAAAAGTCTACGCGCGCTTTGGCAATAGCCTTGGCATCGGCTCCTTTCCCTTTAAGCAAAAACATAAACGCTGCTAAGTAATCTAAAAAGAAACGCATAAAGGCCAGTACTACCCAACGACCAAGCGATAGATTTTTATAGAGCAACAAATGGTTATTTCTAAAGTTAAGGTAGGTTTTGCGCGAATCTTGCATAGACAGCGTACCACCACCTAGGTGATATACCACCGATTGAGGGACCACAGCCACCTCTCTACCTCTAGCGTTGATACGCCAACAAAGGTCAATTTCTTCTTGATGAGCAAAGAAGTTTTCGTCAAACCCACCATAATCTACAAAATCTACCCTTCTTACCATTAAGCACGCGCCAGTAGCCCAAAACACCTTACGAGCATCATCATATTGGCCACTGTCTTTTTCTAGGGTATCAAAAATACGTCCACGACAAAAGGGATAGCCAAAAATATCCATAAAGCCTCCGCATGCTCCGGCATATTCAAAATGGGTTTTCTTTTTGTATTGAAGCACTTTGGGCTGTACCGCCACCACCTTAGAATGGTCTTCGAAATAACGCAACATAGGGTGCAACCAACTTTTAGTTACCTCAACATCGGTATTTAACAGAACTACATAAGGAGTTTTAACCCTACCTATGGCAATGTTGTAACCATCGGCAAAACCAAAGTTTTTTTCAAAAACCATGGTTTTTACTTGGGGATAATTTTCTTTTACCCATTCTACCGAACCATCTGTAGAGGCGTTATCGGCCACAATAATATCGGCCAAATAAGCAGGAGTATATTCAACCACAGAGGGCAAAAACTTTTTTAAATGTTTTTGCCCATTGTAATTTAGCAATATAACGCTTACTTGTTTCACTTAATAAACGCCTAACGACTTGGAATATTCAAACTCAATGTCTAGCAAAGTTTGTACCGTTTCTTCAGTAAATTTATCGGCACATATGCCGTCTTTTTTAGCTGCGCGTAAAATGTACTGAATCAAATCGTCTTCGGCAATTTCTACCGTTTCGTCGGTTTCTTCGTCTAACAGATTGTTTTCTTCGTAATATTCGTACATAAGGTCCAATAGGTATTGTACGTCATCGTCTTCTATAATAGCACGAAGATTTTCTGGTAAACGTTTCATAATGAACGCAATGGCTGCTTGGTCATCGTATTCTAAACAGCTGGTATCGTTTTGTGTATTCATAAAGGTATATTTTTTACAAAAATAACTAAAAAAACAACACAATGTGCGTACCTTATAAAATTAGTGCTACTTTTGTTGATGACTAGTCGGTGTTTAGTCAATTAGGCGATTAAGCGAACTAAATAACAAGCGACAAGTAACAAACGACAATCAACATAAAAGAATATGGACAAAGGAAAAATTTATGCAGGCATTAGCGTAATGATAGGCCTGATAGTTATGGGAATCATGATTCCTGTAGCAGTAAACAAATACATGTCGTACACACGCACGGTAGATGTAAAAGGACTTTGCGAGCGCGAAGTAAAAGCCGATAAAGCCATTTGGCCCATCGTATTCAAGGTAATGGGCGATGACTTACCTGCTGTGAATGCACAAGTAGAGGCAAAAAACAAGAAAGTGTTGGAATTCTTAAAAAAAGGCGGCATAACAGATGCCGAGATTTCTGTATCGGCACCTAATGTATCCGATAAATTTGCCAACGAATACGGCAATGACCGTTTGTATCGCTACGTATGCAAAAGCGTTATAACCGTATGTACCAACCAGGTTGACAAAGTAATTGAACTGATGGGCAAACAAGCCGAACTTATAAAAGAAGGTATTGTGGTGAATGCTTCAGAAAGTTGGGAGAACCCAACGGAATTTAAATTTGAGGGATTGAACGAATTAAAACCATCGATGGTAGAGGAAGCCACCAAAAATGCCCGCGAAACTGCCTTGAAATTTGCCAAAGACTCCGAGAGCGAGTTGGGTAAAATTAAGCGCGCAAGTCAAGGTTCATTCTCTATCGAAAATCGCGACAGCAATACCCCACACATCAAACGCGTAAGAGTGGTATCGTCCATTACGTACTACTTATCTAATTAAAGTCGCTTTGCAAGCAAAGCTCCGATGAATCGACTAATCGACTAATCGGTGACGTGTTGATGAACGAATGTGAATAATCGATACAAAAAACGATGCAAGAGATTGCATCGTTTTTTTGTATGCGCATTTTTCTACTTTGTGGATATCCCTTAGTGATTTAGATGTTAATAAAATTCGGTCACTGAGCCTGTCGAAGTGCCCGAATAATCGTTTAGTCGTTTAGGCGATGAATCGAATCAATGCGGTCCCTGAGCTTGTCGAAGGGCCCAGCATTGATTATGCAATTTAACGATTAAACGATTATGCGTTGCGAAGCAACAATCGACAAGCGACAAGTGACAAGCGACA
>ERZ808032.57-NODE-57-length-17325-cov-4.155902_pt1 | contig 17325 bp, 14 predicted proteins | sample MGYA00380187_ERZ808032 | MGnify/ENA primary metagenome ERZ808032 (study PRJEB31490, sample SAMN06133378) | cow dung metagenome | isolation source: M10 | host: cow | place: China: Chengdu | collected 2015-05 ...
AATCGATTTTTTTGAATAAATTGAAACAGAAGTATTCACCTAAAATAATTGAATATATAATTTATCGATTAACCGATTAGTCGATTAGTCGATTAGTCGGAGGGCTATGCCCGACTTAAAGTCTTGCATCCACTACTTCGCGGGGTACAAAGTTTTTGACGTCGAAGATTACGGCGCCGTTTTCTTTAAAGTGAGCAAAGTCAAAATCAAAGAATTCTTTGTGCGATACGGCAGCAATAACGGCTTGGTAATGTTTGCCTTTGTTTACTTTGGGCAATAGTTCAATGCCAAATTCTTCTTTTACTTCTTCGGGGTCTGCCCATGGGTCGTATACGTCTACGTTTACACCAAAGTCTTTTAGTTCGTTGTAAATGTCTATCACTTTAGAGTTACGCATATCGGGGCAATCTTCTTTAAAGGTAATGCCCAACAACAAAATGTTAGCGTTTTTAATTTTGTGGTCGGCTTGAATCATCAATTTCATGGTTTTTTGGGCAATGAAATTGGCAATGCTGTTGTTTACACGACGTCCACTCAAAATAACTTGTGGGTGATAGCCTAGGGCATTGGCTTTGTGTGCCAAGTAGTAAGGGTCAACGCTAATGCAGTGGCCACCAACTAGGCCTGGACGGTATTTAAGGAAGTTCCACTTGCTACCAGCGGCTTCAATTACGTCGTTAGTATCGATGCCTACACGGTCAAAAATAAGGGCCAACTCGTTCATAAACGAGATGTTGATGTCGCGTTGGGTATTTTCAATGACCTTGGCAGCTTCGGCTACCTTCATGTTAGGAGCACGGTGGGTGCCGTTTTTAAGGATGCTGTTGTAAAGGGCATCTACCACGTCGGCAATCTCTGGGGTTGAACCCGAGGTAATTTTTTTAATGGTAGTAAGGGTATTTACTTTGTCGCCTGGGTTGATGCGTTCGGGCGAGTAGCCGCAGAAAAAGTCCTCGTTAAATTTCAAGCCCGAGAATTTTTCCAATACGGGTACGCAGTCTTCTTCGGTACAACCAGGATAAACAGTACTTTCGTAAATAACAATATCGCCTTTTTTAAGCACACCGCCCAACATAGCAGAAGCTTTTAATAGCGGAGTAAGATCGGGGTTATTAAACTCATCAATAGGCGTAGGTACGCTTACTATAAACACGTTAAAGTCTTTCAATTTTTCTGGGTAACAAGCAAAGCTTAAGCCAATACCGGTGTTGTTTTTGTACAAATCGGTAGCTTCTTTCATGCCAGCTAGGTCGGCTTCTTTGGTGTGGTCTTCGCCACGTTCCAATTCGGCAATACGGGCGGCATTGATGTCAAACCCTAGGGTTCTGTACTTTTTTCCAAATTCAATGGCCAAAGGCAATCCTACGTAGCCTTGACCAATAACGGCGATCTTTTTTTCCATGACTAATCGGTGATACGGTGATGCGGTGATTCGATTTCTACCGCAAAAGTTTATTATATTAAATTTGTTTAATCGTTGATATGCTCGCTTCGCTCACGTTGAATCGTTTATTAACGATTTAACGATTCATCGATTTAACGATTCAACAGTACAAAGCGATTTATTCTTCAAGTTCCGCGTCATCAAAATAATACCCTTGTTGGTGTTGGCGGGTGGCATGGATGTAGCCGGCATAACCGTGTTGTTGGTAACCGGTAAACATACCGTAATTATTTTGATAGTACGACGAGTACTCCATTTTTTTCATATTGACGTTGTTGAACACAAACGATACGTTTTTAATGCCGCGCCCGGTCATTTGCTTGATGGTGCTCTTGAATAGGTTTTTGTTGGTTTTTTCGCAAGCAACGGTGTACAAAATGTGGTCCATTAGCGAGGCAATGGGGTAAATATCGCCTACCAACCCTACGGGCGATGTATCAAACACAATGTAGGTATATTCTTGTTTTAGGCGTTCTATAAGGGCTTTCATTTTGTCGGACGCCATCAACTCGGCTGGGTTAGGTGGAATGACCCCTACTGGCAAAATATCAAATTTATAATCAGGGTGTTGCACTATGGCATCTTCTAATGGAATTTGGTGGAGCAAGTAGTTTACCAAGCCGCGATTGGCAGGCGTAGATAAGGTAGCCATCACCGAAGGTTTACGCAAGTCTAAATCGACCAAAAGGGTCTTTTTGCCCGTCATGGCATACACGGCTGCCATGTTTACCGAAATGTAGGTTTTACCATCGCCCGACTGGGTAGAACTTAGCATCAAGCTAAAATTAGGTTGGTCGGCAGGCACGTACAACGATAGGTAGGTACGAATAATGCGGAACGCTTCGGCAATAGACGATTTGGGGTATTTATCTACCACTACGGGGTGTTCTATGTGGGTGCGGCGAATCATCGAGATGATTTTATACGCACGGCCCGATAGTTTTTCTACTTCGGCTTCGGTACGGATAGAGGGATACAACAACTCGCGCAACACAATAAAGGCAGCAGGTACCACCAAAGCAATTAGCAAGAAACTGCTGTAGCGTTTGCTTTTTTGGTTGCCGTTTATCAAACTGGCCACACGGGCTTTGTCTAGGATGATGTTATCGGGCGAGTTAGATGCTTTTTGAATTTGTGCATCGGCACGTTTTTGAATCAAGAAAGTGTAGTAATCGTCGTTGATTTTAAAATCGCGCTGTATTTTAAGCAATTGTTGTTCTTTGTAAGGCAATTGGCGCATTTCTGCCATAACTTGTTCGGCACGTTGCTCAATGTCTTGTTTTTGAATATCTAGGGCCACTTGCATGTTTTTAAGCGACTCGTTCATTTGCACTTTTAGCGCTTCTAATTCGCGAATGTATTTGGCATACAAGGGGCTCTTTTCGCCTACTTCTTTGCATTTTACTTGCAATTCGGTGTAGGTTTGCACCATGGTGGTTAGGTTGGCATCGGTTACCCCTAGGTTGGCAGGAGCAATAATGGCACCGTCTTCTACGTTGCTTTTTAGGTAGTTTGTAAGGTAACTTAGGTACGATTCTTTTAGGCGCAACTCAGTTTGTTTGGCATCAATTTGGGTGTATTGCGCCATAACGGCACTACCCCCAGCCGAAGCAACCACAAAGTTATCGGCCTTGTAGGCTTTTAAGCGGTCTTCTGAAATGCGTAACGAATCGGATAGTTGGGCCAATTGGTCGTCGATAAAATCGATGGTTTTAATAGCGGCATCGTTTTTACGCGAAAGGTTATCGGCTAGGAACTCTTCGCAAAGACCGTTAATAAAGTCGGCATCGCGTTGGGGCACATCGCCTGTTACGGCTACTTCTACCACCGAGGCACCGGTCATTAAGAATTCAAACGATAATTTGGCAGAATATTGCGAAATAACGGTTTCTAGCGTGTGCAGGGTAAAACCAATCGAAAAATTAGGAATGTATAAATCTGATTTTTGAATGGTTAAAAAGAATTGCGAGGTTTCTAGGGGTTGGCCGTAGGTGCCTTGACAAGTAAATTCCGATTGGCTATCGGTTTCTTCGGCCGTAATTTGGAATGTATCGTCACCATTGTCGGTAATAACGTACTTACGTTCGTACGACATAGGGGCCACGTAGGTAGTGGTAATAGCAATGGGGGCTTGTTTGTACAAGCTGCTTTGACGGAAACGACCCAAGGTATAGTAGTCAACCAACATATCGGGTTGTTTGGTTACGGTGCGCTCAATAATATCGTGCGAACCAAACATAATAACCTGGTTGTTTACGTTACGATAGGCTTTTTCTGCCCCAAATCCTTGTAGCAGCATGGCTTGCGAACCCATATAGCCCTTGCTATCTTCGATAATCACCAAGGCATTGGTTTTGTAGATGGGTTTCCAACTACGGTTTTGTAGGTACGCAATACCCATACACACAATTAAAGAGATGACAAAGAAATACCATCCTTTAAGTATGCGAATAATCCATGTACGATAATCAAAAGAAGATCCTTCGCTTTCTTCATTAAACTGATCGGAAGCTGTATAGTTGGGTTGTTCCATAATGCTTATTTAAATGAAAATCCTAAGTTTACTACCGACACCAAAAAGTTTAGCGAGGTAGAAAGGGTTCCTATAGCGGCACTGTAATTTTCAATTTTCCAAAAATCGCCCTTAATGGGGCCAAGGTACAACACATCGTTGGGTTGTACGTAATAATATTCCGAGTCGATGATGCTAGCGGTACGCAAATCGAATTGTTTTACAATGGGACGTCCACCTTCTGGGTTAGGACGAATAAGGCGCACGCGCTTACGGTCGGCATTGTTGGCCATTTGGCCAGTAAGCGCCAAGGCTTGAAAAATGTTCAATTTTTCTTTGTATAGCGGATAAGCACCCTTACCCGATACGCCTAGCATGTAAAAATTATCGTTGGCCAAAGCCACTTTTACCATGGCATCGGGCACAAATTCTTTTAATCTTTCTTCGATTACCTTAGATGCCTCGCGCACGGTAAGGCCTACTACAGGTATCGATTCTACAAAGGGAATATCAATGGTACCATCTTCGTACACACGATAGGTATAGCCTGTAGTAGAAGAACTGCCGGTGCTAAAGTTAAAAATGGCAGTAGCTTCTTCGTTCAAACTTAATAGGCGCAACACCAATTGGTCGTTCTTTTGAATGCGATAATAGGTATAAGGTGCCTTGGGGTATTGAGGCAATTTATCGCTGGTTTGCAAGTACGTAGTACTTTTGTTGGTAATACACGAGGTACCCAACAAAAGCAAAAGCATAGCCATGATGCCATGAATTATTGCGCGGTTCCGCCTGCTGCTCCTTTGCATAAGTTTACGATAGACCAAATTAACACCCCAAACGATATGGTGGTAGACGTAATGCCAATTGCGGTTAAGAACGAATCTACACGGAAGAATTGTCCTTTAAAGGCTTTTACGTAAATAATATCGTTGGGTTGAATGTAATAATATTCGCTTCCTAAAATATCCTTGCTACGAATGTCGAATTCTTTAATTTCGGTTTGGCCCGATGGCAGTTGGCGCAACACTTTAACGTGTTGACGGTCGGCATATTTACTTAAATCGCCCCCTACTGCTAAGGCTTCAAAAATAGTCATTTTTTCTTTGGTAAGCGCATGGCGCGATGCACTATTTTCGGTTAGCAAGTTAAAGAACGAGTTAACCAAGCGCACCTCTACCGAGCAATCTTTTACATAGTCGCGCAATTGGCTTTCTATTTCTTTTTTAATTTGACGGGTGGTTTTACCCGCTACCGGTATGGTGCCTAGGTAAGGAAAATCGATGGTGCCGTCTTCGTACACGGTGTAGGTATCCAAGCCTTTATAGGCCGAAGACAAAGTAGAAGACGATTCTGAGGTATTGGCATTAAAGATTTTGCTGGATTCAGGATCAAGAGTAATTACGCGAATATTTAACTCGTCGCTTTTCATTACCTGATAATCGGCAGGCGTATGGTATTCTGGGTAGGCAGGCACGTATTTATCGGGCTCTTGCAAATAGCGAGTCTTGCGCGGCGTTACACACGACGGCAAAAGAAGGATAAAAATAAGTGTAAATGCTGCAAAGTAGTTTTTTATCATAGGCCTAGGTCTACCATATAAACGCACAAATATACACTATTATACAGATAAAAGCAAACTTTGTTGATAAATTTATTGACTAATCGGTGAATCGGTGAATCGGTGAATCGACTAATCGACTAATCGGCGAATCGAGATAATTAGGAATTAGGAATGAGGAATTAGGAATTTCAGTGCGAGCCGAATGCAGAAACAAACTTGTTTGGTTATGCTGAGGCGATGCCTGAAATCATGAGCGAAGCGAATAATTAGGAATTTTGCGAGTAAGCGAGAGCAGAAGCAAATTTATTTGATTATGCCGAGCGGGAGCACGTACTGATGACCGTAGGGAATAAAATCATGAGCGGAGCGAGTAGTTAGGAGTTAGAAGTTTGCAACAAGCGACAAGCGACAAACGACAAGCAACATGCAATTTAGAAGCATCGTAAACATACCAAAATCATCAACAGGCATAACACATCAGCAAAGTGTGTTGTGTATGGGGTCGTGCTTTGCCAGCAACATCACGCAAAAACTAAAAGAAAATGGCTTTGATGCTTGCAATCCCTTTGGTGCCCTATACAACCCCATTTCTATTGCGCAAGGCATACAATATGCTATTAAAGGCACGCCTATACAGCAAGAAGACTTGTTTTTGCAAGACGAAAAATGGCATCACATTGATTTTCATAGCGATTTTTCGCACCCAGAGGCCCCCAAAGCCCTAGAAAAAATCAATAACGCTATTTTGCAAGCACACCAAGCCTGGCTAAACAGCCACGTGCTTATTATAACGTTGGGCACGGCATGGTGCTATACTTGGCATCAAACAGGCCAGGTAGTAGGCAACTGCCATCGCCTACCCGCCCAACAATTTACCCGAAGCAGGCTATCGGTAGAACAAATAGTAACCTGCTTAAACACGATTTGCAGCCTTGCACCAGGCAAACAAATTATTGTAACGGTTAGTCCCATTCGTCACCTAAAAGACGGAGCGCACCAAAACAACCTTAGCAAAGCCCTTTTGCTGTTGGCGTGCGAACAAGTAGAAAAGCAATGGGATAACGTCAGCTATTTTCCGTCGTACGAAATTATGATGGACGAATTGCGCGATTATCGTTTTTATGCCGACGACATGATGCACCCCTCGCCACTGGCAGTGCAATACATTTGGCAACGGTTTAGCGAAACGTTTTTTTCTGAAACCACCCAAAAAGCGTGCGCCGATCGGCTAAAAATAACACAAATGCAACAGCACAGGCCCAGCAACACCCAAAGCGAAGCCTATAAGCAGCTGCAAGAAAAAATTGCCCATCAGCTTGAAACGTGGAAAGAAAAATATATGAGGGCGAAGCCCGACTAATTGTTAAATCGTTAAATCGATGAATCGCGGAATCGACTAAACGCCTAAACGACTAAACGACTAAACAAAAAAAGCACATGAACAAACAGAAAAAAGAGAATCCATTACTAAACATTTTGCTTAGTATTGTAATACCCGCCGTAATACTATCAAAATTTAGCACACCCGAATATTTGGGGGTTATACCAGGCTTTTTAATTGCCCTAGTCTTTCCGGTTGGATTGAGCCTTTACGAACTAATTGTACAAAAGAAAGTAGGTTTTATTGCCATTCTTGGCTTGATAAGCACCCTACTTACTGGCATTATTGGCATTTTAGAGATACCTACCCAATGGTTGGCCGTTAAAGAAGCGGCAGTACCGTTGCTAATAGGGCTTGCCGTGCTTATTTCGCAATACACCAAGTATCCGCTAATCGAAAAGATAATTTATAACGACCAATTGCTAAAACTACCGCTTATAGAAGAACGTTTACAAACCAACGGCACAAGCAATCAAGTAAAAAACGCATTGCGCAATGCCACTTGGATGGTAGCGGCATCGTTTTTGGTATCGAGCATTTTAAACTTTTGCGTTACCAAATACATTGTGGTGAGTCCTGCGGGTACCGAGGCTTTTAACGAAGAATTGGGCAAACTAACCGCCATTAGTTACCCTGTTATTGCCCTACCCTCTACCTTGGTGATGGTAATAGCACTTTGGTATTTAATAAAACAATTAAAAAAAGCCACTGGGCTTAACATGGAAGAAATGCTAGCGGTGAGCTAGTCGCTGCGTGAGTGTTGAATCGCGGAATCGCTGATTTGTTCGCTGCGCTCACGTTGAATCGTCAATGATTCATCAGTAAAACGATTATACAATTCATCGACTAAACGACTAAACGACTAAACGATTAAACGATTTAACGATTTAACGATTAAACGATTAAACGATTTAACGCCTAAACGACATATGACCACAACAGAATTATCAAAAATATTAGGCAATCCGCGCAATAAAGCATGCGAAGAATATGCAATAGACTATATTTTAATAGATAGTCGCAACTGCATTTATGCCGACAAGAGTATTTTCTTTGCCCTTACCAGCAAAACGGGCAACGGACACAAATACGTAGACGAATTGTTAGGGCAAGGCGTTAAAAATTTTGTTGTAAGCCAGTACAACGAGGCTTGGAATAACCAAGATGCCAACTTTTGGGTGGTAGAAAACACCCTTTCTGCCTTGCAATTTTTGGTAGGCGAATACCGCAAACAATTTGATATTCCTGTTATTGGTATTACGGGCAGCAACGGCAAAACCATCGTAAAAGAATGGTTGTATGCCTTGTTGCAACCCTACTACCGTTGCATTCGTTCGCCCAAAAGTTTTAACTCGCAAATTGGGGTTCCGCTATCGGTTTGGCAAATGCGCCCCGAGCACCAGTTGGGTATTTTTGAGGCAGGCATATCGACCATTTTAGAGATGCAACACATTGCGCCCATCATTAGCCCTACCATTGGCATCTTTACCAATTTGGGCACTGCGCACCAAGAAGGTTTTGAATCGACCCAACAAAAGTTATACGAAAAATTACAACTCTTTACCCATGCCCAAACCTTGGTGTATTGCAAAGAGTACCCCATAGAAAGTTTGGCGGCGCAACTGTTGCCAAACACCCAATTGGTTTCGTGGAACTACGACGACCCATCGGCCACCATTAACGTGCACATTGAGGCGCAAACCACCACCCAAACAAAGTTATGGATTCAACCCAAACAGCTTGTACCGCATCACCAAAGCGAAGCGCATTGCTACACCCTGCCTTTTGCCGACAAGGCATCGTTAGAGAATGCCATTAACGTATTGGTAACTTGCATCATCTTGGGGCATACCCATGTAGATACCCAATTGCTACACCCCGTTAGCATGCGTTTGTCTATAAAACAAGGGTTAAACAATTGCCTTTTAATAGACGATGCCTATACAGCCGATTTAGAGGGGTTACACGTTGCCCTTAGTATGCTTAGTGCACAAGCTGCTGGCAAAACTATAGGCAGAACCGTTATTTTATCGGACATGTTGCAAACGGGCATGAACGACGAAGATTTGTACCTAGCCGTATCGTCGCTGCTTAAAGAAAAGAAAATTGACACCCTTATTGGGATAGGAAACGTATTGCCTAAATTTGGGCATTTGTTTCCCATGCAAACCCAATTTTATGCCACCACCCAGCAGTTTTTAGACACGCACCCCTCGTTTCAAAATCAAATTATTCTAATTAAGGGGGCCCGTATGTTCCAATTAGAGCAAATTACGGCTTATTTGGAACAAAAACGCCACGAAACGGTTATGGAAATTAACCTAAACGCCTTGGTGCACAATTTTAAACACCTGCGTTCGTTTTTGCAACCCGAAACCAAAACCGTGGCCATGATTAAGGCTAATGCTTATGGGTGCGGAGCCGTTACCATAGCCCAAACCTTAAGCCATTTTCATTGCGATTATTTTGGGGTTGCTGTGGCCGACGAAGGCGTAGAACTGCGCAAAGCAGGCATTCGTACGCCCATTATTGTTATGAACCCCGAACCCAGCAGTTTTAATTTATTGCTGGATAATAACTTAGAACCAGAAATTTACAGTTTTGCCGAACTACAACGGTTTATGGCATTTGCCGATAAGCAAGGGGTTACCCACTATCCTATTCACCTAAAATTTGATACGGGCATGCACCGTTTGGGTTTTGAAAAGAAAGACCTACCTTTGCTTATAAGCATACTTAAGCATACCAACGTGATAAAAGTGGCATCGGCATTTTCGCATTTGGCTGCGGCCGAAGACCCTGCCATGGATGCCTTTACCAAAAGCCAGATAGACCTGTTTGAAGCGTGCACCAGCACGTTGCAGGCAGCGCTACCTTATGCTTTTTTACGTCATATTTTAAATACATCGGGCATACAACGTTTCCCCTTGCACCAATACGAAATGGTGCGCATGGGCATTGGTTTGTATGGTGTGGGCATTGACGATGCTTCGCCTATTCAGAACGTGGCTACGCTCAAAACCGTTATACTGCAGATTAAAGAGCTAAAACAAGGCGAAACCATTGGATACAACCGCAAGGGTGTATTGCTGCGCGATAGCAAAGTGGCCGCCATACCCATTGGTTATGCCGACGGATTGGACAGGGCCTTTGGCGGCGGCAATGGTTTCGCCTTGGTGCGCGGCCAAAAAGCACCTTTTTTGGGCAATATTTGCATGGATGTGTGCATGATAGACGTTACCGATATTGAAGACGTATCCGAAAACGACACGGTTACCATCTTTGGCGATGAGTTAACCATCAGCCTTTTGGCAGAAAAAACCAATACCATACCATACGAAATATTAACAGGCGTTTCGGCCCGCGTAAAACGCGTATATTACCAAGAATAACATGAAAAAAACGCTATTTATTATTGTTGCAGCTCTTATAACAGGGCTTACCGCATGTACTAACCCCTACCCCTACACGGCAGACGAACAGCTGTTAGAGGAAAACCCTAGTATTGTGCCCGATATTCAAATGGAAGTAAAAGTTCCTGTGGGTTCGATGGTAATAGACCAAACGTTTGTCGATTCGGTATCGACCATCCGCACCCTGCAAAATCCGTTTGAAATGAAACTATTGCGTATTTATGCCGATACCATTTTGGGCGCTAACATCAGCCTATCGGACATGCGCCACATTCCCTACGAAAAAACAGAGAACGAGTTGGATTTTTACCAAACAGCTTACAATGCTAATGGCTATTGGAATCAGGTAACATTAACTAGATACAACACCGAGGCCTACCCCAAACTAATTTGGCTAGAAATGCAAAACCAAGAGCGCACCCTAATTAGAACCCTGTTCTACAACAAAGACAAGGCGCAATTTTGCTTGGATTACTATTTCCCCACCCCTTACTATACCGATTACATTGCCTTTGTAAGGTCGTCGGTAGCATCGGTAAAACCCAATCATGAACTTCAAATAACATTACAATGAAAACCGCAAGTTGGCACCCACATTACAAGCAGTTAATGGGCAGTTGCCGCCATTTTATCAATCAGGATATGGTGCGCAGCATACAAGAGGTTTACAAACAAACCGCCTTGCCTAGTGGCTTTGATTATAAAGTATCGCAAGCCCTGCAAATTGCGCACATTGCCGTTACCGAATTAGGTTTAGGCAATTCGGCCGTGGTGGCCATATTGCTATACCCCTTGGTAAAAGATAAACTGTACCAAGACAACATAGAGGCCCAATACAACGTAGAGGTTGCCACCATTTTACGGGGTATGGACCGCATTAAGCAGTTGTATTCAAAAACCCCATCGCTAGATACCGAAAACTTTAGAAAACTGTTGCTAACATTGGCCGAAGACGTACGCGTTATTATGATTATGCTAGCCGACCGCTTGCATACCATGCGTCATTTAAGCCTAAAATCCCCCGAAAAGCAACAATACATAGCGCGCGAAACCGCCTTTTTGTATGCTCCTATGGCACACCGCATGGGTCTGTACAAGGTTAAAACCGAAATGGAAGACCTGTCGATGAAATACACCGTGCCTTCTATTTACAAAGAAATTGCTAGCAAACTGGCCGAAACCAAACGCGAACGCGACCAATACATCGATCAATTTATAGAACCCCTCCGTCAAAAACTAACGGCAGCAGGCCTTACGTTTACCATCAAAGGACGTACCAAATCTATCTTTAGCATTTGGAACAAAATGAAAAAACAAAACACCACCTTTGAAGGGATTTACGATTTATTTGCCATACGCGTTATTTTAGACAGCCCCATCGATAAAGAAAAAGCCGAATGTTGGCAAGTGTATTCGGTAGTGGCCGATATGTATCAACCCAACCCCAAACGCCTGCGCGATTGGCTATCTAACCCCAAAGCCAACGGGTACGAATCGTTGCATACCACGGTAATGGGCCCAGAGGGCAAATGGGTAGAGGTTCAAATTCGCACCAAACGCATGGACGAGGTGGCCGAAAAAGGGGTGGCTGCCCACTGGAAATACAAGGGTGTGCAAGGCGAAGCCACCATGGACCAATGGCTTAAAAACCTACGCGAGGTGCTAGAAAACCCCGAACTAAACAGCAACGAATACCTAGACGAGTTTAAGCTAAACCTATACGACGAAGAAGTTTTTGTATTTACCCCCAACGGCGATTTGCATAAATTGCCCAAAGGCGCTACCCTGCTAGACTTTGCTTTTTCTATTCATACCCATGTGGGTTCTACTTGCGTAGGCGGTAAAATTGGCAGCAAAAATGTTACCCTTAAATACGTGCTAAACAATGGCGACCAAATAGAGGTTATCACATCACCCAACCAAAAACCACGTCCCGACTGGATAAACATTGTAGTTACCAGCAAGGCCAAACAACGCATTCGCCAGGTTATAAAAGAAACCCAAACCAAGCAAGCCAATGCTGGCCGCGAAATTTTGTTACGTCGTTTTAAAAATTGGAAACTAGAGTTAGACGAAGCACGATTATCTAGATTGGCCAAAAAAATTGGCTACAAGAACCTATCCGATTTATACATCGAAATAGCCGACGAAGAAATTGACATTCTAGAGTTTAGGGAGCAATACCTAGATTTTGATAAACGCGAAGAACCCATTACGGCTCCGCCAAAAGCCACCGAGTATACAGGTAGAGGCCCCAAACACGAGGATGTGCTGATTATTAACAACGAAACCAAGGGCGTACAATATACCATGGCCAAATGTTGTAACCCTATTTTTGGCGACGAAATTTTTGGATTTGTGGGCGTATCGGGAGGCATTAAAATACACCGAAAAGACTGTCCTAATGCCCCACAAATGATATCGCGTTTTGGTTACCGCATTGTAAAAGCGGCTTGGGAAGCCTCGTCGGGACAGCAAAACATTTGCACACTGCACGTAACGGGCATAGACGATTTAGGCATAGTTACCAACATAAGTTCGCTAATATCTAAAGAAAAATCTGTAACTTTGCGTTCTATATCCATCAACTCGGATGCGGGTATGTTTGAGGGCCGATTGGTACTTACCGTTACCAACACCCAAGAGTTAGATAAAATTATTCAAAAAATTCGCACCGTAAAAGGTGTACAACAAGTAACACGTATATAATATGTTTTCTGGAATTGTAGAAGAAATGGCCACTGTGGTAGGTATTGAGCAAGAACTAGACAACTTGCACTTTACCCTAACCTGCTCTTTTGTAAATGAGTTAAAAATTGACCAAAGTGTAGCTCACAACGGCGTATGCCTTACCGTGGTACGCATACAAGATAACACCTACACCGTTACCGCCATGAAAGAAACGCTAGAACGTAGCAATCTAGGCAAATGGCAAATAGGCGACAAAGTAAACGTAGAACGTAGCATGCTAATGAATGGCCGATTGGACGGACACATTGTGCAAGGCCACGTAGACCAAACCGCCATTTGCCAAAGCGTAGAAGACGCCAATGGCAGTTGGATTTACACCTTCCAATACCAAAGTAGTCCCGAGATGATTAAGCGCGGATACTTTACGGTAGACAAAGGTTCGGTAACCGTAAATGGGGTTAGCCTAACGGTGTGCAACCCTACGGCCAATAGTTTCCAAGTGTGCATCATTCCGTACACCCACGACAACACCAACTTCTGCCACATTCAAGCAGGCAGCATGGTAAACCTAGAATTTGATATCATAGGAAAGTACATTAGCCGCATGAATCAACTTTTGTAACTGATAATTGAGAAAGGAGAAAGGAGAAATAAAACCTCATGGAATATCTTTCTCATTTCTCATTTCTCAACTCTCCTTTTATTAAATTTGATTATGACACCACTATTAGGTAGCACATTAGAAGAACTAAAAGGCATTGTATCCCAATTTGGATTGCCTGCTTTTACAGCCAAACAGATTGCCGATTGGTTGTACAAAAAGCATGTGCGCAGCATCGACCAAATGACCAATTTGTCGCAAAAGGCGCGCGCTGCCCTAGCAGAGCAATACGAAATTGGTGTAACAGACCCTGTACAAATTGCCACATCGGCCGATGGTACCGAAAAATACCTGTTTAAGCTAGGCAACAACAAACACATAGAGAGTGTGTTTATTCCCGAAAAGGACCGCGCTACGCTTTGCATATCGTCGCAAATGGGTTGCCAAATGAACTGCCTATTTTGTGCCACGGGCAAGCAAGGTTTTGCCGGCAACCTAACCACGGCCGAAATTTTAAACCAAGTACAAAGCATTAAAGAGCCAGATAGGCTTACCAATATTGTATTTATGGGCATGGGCGAACCGCTAAACAACTTGGAGGCGGTACTAAAAGCCATCCATATTATGACAGCCGATTATGGATACGCTTGGAGTCCTAAGCGCATTACCCTATCGACCGTAGGTATTTTGCCCAACCTGCCCGCCTTTTTGGACCAAACCAGCTGCCACTTGGCCGTTAGCGTGCACGCTCCATCGGCATTTGAGCGTCGCGAATTGATTCCTGCCGAAAAGGCATTTCCTATTAACGATGTTATATCGTTGCTAAAAAAATACGACTGGTCGCACCAACGCAAATTATCGATAGAATACACCTTATTTGATCAATTTAACGATACCATAGAGTGCGCCAATAAATTGGCCGATATGCTTAAAGGCCTTACCTGCCATGTTAATTTGATTCCTTTTCATCAAATTCCCAACGTAGGATTAACCCCTACCCCTATGGCACACATCGAGCAATTTCAAAACCAGTTGATGCGCCGAGGCATTAGTGTTACCATCCGCAAATCGCGCGGACAAGACATTGAGGCTGCCTGCGGTATGTTATCGACCCAACAAAATAAAAAGGCATGAAAAAAATAGTTTATACCATAGCCAGCGCTATTATACTGCTGTGCACATCGTGCGATGGTGGTAGTGTATTACCCAGTGCAACTGGCACAGCAAACGAGATTTTATTAGTTATCAACGAGGACGTTTTTAAAAGCAACGTAGGCGATTCTATTATTCAGATACTTAACCACGACGTGCCTTGTTTGCCCCAATCGGAACCCATGTTTAACATATCGCGCACCAATTTTGATGGTTTTACCTCTATTATTAAACCAGCACGTAATGTGTTAATGATAGATGCCGGCAGGGCTTATTCTAAGGTTAAAATTAAAACCGAAGAAAACAAATGGTCGCAACCCCAAGCCATTATGACCATTCAAGGCCCTACCACAGAAGAAGTTGCCTTTGCCATTGGCAAATACAAACAACAAATTGCCGATTACTTTGAAAAAGCAGAACGTAACCGTGCCATCAAGCACCACCTACGTTATCCAGAAGAAAACATGGTAGAAAAAGTGCAAGAACACATGGGTTTTTACATGGCTGTGCCTCGCAACATGAACCGCAGCAAAAAAGCCGAAAACTTTATGTGGATATCTAATTCGGCGGGTAACATGAACCGAAACATTGTACTATACAGTTACCCTTATACCGAAAAAGATGCATTTTCGCGCGAGAAAATTTTGCAAAAACGCGATTCGGTCATGAAATTGCACATTCCTGGTCCTGTAGAAAACTCTTACATGACCACCGAATACCGCATTGAGCCACCCATTTGGGGCGAAACAGCCACCGCTAGCAACCAGTACGCCATTCGTATGCAAGGTATGTGGCGCGTAGAAGGCGATTTTATGGGTGGACCCTTTGTAAGCATAAGCTGCCTAGACCAAAAAAATCAACGCATTATAACGGCCGAAGCCTTTATTTATGCGCCCAACGAATACAAACGCAATGCTATGCGCCAACTAGAAGCGGCATTGTACACCATTAAACCTTTAGAATAATTATGGATAAACTAAAAATTGGTATTACCCACGGAGATATAAACGGTATTGGCTACGAAGTTATTTTAAAAACGTTAGAAGATAACCGCATTACCGAATTGTGTACCCTCATTGTATATGGTTCGCCAAAAGTAGCTGCCTATCATCGCAAATTAACCAACGTAAACATCAACCTAAACCTTATCAATAAGCCAGCTGATGCCAACGAAAACCGCATCAATATTATTAACTGTTGTGGCGACGAGGTAAAAGTAGATTTAGGTAAATCTACCTCGGCCGCAGGCGAAGCCGCCTTTGCAGCCCTAGAACGCGCCACACAAGACCTAAAAGAAGGCGAAATTGATGCGTTAGTAACAGCACCCATCAATAAAAATAACATTCAGTCGGCTCAATTTAGTTTTCCAGGACACACCGAATACCTAGAACAACTATTTGGCAACGAAGGCGATGCGCTGATGATTTTGGCCAACGACAAACTACGCGTAGCCGTAGTAACAGGACACGTTCCTATTAGCAAAGTGGCCAGTTTATTGACTACCGAAAAAATTGTACGCAAAATAGAACAATTCAACCTATCGTTACAACAAGATTTTGGCATAGACAAACCTAGAATTGCCGTACTTGGCCTTAATCCACATGCTGGCGATGGTGGTGTATTGGGTAACGAAGAAAAAGACATCATCCAACCTGCCATTGAACAGTTGCGCAACCAAGGCATTATTTGCTTTGGCCCCCTACCCGCCGATGGTTTCTTTGGCAGTGATAATTATAACAAATACGATGGCATTTTAGCCATGTATCACGACCAAGGCCTTATTCCATTTAAAACGTTAGCCATGGAAAATGGGGTTAACTTTACAGCCGGTTTGCCCGTTGTGCGTACCTCGCCCGACCACGGCACCGCTTACGACAAGGCAGGCAAAAACCAAGCCTCTCCTACCTCGTTTAGAGAAGCACTTTACATGGCCATTGACATTGTAAAACAACGCAACAACCAAGATGATAGCATCTAACGAACTACAAAACATAAAAAACAAGTTTGGCATTATTGGCAACACGCCCGAACTGTTACACGCCATGCAAATAGCGGTGCAGGTAGCTAATACCGATTTATCGGTACTAATTACTGGCGAGAGCGGTGTTGGTAAAGAAAACTTTCCAAAAATTATACATCAATACAGTGCCCGTAAACACAACAAATACATTGCTGTAAACTGTGGCGCGATGCCAGAAGGAACCATCGATTCGGAACTATTTGGACACGAAAAATATTCGTTTACCGGTGCGTTAACAGATCGTAAAGGATACTTTGAGGTGGCCGATGGGGGGACTATCTTTTTAGACGAGGTAGGCGAATTGCCCCTATCTACCCAAGCCCGTTTGTTGCGCGTGCTAGAGGTGGGCGAATTTATTAAAGTAGGTTCGTCTCAGGTATTAAAAACCAATGTACGCGTTATAGCCGCCACCAACCGCAACTTGCCACAAGCCATTAGAGAAGGCAAATTTAGAGAAGACCTTTACTATCGTCTTAATACCATACACATTCAAATTCCGCCTTTGCGATCGCGCGTGGGCGATATTGTGCCCTTGTTTACCAAGTTTACT
>ERZ808032.58-NODE-58-length-17249-cov-4.454170_pt1 | contig 17249 bp, 12 predicted proteins | sample MGYA00380187_ERZ808032 | MGnify/ENA primary metagenome ERZ808032 (study PRJEB31490, sample SAMN06133378) | cow dung metagenome | isolation source: M10 | host: cow | place: China: Chengdu | collected 2015-05 ...
AAATACCATAACGGGAAAGTATCGTTATCGCCATTGGTAAAGATAATAGCGTTGGCATCGCAAGAATTAAAATAGTTTTTGCCAAAATCACGCACCAAGTACCTGTCAGATCGGTCGTGGTCGTCCCAGTTTTCGGTTGCCATTAAAATAGGAGCAGGCAATGCCAATAGTAGGGCAACAACTGCTGTAATAGCCTTTACGGTGGCGGTGTTGTTTTCTTTTAGTACAGATTGCAAGGCATCGTTTAGTATTTTAGCCAATCCTGCCACGCCAAAACCAATCCAAATGCAGAATGCATAGAAAGAACCTGCGTAGGCGTAGTCACGTTCGCGAGGCTCGTAAGGGCCTTGGTTTAGGTACAAAACAATGGCTATACCCGTCATAAAGAACAGGGTAAAGGTTAACCAGAAATTTTCTTTTCCTTTTTTGCCTTTTTGCAGCATGTATACCATGCCAATAATGCCTAAAATAAGAGGTAACATGTAGTAAACATTGCGTCCCTTGTTATTGGCATATTCGGCCGATAAGTAGGTTTGGTCGCCAACTAAAATATTGTCTATAAAGTTAATACCTGTAATCCAATTGCCATTGGTTACTTCGCCATGCCCTTGCATGTCGTTTTGACGTCCACTAAAGTTCCACATAAAATACCTCCAATACATGTAGTTTAATTGGTAGGTAAAGAAAAACTGTAGGTTTTCGCCAAAAGTAGGAATGGTGGTATTCTTTTTGTAGCCACATTGGTCGTAAGTAACTCTTTTTCCCTTTACGTCTACCCACGATTCGTATATACGTGGGTGATCACCAGTACTGCTGTGCATGCGGGGGAATATGGTTTGGAACTTACTGTCGTATTGTAGCTTGGTTTTTACATCAGTAACAATGTATTGATCTTTCTCGTTTTCTGATGTTTTTTCTTTCATGCCCCATACTTTCTCGCCTTCGGTCGATAGGGGACGACAATATTGTCCGTCTACTACCCAAATAGGTTCTGACGAATAGTATGGACCGTAAAATAAGGGTCTGTCGCCGTATTGTTCGCGGTTTAAGTACGATTTAAGCGAGAATACGTTATCGGGCGAGTTTTGGTCCATGGTAGGGTTGGCAACCGAACGTACCACAATAAGCGCATAGCAAGAATAACCCAATAGCATCAATGCCAAGGCTGTCATAACCGTGCTCATTAAACGGATGTTAAGTTCTTTGGTACGAACAAAATAGGCAATAATTAAGCCAATAACAATCAAGCCTATCCACCAGTTGCCCATAACAAAAGGAATGCCCAAAAGGCTAATAGCCAATAGCGATGATATCTTAATGCGTAAGTGGTTGGGTTGGTTGCGGTACAATTCTACAATAGACCAAATAAGCACAGCAACCGCTATAAAACAGTAGAATAGGGCTCCCGAGTTAAAGGGTAGACCAAGGGTGTTTACAAAGTAAAGTTCTACGTATCCTGCTAGGTTGATAAATCCAGGAACCAAACCGTACAAAATAAAGCCTAAAATGGCAAACGATACCAACAAGGCTATCAACATGCCTTTCCAATTGGTATTTTGGTATTTACGATAATAGTATACCAAAACAATGGCAGGAATGGTTAGCAAGTTAAGCAAGTGTACCCCAATAGATAACCCCATTAAGTAGGTGATTAACAACAAGTAGCGGTCTGAACGAGGTTCGTCGGCATGTTCTTCCCATTTTAGAATCAGCCAAAAGACAATGGCCGTTAGGAACGACGAATAGGCGTATACTTCTGCCTCTACAGCCGAGAACCAAAAGGTGTCAGAAAAGGTGTAGGCCAATGCTCCTACTAAACCACTGCCTAGGCAGGTAATCAGTTGCCAAGCACGTATTTCTTGGTCTTTTTGCACCAAAATACGACGTGCTAAGTGGGTGATGGTCCAATACAAGAACAAAATGGTAAGGGCACTAAAGAATGCCGATAACATATTGATGCAATAGGCAATTTGGGTAGGGTCTGACGCAAATAAACTGACAAATTTGCCGGTTAGCATAAAAAATGGTGCACCAGGAGGGTGTCCAACTTCTAATTTAGTGGCAGTAGAGATAAATTCGGGGCAGTCCCAAAAACTAGCGGTAGGTTCAATGGTTAGCCCATACGTAACCATGGCTATAATGAACACAAGTCCCCCTAAAATGCGGTCAAACAACTTGAATTGTTTCATGAAGTATACGATATTTATTGTTTTTTGCGTATAATAAGGTGCAAATTTAGTAAAATAAAGGAGAAAGGAGAAAGGAGAAAGAAGAATTTTATAGAATTTTGACTATATCGCCTCCTAAACAAAAAAAACACTATATTTGCGGTTATGAAGAAATATGTAATCATAGTAGCAGGTGGCAGCGGTAAACGCATGGGGACGGATGTGCCCAAACAGTTTTTGGTGTTAGCCGGTAAACCCGTGCTGATGCACACCATCGATGCTTTTTTAAAGTACGACAATCAAATCCAGGTGCTATTGGTATTGCCCGATGCGCACCAAGCCTATTGGCAAGATTTGTGTAAGCAATATGCTTTTGATAAACCTGTTACGTTGGTTAGTGGCGGCGCTGAGCGTTTCTTTTCGGTACAGAATGCCATGCAATTAGTACCAAACGATGCTTTGGTAGCTGTGCACGATGGCGTTCGCCCTTTGGTGGATGTAGCAACCATACAAAAAGCATTTGAATCTGCGCTTACCCATGGCAGTGGTGTGCCGGTGGTGCCCGAAACCGATTCGCTACGCATGGTAACCGAAAGTGGTAACAAAAGTGTAGATAGATCGCTGTATTATCGGGTACAGACCCCACAAGTTTTTCAGTCAAATGTAATTAAAGAAGCCTATAATCAAGAATATAAATCTTTTTTTACCGACGATGCGAGTGTGTACGAATCGTTAGGATATGGCATAACGTTAACCCCTGGTAGCCCCTCTAATTTAAAAATAACTACTCCTGTTGACTTAAAATGGGCCACAATTTTATTGCATGAATCTGTATAAGGCCGATATAAAATACCTGCCGGGCATGGGCCCTAAAAAGGCAGAAATCTTGAACAAAGAAGCCGATATTTATTCTTTGTACGACCTTATTCAAACCTTTCCCTATCGATACGTAGACCGCAGTCGATTTTATAAAATTGCCGAAATATCGTCCAATAACACCCACATTCAACTGCGCGGAAAAATAGTGGCTTTTACCACCAAAGGCGAAGGGCGAGCAAAGCGATTAATTGCCCATTTCACCGATGGAAAAGACACCATCGAATTGATTTTTTTTAAGGCCATTCCCTTTGTATTAAAAGCCTACCAACTAAATACCGAATATATTGTTTTTGGCAAGCCAAACTACTTTAACGGTGTGTATAGTTTTGTGCACCCCGAAATAGAAACTCCGTCGGAAGAACGTACCAAAGGTTTTATGCCTTTGTACCATACCACCGAAAAGATGAAGAACCATTTTTTGCACTCCAAAGCCTTGCAAAAATTTATCTTTTTGGCGTTGAAACAACTGCCCGCTGATATTGCCGAAACCTTGCCCCAAGAAGTGTTACAAAAGCGTCGATTAATGCCTTTGTACCAGGCGCTTTGGCAAATTCATTTTCCCGATAACTTGGCTAAATTAGAGCAAGCTCGTGAACGATTGCGTTACGAAGAATTGTTTTACATTCAAGTGGCTATTTTGCGCCAAGCAGGCTTGATGCGCTCTAAGCAAAAAGGCCATGCTATGCCTCAGGTGGGCGAAGCGTTTCATACGTTTTACCGCGATTACTTGCCGTTTGAACTAACGGGCGCCCAAAAAAAAGTAATTAAAGAAATTAGGGCTGATATGATGCGCGATACCCAGATGAACCGTTTGTTACAAGGCGATGTGGGCAGTGGTAAAACCATGGTGGCTTTGCTTTCTATGCTAATAGCCGTAGGCAATGGTTATCAGGCATGTTTGTTAGCACCTACCGAAATTTTGGCTACACAACATTTTGAAGGGTTGTCCATTCTGTTAAAAGATATGCCCGTTACCATTCAATTGCTAACGGGTTCTACCAAAAAGAAAGACCGTACGGTGTTGCACCAATCGTTGCAAGACGGTAGTTTGCATATTTTAGTGGGTACGCATGCTGTGTTAGAAGACGAAGTTAAGTTTGCCAATTTAGGGTTGGCTATTATCGACGAACAGCACCGTTTTGGGGTGGCACAACGTGCCAAAATGTGGGCAAAAAACCATCGTCCACCCCATGTGTTGGTTATGACAGCCACGCCTATACCACGTACCCTAGCCATGACGGTTTATGGCGATTTGGATGTGTCGGTTATTGATGAATTACCCCCAGGTAGAAAACCCATTCAAACGTACCATTTGTACGAAAATAAACGGGCTAATTTAATTCGTTTTGTGCGCGAACAATTGGCACAAGGTAGGCAAATTTATGTGGTGTATCCGCTTATCAAAGAATCCGAAAAATCCGATTTAAAAGACCTAGAAGCTGGTTTTGAATCGATGAAAAAGATTTTTGCTGAGGTAGAAGTAGGCATGGTACACGGAAAAATGAAGCCTGCCGAAAAGGATGCCGAAATGCAACGTTTTTTGTCGGCGCAAACCCGAATTTTAGTGGCAACTACCGTGATAGAGGTGGGGGTAAATGTGCCCAATGCGTCGGTGATGATTATAGAAAATGCCGAGCGATTTGGATTGGCGCAATTGCATCAATTGCGTGGTAGGGTAGGACGTGGAGCCGACCAATCGTACTGCGTGCTGATGACTAAATACGAACTGTCGTCCGATACGCGTAAACGATTAGAAATTATGACCGAAACCAACGATGGTTTTCGCATTGCCGAGGCCGATATGAAACTGCGTGGTCCTGGCGATATGGATGGCACCATGCAAAGTGGTTTGCCTTTTACCCTGCGCATTGCTAACTTATCGAACGATGGCGTTGTGTTGCAACAAGCGCGCACCGATGTGCAAGAAATATTGCAGGCAGACCCCTTGTTGGCGGCTCCACAGCATGCCATGCTTTTGTCGCAACTAAAATACCGCGCTACCGATGCTGTCAACTGGAGCTTAATTAGTTAGTCGAAAGTCACAAGTCGAAAGTCACAAGTCACAAGTCGAAAGTCGAACACTCATCAATTAGTCGATTTGCCGATTTGCCGATTAGTCAAAAAACTATAAAATTCTCCTTTCTCCTTTCTCCTTTCTCCTTTATTTATTATCTTCGCACCTTATTAAATAGAAAATTAACAAAACAAGATAAAATTATGGGCTTTTCTGATTTTTTAGCCAAGTTATTTGGAACCAAATCGCAACGAGATTTAAAAGAAATTATGCCATATGTAGACAAGGTAAAAAGTATTGAACCCTCTATCCAAACCTTGTCTGATGACGATTTGCGCGATAGATTGCAAGCCATTAGAACCGATATTCAGTCGCGTGGTAACGAACAAATGGCACGCATTAATGCGTTAAAAGAACAAATTGAACAAACCGAGCTTACCGAGCGCGAAAGTTTATATGCCGAGGTAGATAAACTAGAAAAAGAAATTTTAGATCTAACCGAAAATGCATTGGACGAATATTTGCCCGAGGTATTTGCTATTATCAAAGATACGGCTCGTCGTTTTTCGCAAAACGACCAAATTGTGGTGAAAGCTACCGATTTTGACCGTCAATTAGCCGTTAAATTTGATTTTGTAACCATCGATGGCGAAAATGCCATTTTCCAAAATAGTTGGACTGCAGGTGGTAATGCGATGAAGTGGGATATGGTACACTACGATGTGCAATTAATTGGTGGTGTGGCACTTCATAAAGGAAAAATTGCCGAAATGGCAACAGGTGAAGGTAAAACCTTGGTGGCTACCTTGCCCGTTTTCTTGAATGCCTTGGCTGGCAAAGGGGTGCACGTGGTTACCGTCAACGACTACTTGGCAAAACGTGACTCGGAGTGGATGGGACCTTTGTACATGTTCCACGGGTTGAGTGTAGACTGTATTGATAAACATCGTCCTAACTCGGATGCTCGTCGTGATGCCTACAACGCCGACATTACCTTTGGTACCAACAACGAATTTGGTTTTGACTACTTGCGCGATAATATGGCCTCGTCGCCAGCCGACTTGGTGCAACGCAAACACCATTATGCCATTGTCGATGAGGTTGACTCGGTATTGATTGACGATGCGCGTACGCCGCTTATTATTTCTGGTCCTGTGCCCAAAGGCGAAGACCAATTGTTTGAGCAATATCGCTCTAAAGTAGAACGAATTGTAGACGAACAAAAGAAATTAGCTACTAAATTATTGTCGGAAGCAAAACGTTTGTTGGCATCGTCCGATAGCAAAGAACAAGAGCAAGGTAACATCCTTTTGTTCCGCACCTATAAAGGGTTGCCTAAAAACAAAGCCTTGATTAAATTCTTAAGCGAACAAGGCGTAAAAGCCGGTATGTTGCGTACCGAGGCGGTTTATATGGAACAAAACAACCGTCGTATGCACGAAATTACCGACGATTTGTATTTTGTAATCGACGAAAAACACAATAGCATTGAGTTAACCGATAAAGGTATTGATTTAATATCGACCGATACCGAAGATGCCGCTTTCTTTGTGTTGCCCGATATCGGTAGCGAACTAGCCGAAATTGAAAAAGCCAACTTGAGCGACGAAGAAAAGCTAGAAAAGAAAGATGCTTTGATGCAAGAGTATGCGGTTAAATCGGAACGTGTACATACCATTCAACAGCTATTAAAAGCATACACCTTGTTCGAAAAAGACGACCAATACGTGGTGATGGACAACAAGGTAATGATTGTAGACGAACAAACCGGTCGTATCATGGACGGACGTCGTTATTCTGACGGTTTGCACCAAGCTATCGAGGCCAAAGAACGTGTTAAAGTAGAAGCCGCTACCCAAACCTTTGCATCCATTACTTTGCAAAACTATTTCCGTATGTACCACAAACTAGCTGGTATGACGGGTACGGCCGAAACCGAAGCAGGCGAGTTTTGGGATATTTACAAATTGGATGTGGTGGTAATTCCAACCAATAAACCCATTGCTCGTTTCGACTTAAACGACCGTGTGTACAAAACCAAACGTGCCAAATACAATGCCGTTATTGCCGAGATAGAGCGATTAGTAGGCGAAGGTCGTCCTGTATTGGTGGGTACTACCTCTGTAGAAACCTCTGAATTGTTGAGCAAAATGCTGAACATACGCAAAATGCCTCACCAAGTGTTGAATGCTAAATTGCACCAAAAAGAGGCGGATATTGTAGCAGAAGCAGGTCGTCCTGGTACTATTACCATTGCCACCAACATGGCAGGTCGTGGTACCGACATTAAGCTAACGCCCGAAGCAAAAGCAGCAGGTGGTTTGGCCATTATTGGTACAGAACGCCACGAAAGCCGCCGTATCGACCGTCAGTTGCGTGGTCGTTCGGGACGTCAAGGTGACCCTGGTTCTTCTGTATTCTACGTATCGTTCGAAGATACCTTGATGCGTTTGTTTGGATCGGACCGCATGGCTACAGTAATGGACCGTTTAGGTTTTGAAGAGGGCGAGATGATTGAACACAAACAAATCTCTAAATCGATAGAAAGAGCCCAAAAGAAAGTAGAAGAAAACCACTTTGGCGTGCGTAAACGCTTGTTGGAATACGATGACGTGATGAATGCGCAACGTAAAGTAATTTATGCGCGTCGTCGTCACGCTTTAATGGGCGAACGCATTGGCTTGGATATTGTTAATATGGTGTACGATGCTGTGGCTGCTTTGGCAGAAGAGTTTTACGGCAGCAACGATACCGAACAATTCCGCCACGATATGATGCGTTGGTTTGCCATCGATGTTCGTTTAGACGAAAAAGCGTCGCGCCAAAAAATAGAAGACTTTACGCAACAAATGTTTGAGGCAGTAATGGCGGCTTATCAACGTAAACTAGATAAGTTTAACGAATTGGCCTTCCCTGTAATTAAAAACGTGTACGAAACCCAAGGTAAACAATACAAAAACATCATTATTCCATTTACCGATGGCAAGTTGATGTACAATATTCCTGTTAACCTTGAAGAAGCGTACAATTCGCAAGGCAAAGCCGTTATGAAAGCGTTCCAAAAAACGGTGTTGTTGCATACCATCGACAATGCTTGGAAAGAACACTTGCGCGAATTGGACGAACTACGCCAATCGGTACAAAATGCTAGCTACGAACAAAAAGACCCCTTGTTGATTTACAAGTTAGAATCGTATAATTTGTTCAAGAAAATGGTAGAAACCATTAACTACAAGGCTATTACCGTGTTAATGCGTGTTCAATTACCTGTACGCGAGGGCGATGCTGTGCGCGAAGCAGCTCCAGAAAAACGCCAAGATTACAGCAAATATCAGTCGCAAAAATCGGATATTATGCAAGCTGGTCAGCAAGATACCCGCGAGCGTCAAAAACCACAACCTGTTCATGTAGAAAAAACAGTAGGTCGTAACGATCCTTGTCCTTGCGGAAGTGGTAAAAAATACAAACAATGTTGCGGTAAGAATTGATTTTAAATACAATTCTTGACAGAGAGTAAATTTATGAATACGTTATTATACATAGCTTGGAACGTTGACCCTGTGGCGTTTAGCATGGGGCCTGTGTCGGTGCGTTGGTATGGTTTGCTGTATGCATTGGGTTTTATTGTGGGCATTACGCTATTGGCTAAAATGTTTAAAAGCGAGAACTGTCCCGATGATTGGGCCGATAAAGTGCTAATATATACCATTATAGCTACTATTGTTGGGGCACGTTTGGGCCATGTGTTTTTTTACGATTGGGCCTACTATAGCCAGCATTTATCCGAAATCTTTATGGTATGGAAAGGGGGTTTGGCTAGTCATGGCGGTGTTATTGCTATTATTATATCGTCGTGGTTATTGTGTAAATACACGTTTCATAAAACCTTTTTGTGGTTTGGCGACCGATTTATGGGGCCTGCCGTATTTGTAGGAGCTATGATTCGCTTGGGCAACTTGATGAATTCCGAAATTTACGGTGGTCCAACTTCGTTGCCTTGGGGCTTTCAGTTTGTACGCGAGTTCCCAGCAGGTACGCCACTGAATATGATTCCAGCTTGTCATCCTACGCAGCTGTACGAAGCGGGTGGCTATTTATTGTTGTTTGCCTTGTTGATGTACCTATATTGGCGCACCAATGCTCGTAAAAAAGAGGGCTTAATTTGTGGCACGGCTTTTGCAGTATTCTTTACGATACGTTTCTTAGTAGAATTTATCAAAAACGATCAAGCAGCTTTCGAAGCCGATATGGTACTAAATATGGGTCAGCTGTTAAGTATACCGTTTATTCTATTGGGAATATTCTTTATTATTTATTCGTACAAGCAACCAAAAAAATCGTAAAATGAGTTTCCTTTTATTTATAGGCTTTATTTTCTTATGCCTGATAGTTGGACCAATTATTCGTGTATTGCTTTTTCTATCTCGATCTAAAAATACCAACCGTCAGCAGACCTATCAACAGCCGTCTAATAACCAACAAACTCAACATCAATCGCCAGTAAACAAGCGTTTTGATAAATCAAAAGCAGAAGATGTAGAGTTTGAAGAGGTAAAATAATGTTAGCAAAAGTTACCATATCTACTTGGGGGGCTTATGCCCCCTATTTATTTATCAACTTGTTGTTTGTACTTAAATACACACAGCGAGTTGCTCCTTATTATGTAGGTATAGGGGCTTTGTATGTGTTGGTGGGTGTATTGTTGCTGTATGCGATGCGTTGGGGTGTGCAACGAATAAAACATCCTACCTACATGGGATTATCTTTGTTGGCGGCGTTGTTACTAGGTGGACTATGGCTTCAGTATGCTATTAACCCCTATGATTTGCAAGTAGATAGGTGGTCGGCTATTCATTTCTTTTGGGATGAGTGCTTGCAAGGCAATTATCCTTATGCTGCAGGAACGCATTTAGGAGGCTACGGGTCGCCTTTTCCCGTATGGCAACTTTTTCATTTCCCTTTTTATGTATTAGGCAATGTTGGGCTGTCAGTTTTTTTTGTTACTGCTATGTTGTGTTGGGTGGTATATAAAGCGTATGGCGCAAAAACGACATTGTTAGTAACCTGCTTGTTGTGTTTGTCGCCTGCTTATTGGTACGAGGTAGCCGTGCGTAGCGACTTAATTACTAATATGTTGTTGGTAGCAACATTAGTGGTTTGGTTGCAGCATAAAAAGATATCCCTGTCAGAACATGTGGTAGGATTGGCGTGTATAATGGGATTATTGGCTTCTACCCGATTTGTAGCTTTGGTTCCCATGGCGGTATTGTACGGAAAACAGTTTCTGCAATTGTCGTTTAAGCAACAATGTACGTTTGTAGGCATTTTGTTGCTTGTTTTTGTGCTTACTTTTTTACCTTTCTTGTGTTGGGAAGGAAGTACGCTGTTGTTTTTTCAGTACAATCCGTTTGTGTTGCAAACTCGCCAGGGTAGTTGGTTGGTCTTGCTGCTATTTGCTTGCATAGCCATCTTTTCTGTTCTCTATTTTTCTGGCAAACAGCAGACTGTTTACGTGCTAATTGGATACCTGTTAACCCTATTGGTTGTATTGGCTTTTGCAGAAAAAATGCTTTTAAACCATGCTTGGACTATGCTTTTTACGTCCATGTTTGATATTACGTATTTTTCTGCAGCATTGCCATTTTATTGCTTATGTACAGGCATTTATGCTTCTAAATAGCCTTTTGTTGGCATCCTCTTTTTACTTTTGTTTGAATTTTCTGAAAACTTTTTAACATGCTGTAAATTAAACAAACGTTTACGCCTATGGTCAAAGAGACAAACCGCAGAACAAAACCGGTAGTTCTACGGATTGGTTAATAAATAGGAAATAAACAAATTAAAATTTACAGCTATGAACAAGAAATTATTTTTAGTAAGCGTAGTTACTTTATTGTTAGGAACCACTTCTGTAATGGCCGATAATCATAAACACCATGATGGCCCTCAAAAACCTAAAAAAGAGGTAGTACAAAAACAAAACAAAAAAGACAAGAAAGATAAGTACAGCAAAAACGATCGTCATTTTGATACAAAAGGTAAACATCAAGCTCCTAAACATAAACCCGTTGTGCACAAGGCACCTAAAGGAAAACCTGTAGCACACATGCATCACAGGCCACATCACAACCCCAATCATAAACCCGCTTGCCGTCCCGATGGGAGGCACGGCAAAAGTTGTTACCACTGCCACAAAAGCCATTGTAACCACCGCGGTCATTGCAGGCCTGTTGCACCTCGTCGCCCAATAAAAAATCACGTGCGCATTACCCCTCCTTTCTCGCCCATTCAAGTAACCGTACGTATTTAAATAGATAGTGATATAACCAAATAACCAATCTTAGAATAAGATGAAAACAAAAGTAATGATTGCCTCGTTGGCCTTGTGGATGGGTTTGGGCGTAGCTACTGCCTTTGCACAAGATTTTAGCAAAACCCCTTACATAGAGGTTACTGGTAAATGTGAAAAATACGTTGCTCCCGACGAAATTAATTTGAGTATCGTTATCAACGAAAAAGATTATGCCAAAAAACAGTCGTTAGAAGAATTGGAAAAAGAGATGTTGAAGGCATTAAAAAATGTAGGTATTGATACAAAAAAAGATTTGACTGTAGTAGATATGTCAAGCGATTTTATGGCCCGCAAATGGCGTAAGAGCGAGGTAAAATTAAGCAAGGCATACAAACTAAAAACAGCCAATGCTAAGCAAGTGATGCAAGTAATGATGGCCTTAGACCAAATTGGTATATCTGAGGTGTCTATTAATCAGATTAAATGCTCAAAAATAGAGCAATACAAAGACGAGGCACGTGCTGAAGCCATGCGCGATGCCAAACGTAAAGCAAAAATCTTAACCGATGCCATTGATCAACCTTTGGGCAAAGCAATTTATATCAGCGAAAACGATTTTACTCCTGTTCGTAATTACAATCGTCCTATGTTGATGAAAGCAAACGGTGTGGCAGAAGATGCCATTGCGGGTAGCGATGTGCCTGATTTAGATTTTGAGAGCATTAAAATTGATTGTCGTGTAAATGTACGATTTGCGTTGGATTAAATTATTGTCTTTTGCTTAATAAACTAACTTTTTCATGTGGGAAAGACCGACTCATTGGTTTGGGTTGGTCTTTTTTTTGTACTTTTGTGCCAGTTTATCAAAGGTATATGATTCGTATGAATGCACAAGTAGACAATAGTAAGAAAGGTACGTGGTTGTTGAAACTGTTTGGATTTGATAGTAAGCAGCACCAAGTAAAAAAAGAAATCATGGCAGGACTAACCACTTTCTTTACCATGGCCTATATATTGGCCGTTAATCCCGAAATATTGGCAGCAACAGGAATGGACGAAGGAGCGGTTTTTACGGTTACGGTAATTGTTTCGGCTTTTGCAACCTTGTTGATGGCACTTTATGCCAAACTTCCGTTTGCTTTGGCTCCGGGTATGGGATTGAATGCATTTTTTGCCTATACTATCTGTCTTTCTATGGGGCATTCGTGGCGCGTAGCGTTATTGGCTGTGTTTGTAGAGGGTGTTATCTTTATTCTTTTAACACTTACCAATTTGCGAGAAAAAATTGTGTATAGCATTCCAAAATGTTTACACGTGGCCGTTGGTGCAGGTATTGGCCTGTTTGTGTTGTTTTTAGGCATGCAAAGTGCCGAACTGATTGTAAAAGACCCTGCAACCATGGTAAAGTTTGGGGATATAACTTCTGGTCCTGCTTTGCTTTGTAGCATAGGCTTGGTAATCACCTCTGTTATGTTGTATAAAAAAGTGCCAGGGGCTATGTTGTGGGGCATTCTGCTTACTACCTTGATTGGTATTCCCATGGGAGTTACGCATTACACAGGTGTGGTATCTGTACCACCATCGCCAGCATCCATTGTGTGCCAGTTTGATTGGTCGTACGTGGCAACCGTAGATTTTTGGTTGCTGGTATTTACCTTGTTGTTTGTCGATATGTTTGATACCATAGGTACGTTGTTGGGGGTAGCTCACCATACCGATATGGTGGATAAAAAAACGGGCAAAATGCCTTGGATGAAAAAGGCGTTTATGGTGGATGCGGTTGCTACTACAACAGGTGCAATGTTGGGTAGTAGTACGGTTACTACCTTTGTAGAAAGTACGTCGGGTATTATGGCAGGGGGTAGAACAGGTTTAACTTCGTTTACGGTGGCTTGTTGTTTTATTATGTCGCTGTTTTTTGCGCCTATTTTTGTAGCCATGCCGGGTGCTGCAACGGGTTCAGCCTTAATTTTGGTGGGCTTAATGATGCTGTCTTCTGTGGTAAAAGTAGATTTTTCTGATTATTCTCAGGCCATACCCTCTGTGTTGTGCATTACCATGACGGCTTTCTCTTGTAGTATTACCAATGGTATAGCCTTTGGCTTGCTGTCGTATGTGGCCATTAAGTTGCTTGCCGGAGAGGTAAAGAAAGTGCCCATTTCAACCTATATTTTAGCTGCGCTTTTTGTGTGTAAGTTTATTTTGTAGTTGTAGCGCGCTATAAGAATACTAGCCAAATGGCTTTATTGGTTGGTATACTAAACAAAAAAAGAGAAGTCGTGTGACTTCTCTTTTTGGTACCCAGACCCGGGGTCGAACCGGGATGGAAGTGAATCCACTGGTGTTTGAGACCAGCGCGTCTACCGATTCCGCCATCTGGGCAAATGGCTTATTGCTTGTTTGCGGTTGCAAAGGTATGTAAAGTTTTTCATATAAAAAAATTTTTTTATCAAAATTCTTTACGTATTTTTGTAAATCGTACTATAAAATACATCACAATCATGAATTACAATAACTATTGCGTTATTATGGCAGGTGGCGTGGGCAGTCGTTTTTGGCCTTTTAGCCGTAATAACCGCCCAAAACAATTTTTAGATTTCTTTGGAACGGGTCGTTCGTTGTTGCAAATGACATTTGATCGATTTTCTAAAGTAATTCCTGCGTCTAATATTTTGATAGTAACCAACAGTACCTACAAAGATTTGGTGTTGGAACAATTGCCTCTTATTAAAGAAAATCAGGTGCTGTTAGAACCTTGTCGTCGTAATACAGCTCCTTGTATTGCGTATGCCATGAGCCATATTAAGGCCATTAATCCAGAGGCCTCGATGGTGGTGGCTCCTTCAGACCACTTGATTACCAAAGAGATGGAGTTTTTAAATGCCATTGAACGTGGCTTACACTTTGTAACAGGAACCAATCATTTACTTACGTTGGGTATTAAACCCAATCGTCCCGAAACGGGTTATGGCTACATTCAAGCTAGCGACGAGGGTGAGGGTGATTTTAAAAAGGTAAAAACCTTTACCGAAAAACCTAACCTAGAAATGGCTACCATCTTTATGCAAAGTGGCGAGTTTTTCTGGAATTCGGGTGTATTTATGTGGAGCGTAAAAACCATCGACCAAGCCTTTAAAGATTTCTTGCCAGAGATTTCGCAAAAATTTGAGGCGGGTATGCCTTATATGAATACCGATAAGGAACAAGAATTTATTGACGAGATGTTCCCATCGTGCCAAAATATCTCTATCGACTACGGTATTATGGAGCATGCACAAAGTGTTCATGTGTTGTATGGCGATTTTGGATGGTCTGATTTGGGTACTTGGGGAGCTCTTTGCGATCTTTCTACCCCCGATGCCGATAATAATGTAGTGCTAAAATGTCAAGCACTTACCTACGATTGTAAAGATAACATTGTGGTGTTGCCCGAAGGTAAATTGGCGGTTTTGCACGATTTAGAAGGTTATATTGTAGTAGAATCGGATAATGCTTTGTTGGTTTGCAAACGTTCTGACGAACAACGTATTCGTCAGTTTGTAAACGATGTGAGCATGTTGCCTGATAACGAAAAATTTATTTAAATAGATGAGTGCTGAACCAGAAAAAATGGTATTACGTACCGAGCATTTGTTTAAAACGTATGGCAAGCGTACGGTAGTAAACGATGTGTCTATACACGTAGAGCAAGGCGAAATTGTAGGTTTATTGGGACCCAATGGGGCTGGTAAAACCACTACGTTTTACATGACTACTGGTTTGGTTAGACCCAATGCGGGTAAAATCTATTTGAACGATTTGGATATTTCTAAGTTTCCGGTATACCAACGTGCACGTCATGGTATTGGCTATTTGGCACAGGAAGCGTCTGTTTTTCGCCATATGACGGTAGAAAACAACATTCGTGCGGTATTAGAGATGACTAAATTTTCTAAAGAGTATCAACGAGAAAAGTTAGAGTCGCTTATTAATGAGTTCCACTTAAATAAAGTGCGTAAAAGTTTGGGCGATCAACTTTCTGGTGGGGAACGTCGTAGGTGCGAAATTGCTAGGTGTATGGCCATAGAACCTAAATTTATTATGTTGGATGAGCCTTTTGCGGGGGTAGACCCTATTGCCGTGCAGGATATTCAGCAAATTGTGGCCAAATTAAAAGATAAGAATATTGGTATTTTAATTACCGACCATAATGTGCACGAAACCTTAAGTATTACCGATAGGGCTTATATGTTGTTTGAGGGTAAGGTGATGTTTCAAGGTACAGCCGAAGAATTGGCCGATAATCCCATTGTTCGCGAAAAATACTTAGGCGCAAATTTTGAATTAAGAAAAGTAAATGGGTGATATACAACGTTTTGTTTTTGATATTTTGTCTCAAATAAGTGGATTCTTATGGGGTATTCCCATGATTGTTTTACTATTTGGGACGCATTTGTTTTTAACGTTTAAAACCCGTGGTATACAGCGTTATTTAGGTAAGGCCATTAAAATGGCCTTAAAGGGGAGTGCTGCTGGGGGCGATATAAGTAACTTTAGTGCACTGATGGTGGCTATGGCGGCTACGGTTGGTACAGGTAATATTGTGGGGGTGGGAACCGCTATTGCGTTAGGTGGCCCGGGTGCTGTATTCTGGTGTTGGCTAACGGGTGTTTTTGGTGTGGCTACCAAGTATGCAGAAGCGTTGTTGTCGGTAAAATACCGTTATAAAACATCCGATGGTACCATGATTGGTGGTCCTATGGTGGTGATAGAGCGTGCATTGAAAAAGAAATGGTTAGCTCTTTTCTTTTGTATAGCAACTATTTGTGCAGCGTTTGGTATTGGTAATATGACCCAGGCGAACTCGGTTTCTACGTTGTTGGCCGAGAATTTTGGCGTTTCTACGTATGTTTCGGGTGCTATCATGGCATTGTTGGTTGGGTTGGTAACCATGGGTGGTATTAAGTGGCTATCGCGTGTGTGCGAGGTATTTGTGCCCATTATGGCATTAATTTATATAGTGGGTTGTGTGGCCATTTTATGTTTTAATTTTGCTTGGGTAGACGATGCCGTGCTTTTGATACTAAAATCGGCTTTTAGTGCCGAAGCTATAGGGGGTGGTTTTGCCGGTGGTGGTATTATGTTGGCTATGCGTTATGGTATATCGCGTGGTTTGTTCTCTAACGAGTCGGGTATGGGTTCTGCTCCTATTGTATCGGCTGCTGCCAAAACAGAAAATGCCGTAAAACAAGCCTTGATTGCTTCTTCTGCTACTTTTTGGGATACGGTTATAATTTGTGCATTAACGGGTATTGTGTTGGTGTCGAGTGTATTGGCTTATCCTGATATTAACTTCTCTGATGGGGCTATTTTAACCAGCATGGCTTTTGGAAAGTTGCATGTATGGGGTAGTGGTTTGTTAACAATAGCCTTGCTTACTTTTGTCTTTTCTACCATTTTAGGGTGGTCTTATTATGCCGAACGCTGCGTGGAGTACATTGGTGGCAAGAAGGTGTTAGTGGGCTTTAGAATTATTTGGTCGTTGGCGGTGTTTGTGGGTTGCGTAGCCAAACTGGATTTGGTTTGGGTGTTCTCGGACTGTGCTAATGCCCTTATGGCCGTGCCTAACTTGGTTTCTTTGTTGCTTCTTAGCGGTATCGTAGCGTCGGAAACTAAAAAATACCTTTCTAACGATCGTATCAACGAGTACGATCCTACCATTGAGCATTAATTCGGGCATAGCCCGAATTAAGTCGCAAGTCAAAAGTTACAAGTTGCAAGTAGGGACGCACGGTCGTGCGTCCGTGGTTCAAAATCGCAATGCCTTTTTGTTTCGGCGCTGCATTCAAAGCCTACGCTCTTCGCGGCATTTTTGCTTTTCCTCGCTAAAAATGCGATGTCCGCTTCGCTTCTTAA
>ERZ808032.59-NODE-59-length-17025-cov-5.421230_pt1 | contig 17025 bp, 33 predicted proteins | sample MGYA00380187_ERZ808032 | MGnify/ENA primary metagenome ERZ808032 (study PRJEB31490, sample SAMN06133378) | cow dung metagenome | isolation source: M10 | host: cow | place: China: Chengdu | collected 2015-05 ...
TAATGATTTATTCATAATTTTTATAGTTAATTTTATCAGTTAAACAACCAAGATATGTACCTAACAGTAGAGGTAGTAATATTCCACCAATAAAGAAGAATACTGTAAAGTATACAAACCTTAACAACGTAGAACTCATTTCATCTTTATTTAGATATAAAAATGTTGTAAAAACAAATAAATGAGCAAAAACCTAATAAAAGGCAAGAAAGCATAAAAATGTTATCATATTATTATAATAAAAAATAATTCTCTTATAAAAAAATACCAAAAAACTTCAGAGAATTTATCAAGTTTTTATAAAAACACTAACGTTTTACAGTGCCATCGGCTAGCGTTTGGTATGATTATCTTAAAAAACTTCACAAAACTTCAGATAATCGATCAAGTTTATTTCATACAAGTATTATTAAGGATGTACGTAAAAAAAATTAGTCCCAAGCAGATTTTAACTACTAACTTCTTTTAAAAAGAATGCATTTATTTTAATACTATAGGACTAAATTTTTATTGATTAAATCTCAACATGTTCAATTACAGGTTTAAAGATTTTATAACCTTTTGATTTTAAGAATTGAATACATAAAAATTCTTTATTCTCTTTTAAATTATTAGTTTCTGTTTTCTTCTCTCCTCTTAATTTTTTTAAATAAGTTTCAATAAAACCATAATATAAAGGAGAATCTTTTACCCAAGTATATGTAACATGTCGATTCTTTGTAACTTTTTGAATAATTTTATTTTTACATAATATACTAATAAACGCACTAGTATAAGGAATTTTACATTTTATTAAAAGAGAAAATAATTGTTCTCTGTCTAAATCTTTAATCTTAGGAGAAGCATTGTTTAAACTACATGCAATCTCTTTACTTTTATCTAAAATATTCATGATTCTTTAAATTCTAGTTCATAACCTACACCACAGCAATCGTGTACAATTTGTTCACAATGTTTTTGAATTTTAACTTTATCAGGTAAAGTTTTCCAGAATTTTTCTCCATATAAAGGAGTTTCTAACATATATGATATTTGTTCCCTTCTAAACGTCATATGTTTAAATACTAGTTGATGTTTACGCATGGGAACTGTAATAGTTTCAAATATTGGTTTATTATTTTTATACCCTGCAATAATTTTAGTAGAAGCATAATCATAATTTTTATTTGAGTTTTTTGAGCACTCCTGCTCACTTAAGCGTTTCCTTCCTCGAAGGAAAATTTTAAGGTTTGCTTGTTGAATTTGATTCATAAAATTATAAATTTTTTAATATTACTTTTAGGATTAAAATCATTATTGCAGCATAAATAACTGAAGCTATTAATAATAAAGATAATAACCACCACCAAGAAATAATATTAAAGATAGATAATAAAAGTAATGTGATAAGGGTAATATAAAGAATTTTTTTCATGACATTAAATTAATGTATGTTATCCAACTACCTAAACTTGCTATAAAAGCTTCTTTCTTTGAAGTTCCTTCAAAAAATAAAAAAGTTCTAATTGTAATATAAGAGACTATAACTCCTATAATATAACAAAATAAAAATAATAATAAAAAAAGAATCATAATAAATTAAGTTTTTTAAATTCTTCCATTAAAGGTTCAGCAAGTTCTTTAGCTTGAGGGTGAGGTTTACCAGTTGTACCTAAAGCTCGTAAATCAAAGAAATGTTTCCAATCAGAAATAAAACCAGTCATTATCATATCACATTTAGTATCTAAAGGAAGAACTCCTCTTGCTTGTTGAGGTGTCCAACCTTGTTTTAATAATGAAAAATAAATTTGTTCAGAAGTACCTAATGAAAATAGAAAATTTCTTACATCTAAATTATTTATTCGAAGATGTTTTTGACCTTCGTTAGTTATATTATAATAATATTCCATAATTAAATCTCCCCAATCATCAGATATAGTACATTTAAATTGAGAATTTATTACATTTTCATCAATCCAATTAGGAAGGATATAAATTATTTCATTATTAAATTTACTTTTACTGTAATTACAATATCTTGTTGACTCAACAGCAAAGCTAAATACCCTGTGTCTAGTAAATTCTCTAAGAATTCCTTGATCAGTAGTAAATTTAACAGTAACTCTTTTTTCATGATATTCTGTAGGTTCACATAAATATTTTAAATCGTCTAACCAATTATTTTCTATAAGAACTCTATAATTAGTAGTTACATATTCACCATTATCATTCCAATTTAATTTACTATATTTATTATTTTTATATTTAGAAATCGGAGAACCAGGTTTATTAGAATAAAATTCTGCAAATAAATATACAGTACCATGTTCTAACATAGCAGTATGATTACTCTTAATCATTCTATTTACAAATTCTTTAGCAGAATCTTCTGTAATTTTATCTTCTGATTTATAACAAGTTCTTCCTGCCTTTTCAATATGTTTGCACATTCCTACAAGAGAATTTTCTTGTGGGATAACTTCATAAGACTGTTTTACAAGTTTCATAATATGCGTGTTATTTTAACTTTAAAAATTCATTTGCTAGATCAGTTAATTCTCTACAATAAGAGGATGCCCAACGTTCATCATAGTCATCACATTCTCTTTTAATATTTTCAGCAATAGATTTTACTCTAGCAGCAAATATTTTAGCGTGTCCTAATTTTTCTTTTTGTGTCATGGTGTTTCAAAACTATTTATAAGATTATTTAAATGATTAATATATTCTTTAAAAGAATGATTTTCTACCCAAAAACAAGTATTATTTTCACCTTTAGCAATGATTAGATAATCATTATTATTCATGCATTTAACAATTCTTTCTCTTAGTTTATCAAAAAATTCTGCTTCTTTAGTAGTGTTAATTAAAATAGCCATTTGTAGAATATTATCTACGGCTTGTTGGTTAGGAACTTTTACTATATCTAAAATACAAACTTCTGAACCTATATTAAATATATTATATTCAATATCAGATACTATTATATAATCTTTATATTTTGCATTTAAAATACATTTACAAGTATTTTCATATTTCCTACATTCTTCTTCAGAAGAAAATATTGTACCGTCAATCGCTTTATATCGAAGAACAGTTTCATGCATTGTTATTGCTTTCATACATAAAATTTTTTATAACTTTTTGTTTGTTTACCTAAAATATCTACACAAATAATATTCTTACTTTCTATAATTTCATATACTTGAGTATGTCCTATAATTTGTGTAGTAGTAGAGAATAAATTATTATCTAATAAAGAATAAGGACGAATCCAAAGAGGAGAATGAGTTTTAGAAGTACCATAATAATCTCCTGGTGTTGCATTAGCATTAAAAGAAAATGCTTTTTTATTAGTATTCCATAAATTATTTATATTTTGTTCTACTGTTCTTCCGGAGGGGGTGTCAGTAGTAAAGTAAATATGATACCAAACCATAGAAATTCCGGCATGACTGATAATTGAATCAGTAGGTGAATCGTAGTATACAACACCATAAAAGTATTCATAATTATCTATAAATAATTGAGTTATTTTTGAAGCTTGTGTTTGATTATAACGAGAAGATTCTCCTTTAGGGTATCCAGGTAAATAATGAGCATCATGATTACCAATAAGAAGAATGATATTTTCTGGATATTGTTTTTTTAATTCAATAATGTCTAAGAAATTAGATTCTAATTCAGGATATAAAATATTATCATAAGGATCAAAATAATCTCCTACAAAAATATTTATACAAGTTAAATCTATAAGTTCTTTCCAATTAGTTCTTCCATGAATATCTCCAATAACATTAATTCCTTTCATAACCAAAATAAATTTATAAAATCATTGTTTTGATCTGATTCTTTAAATGCATATTTAAAATCTTCTAAATATTGTAATTCATTAGATAATTTATTTCTGTTGATTGCTATTAACATATCAAACCAATCTGGTTTATAAACTTCTATTGAAGTAGCATATTCAGGAAATTCATTATCGAATTCTGCATTAGGACAATATTTAAATATAATAGAGTTAATTTCTTCTTGATTACAACCTAAATCATTAGGACTAAATTCTCTAGTATAAGTTTTACATACTTTTAGTTTCATATTAATTTAACATTACAGTGTAATCATCTATATCATAATCTGGAAAATTTTTTTCTGGTTCTCCAAATTTATCGTTAACTGCAGCTTTAAGACTTTCATCAGTGTAATTTTCAAATACTGTAACAGTAACTACTTTACTCATAGTAATAGAAATGAGAACTTCAACTTCTTCTTCTTTGTCAACTTGATTCCAAGGAGCATTAGGATCAAATTCTGCACCTGGTGGATAATTTGAATTCATAATTGTGAAATTTAAAATATAAAAAATTAAGTTTTTAAAATAAATCTTTATAGGTTATACGAAAATATGTCGATAGTCTATAAAAAAAAGATTATTAAAATAATTATAGGGTTAGAAGCAGAGGTGAAAAATAAAAAAACTCTGGGTTGTTTTGAGAACAAGGGGGCGAGTTTATTATTTTTTCGGGTGATTTGAGAGGGTGAAGGGGTTGAGAGGTGAGTGAGGGGTGTTTGTGTAGCCTCATGTGTAACCTCAATTATTCTATCTATTTGCAGTTTATTGTTATTAACGCAATGATAATGTCCTCACTCTCTTCTCTCTTTCTCTTCCTTGCTTATTTTTGCCTTTTTTTTCTTTTCTATATGCAATAAAAAGAGTAATATTGTACTGTGAATTTTTCCGATTTTCGCTATAGTTAATAAGTATAGATATAAGTATAGTTATGTATCATCTGTCGGACAGATTGTATCATTTACCGGACACTAACTTAAAAAATTTTAAATTTTATGATTAAAGAACAGCACACTCAATTACCAAATGCGAATCGATTAAGTATAGTTCTATAAGTATAGTATTAAGTATAGTTAGTTGCTCATTTTTACCCTCTCGTCTGCTCATTTTTACCCTCTCGTCTGCTCATTTTTACCCTTTACTCCTTAAAATTGCCTTTGTTTGTTTATTTTGATATTATTTTTGTTTTATATATTCATATTATATGTACAATTTAACACAATTTAACTAAGTAGACTTTTTTATGTGAGAAAAATAGTTCAATATTGTAACAAATCAATTAATTATTACGATATGAATTTACAACATGTTCAAGTTCCTGATATGGATTTATCTAAAGAATCTTTAAAAGCAATAGATCCTTATGTATATGCTTGTGTAAAAAAATTTATGAACAATAAAAACAAGAAAGCCTTTCCTTCTAAAGAAACCTTAATAGAGTATAGTGGTTTAAGTAGAAGTGCTTTAGATCCTGCCATTAAACGTTTAGAAGATGCTGGATACTTAAAAGTAAATAGGGTTGCTAATAAATCTAATGAATATATTTTTAATGATTACAAAACCTTTGAGATTTTTTCTTATGAATTTTTAGAAGACTCTAATTTAACTCCTAAAGAGAAATCATATATTATTGTGATGCAACAATATATGTTTAAAAAACCTGAACTAGGTTTAGGTGCAGTGTCTTATTCTTTTGAAGAGTTGTGTAATATTTTAGGTTTAGCTCCTAAAACATTAAGAAATTTAGAGAGATCTTTAGAAGCTAAAGAAGTACTTACTAAAGTACCTACATTAAAACATGATCCTACAACAGGATTACATTCTGATATGCGTTTATATGAATTCAATAAGTATTTAAATACTATTGCACTTACTGTACAAAAAAATTCAATAGATATTGAATCTCATAGTAAACGATTAGATGATTTAGAAAAAACTCAATCTAAATTGTTAGAATACATTAAAAAATTAGAAAAGAAATTAGAAGCACAAGAAGCAGAAATTATATTATAATTGTGTAAACTGGTAGCGAAGCTCCTTAAATCATAAAAAGAAATTATCCTATAATATGTCGAAAAAAAATAAAAAAAGGGGACACGAAGTCCCCTTCCAATTAACCTAAAATATACTCTTGCAATGCAGCTGGAATCGCTTCTGAGTAATTTACTGCTGGCATGTCAGTATCGTTAAAGATACTAACAATTTTTTCTTCTAAGTCAAGATACTTAGCATCGCCTTCACGAGTGACAAAGTCGAAAACACCCTCTGTTCTCTCTTTGAATTTAGGAACATAAACTGTTTTCTTTGTTACTTTATATGCCACTGGATAATTAGTGCGTCTGCCTGTTTCTTCATATTTAGAAACAATTTCAGAAATCATAGAGGCAGATTTCATTTTATCTTTACCTCTAATTTTACCATCTTTTTTCTCAGCCTCAACGTCAACGTTTTCAAAGAAGAAACGTGATAAGTTAGACACTGGTACAACTTTGATATCAAGGGCAACGCCTTGTTTATCGATGCCTACCATTACTACACTATTAACAACATCAATGGTGCGACCATCAATGATTAATGGAGTGGTTGGTTTGTGACCAAACACAATTTGTGCTGGCATAACGTAAGTCAAATCAGGTGAGAAGTTAAGTCTCACACTGAAAGAGTTTAGTGCGGTGTCTTTAAATACTGCTTTACCACTGGTTTCGTTGAAGTTGGAATTAATCTTTTTTCCCATAATAAAAAATTTTAAAAAATAAATTAATAAATTAGTTATCTATCCCGGTAATTACTAAAGTATGTCGATCCGCCAGAAAAAAAAAGAGGACCTCATTTCTGAGGTCCATTTGTAGGTTACAATAGAAGTTTCTTCACATGCTCTGGAAGATCTTCTGTAGTGTAGTCCGGAGCATCTACTTCATTGTAGAGGATAAGCCTAGATTGCTTAGAATCTAATACGGTAATATTGCCAGACTTTCTGGTTTTAAAGAACCAGTTTCCACCCTTTTGTTCTAAGCCTACAGTATAACCAAAAACCTTGGTTATTTTAAAGGCTAAAGCATAAGGCATTACTACATCAGATCCTACTACTTTAAGAGGCAATGAGCCATCAATGAAAGTTCTTTTAAACTGCTCTTTGTTAGGGAAGGATTGCTTACCATTAGAAACAGTAACAACAACTTCTTCCTGTTCAAAGTACGTCTTAGAGAACGTATTCACAGGCACATGCACAATGTCTTTAAGTACACCTGAGCTATCAATACCCAGTAAGTGTATATGGTTAGACGAAGTGTAGGTGTGACCATCAATAACGAAAGGTCTAGCTAACTTCGCTCCAAACACTGTTTGAGGTGGTGCTACATACACCAAGTTCGGAAGGAACCTGATGGTTTGAGCATCGTTCTCAATACGGGTTAACTGATTCTGAGTAAACTCAGCTTTCATAATATCTCCCTCGGAGATACTACGATCAAGAAATACAATCTTCATGATAGATAACTAATAAAAGGTTAGAAGTAGGCCAGGAAGACCCTGGCCTGTTAGTTGTTTATCTACAGCTGCATCTAGCATATATGCTCTCACAAAGAGCCATACATAAAGCAGAAGCTCTAGGATCCCATCCTTGAGCAGATTCAACATAAGCTTTTAGTAACTGTTCAAGCTCTTGGGTAGTAAAGTTAGCTACTAAGTCTAGGCCTGCAAATTCTTTGTCACCAAAGTTTACTAAGCACTCATGAAGAGTAGCCATGCAGTTCATGGAAGGTAGATTATAAGCAGTGTGGTCTTCGAAGAGAATACTTTCTTCAGAGATACGTATAGCCTTACCTTCAGCTAGCTTTGCTCGTGCTCTAGCTATACATCTTCGTATACGCACTTCGATGCGTCTAGCCATGTCATTAGCATTAAATACTACAACAGATTTAATACTTGCTTCGTTTACTTGACGAGCGTTAGCACTCACATAAGCAACACCATCCTGGATGGTGATAGCTTTCAAAAGATCTTTAACGTCTTTCATTTTGTTAATTATTTAATAGTTAAAAGACAATAGATCCAAAAGAGGATCTATTGTTAGAGTTACGTTATAAAACGTCGAGTTCAGATAGAGCTTCTTCAGGATCTAGTCCTTCTTTAATAAGCTCGTGCAGCCTTTGTTGCATAGCATAGCCATACTTAGCTGCTGTTGCTTCAGCTTCTTGTCTAGTCATATTAAGTAGAATGGAAGTGCTTTAGGAACTATATAATAATCTCTAACAAGATTAACCAAACGGCATACTTCTTCATTTTCATGCTCACATAACCTTCTATTATGTACTCCAAAAGCTTGATCTAGCTTTATATCTATAATATTATTATTACGGTCATATTCAACTCTCATACCTATAGTATAAGGATTTTGTCCGGCAACATGAAGTGCTATACACTTCTTCGAGGCTATACTATGATAGTAGTTAGAATACAAGCAATGGTGCATGTTAAAACCTTCTTTAGCACACTCCTTTTCAGAGTTAATAAAGGTAACTCCTGCAGGGAGTTCCGGAATATGAGTCCAGATAGGGGCTTCAGAGCAGTCCTTAGCTTTTATTTTAGAAATCTCTTCTGACCAGTCAGAGTGCTTATCTCTAAGCTTACGATCTGACCACTCTGATTTGATTTTTATATTTAGTGCTTTTGCTTGATAAAGCAGATCATGCACTAACACTTCAAAATCATCGTCATTTTGCTTCAATCTTTCTAGCATTACTTCAGCAGAAGTAGTGAAATACTTTAAATCTGCTAAAAGGATTCTATTATAGGTTACAGGTGTTGGAGGAACATATGCATCAGGACCTTTAGTTAAGACTCTACGAATATTGCGAGCGTCTAGCCTTACTGCACCATGCTTGTCTCTAATATTAAAAAACCTTGCAAGGATAGAACCTGCATCAAATGTTTTAAATACTCTTTTAGGAGTCACTGTGCAGATAGTTATGAAGGTTCTTTTAATATAGAAGTGGTTCTTACTAAACTTCCATTCCCAAAAACTGTGTCCTACTACTAGATTAGATTCTTTTTTATAGAATTTAAGTAGACTTTGGTAAGGTAGTGATTTACCTTTAATAAAGTGCCATTCTCTTTTTTCTGTATCGGAGAGGGCAGAGAATTTTTCCCAGTTGGAAGAAGTATCTAGTACTCTCCATTCTCCATTAAATATATTATCCATAATAAGTATATTTGTAGTACACCAACAATAGATCTTATTGCAAGATCTATTGTTAGCCACACTAGGCCTAAACCCTTTGGCGTGTGCCCCTGCCTAGTTAGGATTTGTAAAGATCATCACTATATAAGTTATATAGCTCTACAAACTTAGAGTAAATAAGCTCATATTGATCTTCTTTATATAGAAGTGTTCTGAACTTATCTTCAGCTCGAAAGAATTCATCATCATGATGTGCACTCACACTGTGAGCAAGCTCATGAGTTAATGCCTCTGTCATCGTAGAAGCAAAGTGGTTTGCATTTACAAATGCCCCAAAAGGATTTAAGTAAATTGCATACTCTTTGTCTATTTTGACGAAGACTCCTCTAACTTCTTTCTTAGTGGTAACTCCTGCTACAGATGGTTTATCAACCATGTGCTCTCTAATAGAGGACGTATAAATAACATCATATACAATAGATGCTATTTTAGAAAGCATCTCTTTGCATCCTCTAAGATCCAAGCCTGCAGGATTTAGTAATCTTAAGCATGTAGAGGAGTTACTGGACTTAGCCTCTTCAATCTCTTTATGCTTTTCTAGTTGTTTTTCAACAACTTTCATGAAGGCATCTAAGAGGCCATCACACTCTATAAAGAGTTCTGAGAGATTAAATCTAGGAGCATTGGAGGTACCTGAAGCACCTCTTTGGAGTATTCTACCATCCATAGAGATGTAATCAAGAAGTTCTTGATTAGAATACTCTTCTAAGATTCTCATTTGTTTAAGCATCTTAGCGTACTTCTTAATCTCTTGAAAGACTTCATTGATGTCTTTATCTGCATATCCAGAGAAGTTATCTCTAGAATTTGCAAACGGGTAATATTGGCTACCTGCTGGGTGAGCGGGCTTAATGTTTATAATACAGTCAAGTCCTATCCCTTCTGCAATAAACCTGTCTGTTTTGAATTGATACAGACCGGCACAATGCACATCTGCATTAATATAATACCCTCTAGATAAATCTGAAGGCAGATACAACTCTGCTTCACCCCAAGAAAACTGTTTTACCAGTTTATATTCTGGAATCTTAGTTGGTTCTACTTGCAGGAAGGATTCAATCCTAATATTATATCCTACAAGAGGGTGTCTTAATACAGAGCTCACAGATGACGTATATAAACTTAAAGCACGCACAGTACCTGAAGCATCTACATACTCCTTGGGAAACTTAATAGTTACTCTTGTGTATGAAGACTCACTACAAGGCCTACTTGTCAGTGTGCCCTCACCTCGAAGTAGCTCTTTCTGAGTAGCTTCAGCAACGGTTTTAATACCGTCCCGAACAGTCTCAATCTTTATATGCTCTCCAGCCATAAAGAATTGTACTTTGGCGATGCCGAAACCACCAGAGCGTTCTGAAACATCAAGGCCCTCCTTAAGAGTTCCTCCAATAGTAAAGAAAACCTCTTTCACAGTATCGGCTGTCATGCCTACACCGTTGTCTTCTACCACTAAAGTGCGTTCATAATCCCAATTCACTCTAATAATGGGATTAGACTCTTTCTTACAAGCATCAAAAGCATTCTGCAACAGCTCACGGGTAGCTGTTCCTAGAACGTCCCCTTTATATAAGGATGCAGATAGAACAGATAAGATTTGTTCTACGTTAATCTGCAACCCTACTTTACAGTCGGTACCTTGTACCGCTGATGGACAACCTACGTTGCCCCCAATTTTGTCATTCATATTATAAAGTATTAGATTTCAAAGCCTAAATGTATAAATATATAAACTTTGTTATTACATTCTACTATAAAGGTTTCTCCACCTCTGATGAAGCGTATACCATTGTGTTCTTCAATAGTATCTTCTTCAGGGTTATAGAAAGCCTCTAAAGAATCTTCTTCAATGCTACCGACGAACTGTAGATTGTTGAAGGTCAATACCGGAGCAAGATCAACTGGGTCAGTTTTAACCCAGTCAATCATTTCTTTTAAGCATTTTTCTATCATTTTAGTATCACTTTAATAGCACTAAGTTTTTCATTTAGTGCTTGGTTAATACTTGAGAGTCTTTTGACCTCTCTTTGAGCTGCTTCAAGTTGCTCTCTAAGAGACTCAGCCTCAGATTTAGCACGTTTGAACGCAGCTTTAAGATCTGCTTTAGCAGTGAGAACTCTCTTCTCTTGGTGAAGAGTATAGCTTTCACCACGAGTCATCTTCTCTGCTAAGGTGTCTAGGTTAGACATTAGAGAGAAGAATGACACTTCTAGAGAAATCACAGAGTGTCTGCCTCTAGTTGAAGAAATGACTCCAGCATTCTTCAACATTTGTAACACATTGTGGTCAATGTGTACAGATTGGCATTTGCTAATAAGCTCTACTTTGGTAAGAGCATGGTCATTTAAAGCATGACCAACCGCTCTAAGAATCGCCTTGCGGTTCTCGCGAGCATTTAAAGTATTTTTGTTCATAGTATTAAATACTAAATAGTGAATAGGAGCTAACCCAATAGCTCCTATCCTTGTTAAGCATAGTACTCATCATTAAGAGTATTGGCCTTTACTTCATCAGTAAGGTCAATTTCATTCTTAATGATATATTCAAGCACTTCTGCCTTTGTGGCAAAGCCAAGTACGTGAGTAGTGCCACCTGAATAGTTTTTATTCATGTGGTCAGCATACTCAAGCACTTCTTGTGCTGTTGCCAACTTATAGAATACATCTGGATACTCATCCATGTATTCATGAGTGGCTATTTTATACCACTTCATGTTCCTCACCCATGCCCTTGGGATTTATTGTTGCATCTAGCACGCAAGTTAGTACTTACCTATTGGTTTCGTCCAGTCTCATCAGAGTACTATTTTTACCTCTCCTGGATGAGGAAGAGTGGGAAAGGTTACTATTCCACCATTAAGTCAACCCTATTTTGTCTACACGTTGGGTATAGGATGAACCCAACAAGCTACTTTTCTAATAGTTCTATAGCATAGCCACCAGGAACAATGCTACAGATCATGGTAAAGAAGCCTATATAAAATAGACCATTTACCATTAATAGCCCTCCTAATATAAGAATTAGGAGGGCTATTACTATTAGAAAACTAAACGCCTTTTTAGTCTTCATATTTTATTTTTTTTATTTTTTGTGCGTAGTGCGCTACCACTATCTTTAAAGGGCATACCTACACTTATTTGCTATCGTGTCATTGACTCCCAAAGCTCTTTATGAGCTCTCATGTCAGGAGCAATCCACGCTAACTTGAAGCCATGCTCTCTTTGATACTTCACGACTTCATCTAACTCTTCTGTAGTTACTGGAACTACGTCTAGAGTTTGAGTAAGCGCGTGCTTCATACCATGAAGAATAGCAGCCTCACTACCTACAAAACATGCTATCATATTCATATCTTTAAGGTTAATAACTCGCAGTGTCTATATCGCCTTTTCTGCTATTGTACGTGTTTTAGTTTACCAGTAGCGTTCTGCTACTGATTCTCTTAATTCTAGGAACATGTCCCAAAGGCCACATGTTGTGGCAAAGCGGCCGGTGCCGCTATACTTAAGAAGCTGTTTATACAGCTTCATCTCCTTGTTGGTTAACCAACAAGGAATTGTGGTGGGGACATGGAAGTTTTCCACACCCCACCCCATTACAGGGCGGTGTCTGGAATACTCCAGATCGTAGGTAATACCTAGGTCTGGAGCATTAAGCCTCTTTAAGAGGCTTATTAATTCTTTTTCATCGAAATTAGAATTTCTAATTTCGATTTCATAGTATTCATCTATCATGACGGAATGTCTGGATCCATCATAAATAGATATTGATACCTCTTTGCGAGGCAATTTAATTATGGTGTTACCACCATTATTAATTAACTCTTTAATAGCTTTTACTATTCTTTTAGTCATCCAAACCCCTGATTCACCACCAGGCTTAGGGGAGTCACCTGGATCGTCTTAACGCTTCTTTACATATCCATGTAGCAGGTACTAAAAGACATGTCACTAGCTGCTATTAATGCTAGAACTCTTACTATTATTCAGAGAGTCTTTATTCCCACTTCTATACTTCAATGTAAAGAAGTTGAGTTAGTTCCCACGCCAGCTTCCGAGGCTGGTGAAGCAATATCGCACGTGGGTTAATATTAGAATGGCAACAAGCCATTCTTAATATCTTTTTCACGCCTTAATTGGCGTACCATCTCTTCTAGAGACGGTGTACCATACTCTTCTGTATGGTAGAAGTCTTGATGCTCTTTAAGATCATCAAGACTCATATTTTCTTCTCTAAGGAAGGTAATAACCTCCCTCGAGAGTCTTGGTCGCTCTGTGAGGACCTGCATGTATCGCCCATGCTGACGGAACAGTTTATAGTCGTTATCATAGACTTAGCACCCTAAGTAGGAGTCGAACCTACTCATGCCTAGTGACATGGTCCAGGCCTTGGACTAGGATAAACTCTCCCCATCCACGAGGAGAGTAAGGGAATTTCGTTTTCCCTTACTATCCTCCGGGGGGTCTCCAAGGTATGTACCCCCATCTCCTGCCCACACACACATTTTTCTACCCTCCTAAATTTCAAAACCTTTCCCCAATTAATTCCCTAGGGGGGTATTAAAAATCTTTTTCTAAATTTTTTTAAAAATTTTTTTTAATTAATTTTTAAAATTCTGGAATTAAAAATTCTTATTTTATATTTAACACTCTTATCTAAAATTTGTAAGAAATTATTAAAATATAAGAATATGAAATTTTTATTATGGATCTGGCAATTGCCTCAGAATATTATAGGATTACTTTATAGACTTATTACTTCGGCAGAAAAATTTGAAGCTAATTCAGATTTTACTTTATATAAAAATAAATTAAGAGGTAGTGTAAGTTTAGGTGATTATATTTTTATAGATAAAAATTCTGTTACAGATAACAAGATTATTTTACATGAATTAGGGCATCATAAACAAAGTTTAATTTTAGGTCCTTTGTATTTATTAATTATAGGTTTACCTTCTATTATATGGGCTAGTTTATATAGTTTATTTCCAAGTATCTATAATAGATATGGTTACTATGATTTTTATACAGAAAAATTGGCTAATAAATTAATTGAATTATAAAATGGAAACTAAAATAAAGAAATTCTAGCACCCTTCGGGAAGTTTAAGTCCTGAATATTTACAATATCAAAAAAAATAAAAATATAAATTTACTTCCAAGAAATCAAGGAGAAATAATCAAAAAAGAAACTATTTTAAATGGAACTTGGTTGGGTGATGTGTTTGATAAAGCATATAGCTGGTCAAATAAAAATTATACTAATGGGTTAAAAGGGGCTTTTGTTAGAGCTGTGGATGGTGCTAGAAACTTATATAATGATGTACGGTACGGAGGTTTAAGTTTTATTCCAGGTGTAGGTGATGCTGTAGATGTAGTTTCGATAGGTGATGATGTTAATAAAGGTAATTACGGTAGTGCTGCTTTAACAGCCAGTTTAATGGTATTACCAGGAAGTGCTGGTAAAGTTAAACAATTAGGTAAGAGATTTTTAAATAGGACTGGACATAGAAAAATATAGAAGGCATTTTCTAAAAAGATGTCTAAAAATGATATCTAGGATGAATTAGATTTAGAACAAAAATTATATCCTGAACGTTTTACTACTATTCAACCTAGACAATTATATAGTGATGATTTTAATGCTCCAAATGATTACGTTTCTAACCGTTGGAAAGAATATGAAGATGAAATATGGGAATAGTATGGTGAATTAGTAGATACACCCTCACCTTAGAGTTTAAAAATATTTGATTAGTATGCTAATGCTATGACTAGAAAAAGAGATTATGTTTGGACAGGATTACCTCATTATTTAGATAATGATGGTCTATACGGAATTAAACGTAACAATTCTGTAGTATTTGGGCATCCTTCTAATTATACTAATTTATTTACAGCATCTCACTTTGCCCCAGAAAATTTAAGGGAAGGTTATGAGTTAATTAAAAGTATGGGTAGTAGTAAAGTACCTATAATGTTTGCAGTACCCCCAGATTTATCAAAACAATTGGTAAAATCTAATTTTAGAAAAGTTATAGAAGTACCTTAGATATTTAATGGAAAATTAATGATGAAAGATGTTATGATAAACAAATCTGTAACTCCTGATATATTAGAAACTGAATTTAAAAATAATAGTAAGTTACAATAGTATATTAATGATGATGTTATTAATATTATTAGATAGAAAATGGATGATTTGCAATTTAACCCAATAAATTATGGTATAGGAAATTTAATATTTAAACAAGGTGGTTCTATTCACATAAAAGAAAAGAATAAAGGCTCTTTTACTAAGTATTGTAAAGGTAAAGTTACGGAAGAGTGTATTAGAAAAGGAAAGAACTCCCCTAATCCTAAAATTAGGAGGAAAGCAACCTTTGCCGCGAATGCTAGAAAATGGAAGCATTAGAATGGTGGAGTTATTAATTATATAAATTTATTTTAATGAAACAACTTTCAGAAAATGTTTGGGAATTTGATCCTCAAATCTATCCACAATTATTATGGGTATCAGTAAATCCAACAGAAGAAGAACAAAAACAATTTCTAAGTACATATACACCTAATGGCGAAGAAGAGGAGGATTTAAACGTAGAATTAGAAGGTTGTAATGCTGTTGTGTATGGTGTGAGAAAAAAAGATAACAAAAGAACAGGCAGTATGATTGTCTTTGAGAGTAAAGATACAATCAACTTTGATATTGTTGCACACGAATCATTACACGTTGTATGTCGGTTGTGTGCTTATTGTGATATTCCGTATGATAATGATAATCATGAACACATTGCTTATCTTATAGGTTGGGTTGCATCTTGTTGTAAAAAAATGAAGAAAGAATATGATAATCGCAGTTGATTTTGATGGTACATGTGTAACACATGAATACCCTCATATAGGTAAGGATATAGGTGCTATACCTGTACTACAGCAACTTACACAAGAAGGTCACCAACTCTTTTATATACAATGAGGAGGGGTAAAGAATTAGAAGAAGCAGTGTAGTGGTTTGAGTATAATAACATTCCTTTATATGGAGTAAATAAAAACCCTACGCAACATAAATGGACTAACTCACCTAAAGTATATGCACATAGATACATTGATGATGCTGCATTAGGATGTCCTTTAATTAGTTCTAATTTATCTTCTCGCCCTTATGTAGATTGGGACGAAATTAAGAAATTTTTAAATTAATAATATAAAATATATGAAAAACAAAAATTATTAGAATTATCTTAGATTGTATTAGACAGGTGGATCTATTGTAGATTATATGAAAAGTAAGGGACTAGATTCATCTAAAAGTAATCGTACTATTCTGGCTAAAGAGTATGGTATTGAAAATTATTCTGGTACAGCAGAATAGAATATGAAATTACTTAAATTACTTAAAGCTAAACATTCTCAAACAAATATAACACCTTCACAACAAAATACAAAAGTACAAGTTGTTACACCTGCTAAAAAAGATGCTATAGTTAAAAAAGAAACTGTACAAAATCCTAAAAAAGAACCTAGTTTTTTCGATAAGGCTGTATCTTGGAGACATAATGTTTATAATAAAATAGAAGATGCATTTAATGAAGGAGCTGAGGCTCTTACTAGAATTTCTTCTGAAGCACGTACACAAGGGAATCCCCAAATTAAATATAGTACAGAAGCTAAAGTAGCAGATTCTCCTGCTGCAACAAAGAAACCTTCTATACCTATTAGAACTACTCAAGGTGCATATGCTCCTGTACAGTATTAGATAAGTGATAAACATGCCACTAAAGTAGTTAACAAAGCTAAGGAAATTGCAGACAGTAACGCTGGAAAGTTCGTAACTAATATGGTAACACATCCTATACAAGGTTTGATTGACGGTACTTTATGGGCAGCAGATGTCGTAGGACTTCCTTCCAATATAACCACGTATGCTAGAGATTTGAATGTATCTATCCCTTATA